>Ga0209096_1001438_pt1 | contig 26365 bp, 24 predicted proteins | sample AD_UKC034_MetaG_FD_184407 | JGI IMG/M metagenome (GOLD analysis project Ga0209096, IMG submission 184407) | Active sludge microbial communities of municipal wastewater-treating anaerobic digesters from USA - AD_UKC034_MetaG (SPAdes) (version 2) | ecosystem: Engineered > Bioreactor > Anaerobic >... | reverse complement strand
TCTCCTTTGAATCGTCGTTTGATTATCGACCGTTTCCTTTTCGACTTTGCCAGTTTATGAGGATCAAAGACAGCAAAACAAAACCCGCCGCCGTATAAAAAAGAACATTAAAGCCGGCGCCGCCTGTAATAAGAACGCCGCCCAGATAGGGCGTGAGAAAATATCCCGCATCCATGGTAAATAATGTCATATTGGTGTTCAAACCGCGCAGCCCTGGCGCGGAAGCGGAAAAAAGCAAGGCATTGAAAACAGGCATAGACACGCCAATACAGGCGCCATAAACAGCCGCCATCCCGTAAAAGGCAAAAGACGTTGCCGTATGGGGAAGGATGGCCAGGCACAGAATCAGCGCGATTAAAATCGGCAGCAAAAGCTTTAATTTGTCAAACCGGTCCAGAACAAAAGACCCGAAAAGACGCACGGCAATCATCGCCGCCATGGAAATACTGAAATAAATCCCGGCGTTGCCGACTCCGGTCTGGAGGGTGAGATTCTTGATAAAATAAAAGATGGTTGCATGGGCCATGTAAAGCGAAAGAATGGCGGCAAGTAAGATAACCACGGCCTTTTGTTGGAAATTGTCGCGGATTTCCGTCAGGTTCAGACGTTGCATCAGGGTTTTATCCATTTGGCCGATCGCAGAATGGATGTGCCTGTGCATGAAAAGCATCAACCCGATGCCGACCAGCGAAAATATGGAGACGCCCGCATAGATGTCGGCCGCGTTGCGCACAAACGGCAGAATCGTTTCGGTCAAGGGTGGAACAACAGCATAAGGAATCATGGTGGCGACCGCCAGCGCGCTGAATCCCTGGCCGCTTTGCTCCGGAGGGATAAAGTTCACAATGAGCGAAATGACGGCGGAGGTGAGCAAAACAAAAACCGCCCCATGACAAATGCGCAAAACGATCAGGCCGGAGACGCTGGAAATCCAGAGATAACTACAGGAAACAGCGATCAAAAAAACCAGTGAAATCATGGCTGTGGCGTAGGCGTTGCGAACGTGCAGCCAGGGTAAAACCAGCAGACGCAATCCAAAAGCAGCCATCGGCTCCAGGCCAACCAGAAAGCCGCGCCAGGCTAAAGGAATATCGATGACTCCCAGATAATAATAAAAACTGTAAAAAACGCTGACGTTGCAAAAGGCAGCAACAATGATCAGACACAGAGAAAGAAACTCCCTTGAAAACAGGGGATTAGTAAAAGAGTGGTTTTCCATGCGCTGCCTTTACAAATTCAGTGTCTTTTTCAGCGCGGTAACAAAAGCTTCCATCGCCTCCATTTTGGAAAGAGTGATCCGGATATGATTGGGATAACGAAATCCCGTCATGGGACGAATCATCACTCCTTCACGCATGAGTTTACGGTAAGCCAGCGTATCGCTGCCAGGAAGTTTGGCAATCAGGTAATTGCCTTCATTGGCGATGACCGGCAGTTTCAGTCTGGCCAGTTCTTCGCACAGATAGGCGCGGCTTTCGCGGACAAGCGCCCTCGTTCGCGCAATATGGCCGGTATCGTCCTGCAGACAGGCCAGCGCCGCCTCCTGTGCAATGCCATTGACGGAATAAACCACACAGGTCCGGCGGATCATATCGGCGACGTCCGGATTGGCAGCCAGGTAGCCAATGCGGAGCCCGGCAATGCCGTACATTTTGGAAAAGGTGCGAAAGACAATCAAATTGGGATAATCTTTAATCAGGGCGATGCCGTTGGGATAGTCGTCGTTTTCCACAAACTCGAAATAAGCCTCGTCAACCACAACCATCTGTTTGCCGTCCAGCGCATCCAGAAAAAGCAGAAGTTTTTCCCGGGTCCAGTAGGTTCCGCTGGGATTGTTCGGATTGCAAATAAATAGAACTTTGGTGTTTTCATCAACGCGCCCAAGCATGGCCTGATCATCAAATTCCTCCTGTTTAAGAGGAACAAGCCTGGCTTCAATTCCGGAAAAAGTGGCCACCCATTCGTAAACGGCAAAGGTTTTATCCGCCGTGATGATATTGTCGCCAGGCTGGCAGAAAGCTTTGACCACAAAGGCGATGACCTCATTGGCGCCGTTGCCCACTACTACCTGGTCCGGGTCAATGCCGTGCATCCGGCCGATTGCCTGACGCAGATAGTAGGAATCGCCGCTGGGATAAACGGCGCCGCGCGGAGGAGGAAAAGCGCGAATTACCTCCTGCGCCCCGGGAGGAGGCCCCAGGGGGTTTTCATTGTTATTCAGACGATAGAGATTCTGACAGCCGTAAAGTTTTTTCAGCTCTTCGTCCGGCTTGCTGGGAATATATGGTTCAAATTCCCTGACATAGGCAGGGACAAGCATGTCAAGATTTGGTCTTATCATAATATTTAAAGATCACCAGATCCGCTTTTCCCGCAAAAGGCATAATAAAGACCGGTTGAAGTCCGTTGGCTAAAAGCGGGTCGGTCAAGCCGGCATGCCAGGGAATGCCCACATCCAGCTCGACATAAATGTTGACAAAATGATCGTCGAGAAGAAAACGAAGATGGCGTTCGATATTTTCCTCATAATCATTGCCGGCCAAAAGCGGACGGAGGATGACGACGGACTGATTGCGGTGCATTTCCGTGGAAAACAAAGACGCGCCGGATATGGTTTCCCCCATGTGAAGGCTGGTTTTGATCATCCGGGCCAGTGCCAGTTGACGGTATTGGCGCTCCAGGTAATCCCTCAGTGAGCTTGCGCACCATACCTCTAAACCGGGATCTTCATGCAGCAAACGGTAAAAGGGGGCCACATCAGTCCGAAGCTTTCCGTCAAGATAAAAGCTCAATGTGCCAAGGTTTTCAAAATGGTTCTGAAGCGCTTCGGGAAGCCCCCAGATGCTGAATAACCCGATCGCTTTTGTACGGGCAAGCCGAACAAGGCAGGCATTCAGCAGCGCCTCGCCGATCTCTCTTTCCCGGGCTTTTACAAAGCAGTATGGGCCGTACATTTGGAGAATCTTTTCCGACCAGAAATTCAGCACAATGCCGCCTGCAACTTCTCTTTTTTCGTTTAAGGAGACGAAGGCGATGTATTCGCCCGACTGAACCATATCCACCAGTTTGCCGGGATAACTGAAAAAAGAGGGAATGTAGGGAGACTTGTAATATTGCGAAGTCATGGCGGCAAATACCTTGAGCTTTGCTGTATCCGGCGTTTCCGTAACCAGGTTTTCCGCCTGGCCGGGAACGGGATGCTTTTCTTCATAGGCGGGGTAGGATTTTTCTTTGGTTACGGAAAGAAGAATTCGATTGTTTTCTTCCACTTTGACGTCCAGATGATCGACCGACCGGGACGCAATCAAAAGTCCTATGGCGCCAATATCTTCTTCGGGGTCACGGATGCCCGCGCCGACGATGTTCAGACCGCTCAGGTTTAGCTTTTTTGCGGAAAAACTGAAGGATATCCGGACATAATAAATACCGTTGTGACAATGGACTTCCAGGGGTTTGTCCGGGCAGACAAATTTGCACAGGTAAAGAAAGATTTCCTCTGTGGCCAGACTCAAACTCAAACATTCATCCCGGAGCATTCCGGAAACCTTGGTCGTCGACTCCACAAATCGGGTGAGGACAGGCAGGTTAGACTTCTCGGCGTTGACTGCCAGCATCAGCAGGCGTGATTTTATTTTATCCATTCTATCCATCCGTTCTTCCAGATTGTCTTACGTTCCATCTTTATAATGGAAGACGAAGGCAGAGTCAAAGACAATCCGGGGGAAATTCAAGTTTAACTCCGACATGAAATGCGACGGCCTCATTATTGAGATCCGAAGCGCCCGGACCTTTTTCGCCTGCGAGTCTCCGGTAATCATCGGGCGTATCCAGATCCATGAGGATTCCCGGATCCTCGCATTCAACATGCCGGGCACCATCATGGCATCGGGAAAGAAACGTCCGCATGCCGCCCGGCTCGTCAAAGGCAAGGATCGCCGGGATGAGCGCCGTGGATATGAGCGGCGGGTGGCCTCGCCTTCCCTTATGGCAAGGATGCAAGACCAGGGCATCCTTTTCCCGCCGGGTAGCCACAAGAAGCCTGATGGTTTCGGGCCGAAGCCCGGGCATATCCGCTGGATGAAGAAAAAAAGCGTCAAAGAAACCGGAAATTCTTTTTACACCAGTCTGCACGGAGGAAAACATGCCCTCATGATAACCGTCATTGAATATCGAAACTACGCCAAGCTTATCCAATATCGGCTGAATATCTTCCGCCCGATGACCCAGAACAACAAAAATGTCAAAAATGCCTGCGGATCTGTAAAGGGCAATGACTATTTCCAAAATCGTCCTGTCACCGATAGGCAAAAGAGGCTTGAAAGCACCCATGCGGGCAGAACAACCGGCAGCCAGGATCAACGCGGCAATCCTTTCCGTTTTCATTTTCTGATCTCCTTCAAAACAATGGTTTTCAGATCATCTCGCGCTCATAACGCTTGCGCTCACATTCTTGCGCCAAGTCTTATACAGATTGTCTGCGATAATTCAATTCTGAATAAAAGGAAAACTTGAATTAGGCGAATGATTTACGTTGACAGATTCATCAGTTTAAGAAATGACAAGACAGGATTGGCGCAAACAACACGCCTTAAAAGATAAAAGGCACATGCCATATCGAACGGAGAATTATTTTTTCCGGAAGCTAAAAAGATATTTAAAGCGCGAAATTATTTTACGTCAGGACGTACCGGTTATTTCCATGCAACTTTTATCATGGATACACCATTATCGAATCATATGCAAAGCCGTCATGGTTTTTGCCGCGATGGGCTTGATTGTCTGGACCGTTTGGCCCTGGCTGCCTTCGCAAAAAAGCAGTAAACCGCAAACGCTTGTTCTTTATGGATTTGCCATTCTCCAGGATGTTATTGCAAAAGAAATATTTCCCGCGTTTCAGAAAAAATGGCATAAAGAAACAGGAAGACGTGTGGAGCTTGTCGGATCTTTTGCCGGCTCAGGCACAGTGACCAACCAACTGATCATGGGTGTTCCCGCCCAACTGGCCATTTTGTCCACGGAACTAGATGTGAAACGACTGCAAAAGGCGGGCGTTGTCGGCACGGAGTTCCGGAAAAAACTGCCCTGCCAGGGCATTGTCAATGGCACGCCCTTTGTTATTGTGGTCCGGCCGGGAAATCCAAAAAACATCCATGATTTTTCCGATCTGACGCGACCGGGAATTCGCATTGTCCATCCGGATCCCCTGACATCAGGCGCGGCAAATTGGTCAATCGTTGCCGAATACGGCGCGGCGTTAAGGAGACCCGGTGCGACGGTGGGTGCCGGTAAGAATCTGCTCCGGGGAATATGGCAAAATGTAGCCGTTCAGGCCGGCAGCGCGCGGGCGGCCAGAACCCAATTTGAACAGGGATTCGGCGACGCCCTGATTACTTACGAACAGGATGTTTTACCGCAAGATAAAGCCGCATCTCCGAGAAAACTGGAAATCATTTATCCCCGAAGCACGATCTTCAGTGAACATACCCTGGTGGTCATCAACAAGCACATTGCGAAGGAAGAGAGGCAGATGATCCAGTCTTTTGTGGATTTCCTCTGGAGTGAAGAAGGACAGCGCATATTTGTTAAAAACGGGTTCCGAAGTGTTGACCAGCGGCTCAATGCCGGCAACCGGAAATTTGGACATGTGGAAGACTTATTTACGATTAAGGATTTTGGCGGCTGGGATAAGGCCAAAAAAGACATCATCGATCAGATTTGGAAAACCGGAGTGCTCAAGGAGCTAAAAAGATGAAGCAGATTAGGACGATACAACATAAAATCTCTTCTTGGCTGCCCGCCGGTTTTTTATTGCTGGTCATGCTGCCGCTAATTTTGCTGCCGCTGGCCTCCGTCTTCATTTATGCCTTCAAAGGCGGTTTGGGCAATCTGGTTTTATCCCTGACAACGGACGATGTCCTTTTTGCCATCCGCTTCAGTTTGATCATCGCTTTTGCCACCGCCTTGGTGAATGCCGCGCTGGGAACCTATGCCGCCTATGTGCTTAGCAAAACCCGCTTTCCCGGTCGGACACAATTGGGCATTATCCTGAATCTGCCAGTGGCAATTCCAAACGTCGTTGTCGGGACTTCCCTGCTTTTGCTTTGGGGACCCATCGGGCTTTTCGGCCAGGCGTTGGAGCCGATGGGATTGCAGCCCATGTTCACTCCGGTGGGAGTGCTGCTCGCCCATATTTTCGTCACTTTCCCCTACATGCTGGGAACCATCAAACCGGTTCTGGATGATCTGGAAACCACGTATGAAGAAGCAGCCTATACAATGGGAGCCAATCGCCTGCAAACCTTTTTCCATGTTGTCCTTCCGGCGCTCAAAAGCGGTCTTTTAACCGGTTCTCTGCTGACATTTGCCCACTCTCTGGGTGAATTCGGAGCAACCATTATGGTTTCCGGCAATTTGCGACTGCGCACCCAAACAGCTCCCCTGTACATTTTTTCACAATTTGAGGCGGGGAACATTCAGGCGGCAAACTCCGTTGCCGCTCTTTTGTCGCTCATCTCCTTTGTGCTTTTTTCCATTATCATCTATTTTGCCGCGCGAAATAGCAGGAAGTGATATAAAAAATGAAGAGAATATTGTCTGAGCAAAAAACTTTGTAATGGACGCGGAGTAAGTCATGGCTATTTTTATCGATCAGATCAGCAAAAGATACGGTGAGCATATCGTGGTCAACCGCGTTTCCCTGGAGGTAGGCGAGGGTGAACTGGTTGTCCTTCTGGGATCCAGCGGCAGCGGGAAAAGCACCATTTTACGCATGGTCGCCGGACTGATTATTCCGGACGAGGGAAGAATCGTGCTTCACGGCAAAGACATCACCGCCCTGCCTCCGCAAAAGCGCGGTCTGGGGTTTGTCTTTCAGAACTATTCGATTTTTCCCCATATGACCATTGCCGAAAATATTGAATTCGGTCTAAAAATCAGAAAAATATCCTCTCCGGAGCGGCAAAAGCGCAGTCATCGCCTGCTGGATATGGTCGGGCTTTCGGGCCTGGGATCACGATATGCGAGGGAGCTGTCCGGCGGACAACAGCAGCGTGTGGCGCTGGCAAGGGCACTGGCGTATGAACCGAACATTCTTCTGCTTGATGAACCGTTTGGCGCAGTCGATACGAAAACACGCATTCAACTCCGGCAATCCCTCAAAACGATCACCCGCAACGTTGGTGTGACCACCATCATGGTCACCCATGATCAGGAGGAAGCTTTCGAGCTGGCAGACCGCGTGGCGATTGTCAACAGGGGACGCATCGAGCAATACGGGCTTCCCAGCGACATTTATTACAATCCGGCCACGGCATTTACGGCTGGTTTTGTGGGAGATATCAATACTTTCGAGGGACGCATCAAATCCTGCGGCAAAGAACGCTGCGAAATTGAATTGTTCGAACATTGGCTGGTTTATCGCCGCGGCCCTCATTCGTTTCAGCCGGGACAAAAAGTTTTTTACGGCATCCGTCCGGAACAAATTCGTGTCAGTCTCCTGGAGCCGGAAAAACATGAAAACGGAATTTTCGGCATCATTGAGAAAAGCACCTTTCTGGGCGATATTACGCGCTATGCCATCCGTTTGAACAACAATCGTCTGTTGGACGTGCAACTGCTCAATTACCTGTTTCTTGACGGCATGGTCATGCCCTATGAACTCAACGAACCTGTCTGGCTGATCTGGAGTCAGGCATCGGGAATGATCGTTCCATCGGATGAGGCATGTGAACAGCATCCCTCAGTCTTTTGCGCTTAACCGGTCCATAACAGCAAATCCAATGCCTGAAAATACAAATGTAATGTGAATGCCGACTTTCCAGGCAAGTTGTTCAGTACTGCAAGCAACATCCAGGTTCATGAAAGCACGGAGGAGCTCAATGGCGGAAATGGCCACGATGGAACCGACGACCTTCATTTTCAAATCGGAAAACCCGATTTTCCCCATCCAGTCCGGACGGTCTTCGTGATTCTTCATGTCAATTTTTGAAACAAAGTTCTCGTAACCCGCGAAGATAATAATCAACATGAGATTGGCAACCAGGACAATGTCAATCAAGGACAGAAGACCGGCTATAACCTGCCCGCCTTCACCATATAAAACTAAGGGAATCAATTTTATAAATTCCTTGACGAACTTGATGAGCAGAAGGACGTTGGCTGCAATCAGTCCAATATAAAGCGGCACAAGCAACCATCGGCTTTTGTAAATGGCCTGTTCCAGATATTTTTCAAAATTTCTCAAAAGCAAGTCTCATACCTCTTGAAATCATTAGGATATGCATGGTTCAATCAATGCGTTAAAAGAGATCATGGTTTCATGCTCGGCTATCTGGACCAAAGCCCAGACAGAATGTCCCCAAATCCACTGTCATGACGATCCGTTCAGCATGATGCGCGAATCCACAATGGTACAGGCTTTGGCGGTGCACATCACCGGATTGAGATCAATCGATTCCACCAGATCCTGCAAATCCATCATCAGCCGGGAGAATTTGAGCAGCATCTTTTTCAACGCGTCCTCGTTTACGGTTTCCGAACCCCTGTAACCGGCCAGCAATTTACGAGCGGTGAGGCTCCGGATCATATTTTCGGTGTCGCACATATCAAGCGGCGCCATCCGCAGGGCAACGTCCTTGTAGATTTCCACCCCTACGCCGCCCATGCCCAGAAGAATGACAGGGCCAAATTGAAAATCGTTTTTCGCGCCGATAATGAGCTCAAGTCCTTTAACCATTTCTCCGATCAGCATGCCGGAAAAACCATTCAGTTGCTTCAAACGCTCCAGCGTCTCCAGAAGCGTCCGGTCGTCTTTGATTCCCACAACAACGCCCTGGACATCCGATTTGTGAATGATGGCCGGCGAAACGATTTTCGCAACGACCGGATAGCCGATCTTCCGGGCAACATTAACGGCCTTTTGCGGATCTGAAACGACGTCATAGCGGGGAATACTGAACCCGTAAAGAGAAAAAATTCTTTGAGCGTCCGGCTCAAGAACCCACCCCCACTGCCTTGATCTGTCAAGGATATTTTTGATTTCTTTTTTCAGCATGGTTTTTTCCTCACAAGTGCTTTTGCCATCAGAACCGCGCCCTCGATGGATGGCGATACGGGAATGCCGTTTTGTTCAAACCCTTCAATGAGCATGTCATACTTCTCCACATGGGGAACATAGGCGATAAATGGCTTGCCGGTGCTTTTACTGATAGCGCTGAGCCGAACACCGATGTCCAGCGAAACACCGGGAAGGTAAGGCAACAGAAGGACCATGATGCAGTCAATGGCATCGGAAGCGCCCATCATTTGAGCGCAGGCGACGAAATCTTCATCAACGGCGCTCCCGGTCAGATCGGCGGGATTGGCAAGAGATGCAATCGCCTGCACGCTGGACGTCAGATTTTTCCTCATTTCAAATTGCACATCAGCATGCAATTCGGGAACATCCATGCCGGCTTGCGAACAGGCATCAACCGCCATAGCCCCGTGGCCGCCACTTCCGGTAATGATCCCGATTCGTCCATCAATCGGTTTGGTGTAGGCGCTTAAAACTTCGCAAAATGATACAAGCTCCTGTTCATTGGCCGCCTCCAGAATATTATGCTGGGCCACAGCGGCAGAAAAACTGGCATAATCACCGGCCAGGGACGCCGTGTGGCTGGAAACGGCACGGTTTCCAGCGGACGTTTTTCCTGATTTCATGATAATGACCGGTTTGGGACAACGGTCCGCTGCCAGAACAAATTCGCGACCTTCTCCCCGGCCAAAACCTTCAATATAATAAGCGATCACCCGAGTGGCCGGATCTCGGATCAGATAAGCCAGCAGTTCCCTTTCTTTGATCAAAGCTTTATTGCCGATGCTGATAGCTTTGGCCATGCCGACGCCCTGTTCGGCAAACTTGATCATATGATCGACTAAAATACCGCCGCTCTGGCTGACAAACGTCACACCCCCTGCTTGCGGTTTGATCATACGTTCAGCAGGCAGGAAGAATGTATCCACTTTCAAAGGGACATAAACCCCCAGACAATTGGGACCAATAAAAGGAAAACCGGCTTCACGGGCCATGCTCACCATCCGGTCCTGCAGATCTTTACGTCCGCCTTCCATGAATCCCCCGGAAATTACGGCAGCCGATTTCACACCCGCCTTGATGCACTCGCCCATGACAGAAGGCACCAGTTCGGCCCGTGTGGCGATCACGGCAAGATCAATCTTTTTCGGCAAATCCGACACATGCGGATATATCGGCTCGTTGTGCAGCATGCCGGCCTTGGGATTGACGGCATAAACGGAAATCGGGTACCGGTTATTATTCTTCGTAAAGATGACATTGGCCGGATGCCGCTCATTTACGGATGAAACTCCGATGACCGCCATCGTTCTCGGTTCAAAAAGGGGCTTCAGATTCATATAACCTCCTCAGGCAAGTTCATGATTCAAGGAAATCCATCAACGCGCTTTTTTCAAAATGTGCAATCTCACACACTTTTCCAGACCGATAATCCCATAAACCGCAATGGCAATGACCGCAATCAAACCCCAGTCATTTGCACTAATGGGCGCGCTGTGAAATATTTTATTCATAAATGGCGTGTAGGTAAACAAAAGCTGTAAAACGATCATCAAGCCGCTGCCCACCAGAACCCAAGGGTTGGAAAACAATCCGATTTTAAACATGGAGCGGGTCAGCGACCGGCAGTTGAATAAATAGGTCAGTTCGATCATGATAAACAAATTCACCGCAACCGTGCGGGCAACCTCCACCGGGTAGCCGTCTCCCTTTTGCCAGTTGAAAACCGTAAAAACCGCGGCAAGCATCAGCACCGAAACCAATGCAATGCGGCCGATCAAAATGCCCGATAAAATGGGGCTTTCCGGCCTGCGGGGAGGATAATTCATCACATCTTTTTCACCCGGCTCGAAGGCCAGCATCAACCCCAGAAGCACCGCCGTAGTCATATTGATCCAGAGAATCTGCACCGGCAATATCGGCAGCGCCACACCGGCCATGATGGCGGCCAGAATGACCAGACCTTCGCCGCCATTGGTCGGCAGCGTCCAGGTAATAAACTTGACCAGGTTGTCGAAAATCCGGCGGCCTTCCTCAACAGCGGCGGTAATGCTGGCGAAATTATCATCCGTCAATACCATGTCAGCGGCCTCCTTGGAAACATCGGTTCCGGTAATGCCCATCGCAATGCCGATATTAGCCTGCTTGAGCGCCGGCGCGTCGTTAACGCCGTCGCCCGTCATGGCCACAACTTGGTTACGGGCCTGCAGTGCTTCGACCAAACGCAATTTCTGTTCCGGCGCAACACGGGCAAACACCGATGTGTTGCCGGCTTTTTCAATCATCTCCTCATCCGAAAGGTTTTCCAGTTGCTTTCCGGTGAGAGTTTCCGGTTTGTCATTTTCACGGCCCTCTATGCGGCCGATACCCAGTTGCCGGGCAATTTCCGTGGCCGTGACAGCATGATCGCCCGTAATCATTTTGACGTTGATCCCCGCCTTGCGGCAAACGCCAACAGCCGCAATAGCCTCTGCGCGCGGCGGATCGATCATGCCCTGCAACCCCAGAAAAGTAAGATCGGACAGGCAGTCATCAACGTCCAACTTGTCTTTATCCACCTTCTTGCGCGCCAGCGCCAAAACGCGCAAACCGCCGGCGGCAAGTTCATCCGATTTTTGCAAAATATCCTGCCGGTTCAAACCGGTCGCAGTTCCATCGGATAACAAGGCATCCGAACAGGCTTCAAGAACCTTTTCGATGGCGCCTTTTAAATAAAGAAAATTGTCTGACCCCATTTTGTGCAGTGTGGCCATGAATTGTCTTTCCGATTCAAAAGGGATCACGTCCAGCCTGGGTCTTTCTTCCAGCGCCGGCTTGGGCGTTAAACCAGCTTTGGCAGCGGCGGTAATTAGCGCTCCTTCCGTTGGATCGCCTTCAACCCGCCACAAGCCATCTGCTTCAACCAGGCGGGAATCATTGCACAGCAGACCGGCCAGCAGCGTTTCGGATAAAGCAGCAGGCAGGTTTCCGGCTATGTCCATATTTCCCGATAATATTTTCCCTTCCGGCGCGTAACCGTTTCCCTGAACATCGAAATATTCATTACCCGCATAAATACGGCGGACGGTCATCTGATTTTCAGTAAGCGTGCCGGTTTTGTCCGAACAGATGACGGTGGTGCTGCCCAGCGTTTCCACCGCCGGAAGCTTGCGAATAATCGCCTTGCGCTTGGCCATACGGCTCACCCCGATAGCCAGCGTAATCGTGACGGCGGCGGGCAGGCCTTCCGGGATGGCGCCGACGGACAGTGCGACGGCAGCCATGAACATATCGACAATGCCTTCGCCCCGCCAGAGCCCTACGCCAAACGTCAAAGCCGCCAGAAACAAAATAGCGATTAAAAGAATCTTGCTGAAAGATGCAATCTTCACTGTGAGCGGTGTGGAAAGATCCACCGCCTCAGCAATCATTTCGGAAATACGCCCCGTTTCCGTCTTGTCACCCGTGGCGACCACAACCGCTTGAGCTTGTCCGTAGGTGACCAGCGTGCCTGCATAAGCCATATTGTGCCGGTCAGCCAGAATCGTATCCGGATTCAGCGTGCCTGTTTTCTTGATGACGGGAACAGATTCTCCAGTCAGTGCCGACTCATCCACCTGCAGATCGCGGCAGGTCAAAAGACGAACATCGGCAGGCACTTTGTCGCCGGACTGGATACGAACAATGTCGCCCGGAACCAGTTGGGTCGAATCGATCTGGGTCCATTTGCCGTCACGCAAAACGGTTGCCTGCGTCGTCATCATCTGTTTGAGGGATTCAATGGCTTTTTCGGCCTTGGATTCCTGAATAAAACCAATGATGGCGTTGACGATCACAACGCCGAAAATCACCGAGGAATCCACCCATTCCTGCAGAATCAGCGTGATGAAAGCCGCGGCCAGCAAAATGTAAACGAGTGGTTGATGAAATTGTAGCAGAAATCGGATCAGAATCCCCTTTTGTTTTTTGGCCGTGACCATGTTGGGACCGAAGCGTTCCAGACGGTGTTTGGCTTCAAACAATGATAGACCCCGGTCTGGGTGTGTGGTCAGCAAAGTGGTGACTTCCTCGGCGGGGCAGTGATGCCAGTGTTTGCAGATCAAAGATTCCATCTGTTTTCCTCCTGAAAATGTTTTTTAAAAATAAAGAAAATCAGAGAATTGTCAACTCGAATCTGTTGAAGGAAACCTCAGAAGAAAAGACGGCAAATCCAAACGCAAGTCCGTTGGCGGATCAACAGTAAAATTAATTTGTCACCACAGCATGCAACACCCTGTGGGTGAGCACCCGAAAAATAAATTATTCTTTACGAAAACCATCGGGTTGTGCTACGGACATCAAATAGTTGGATTGCTGAAATGCTCATTTCGAAATTGCAGATACCATCACCGGTTTTTTAAATGAAACTCACCATCAGCCGCAAATTATTATTCGGATATTTGTTTATGGCTTTTCTGACCGTTCTGGCCAGCGCCTATGCGTTATACAGCCTTCAAAAGTTGAACCGAGTGGCATACAACATGACCAGCAACCAGTTTGAGGTAATGGATAAGTCACAAAAAATGCTTGACATTTTACTTGCCCAGGAAAGCGCAGAAAAAAAATACCTGATTCTGAAAGACCCGGAACTGGAGAAAATCTTCTGGCAGCGCAGCCAGGAATTTAGAGAGGAAATCAGCAGCATGCGCAAATATACGCTGGATCAGAGCACGAAAATCGCCCTGGCGGAAACCGAAAAGCTGCAAAACCGTTTCAGGAAATTATTTTCCGAAGAAGTGTTACTGACAAAAGATGACCGGTTGCCGGAGGCACAAGCTCTTTCCGACGATGCGGGACGGGAAACGGTTGACGATATGGCAAAAAATCTTCACGATATCCGGAAACACATGGACCAGAGCATCAATGATGAAATGAATCAAATTACCCGTCAGGGCCGGTTGGCCCTCCACATGACCACCGGCCTGAGCGTTCTGAGCTTGATTCTGGGGATATCGCTTGCGCTCATTATTACGCGCAATATCTCCAAACCACTGAAACAATTACAGAATGCTACAAGAATGATTGCCGAAGGCCGCCTGGATCATCAAATCGAGGCCAGGCGCGATGATGAAATCGGCGATCTGGCAAAATCGTTCGCCTATATGACCGGAAGACTCAAGGTCCTGGAGGCTTTGAATCTGGACGCCAGCCCTCTGACCGGCTTGCCGGGAAACCTGGCTATTGAGCAGCGTATTGACGAGGAACTAAACAAGAAAAGGGCTTTCTCGCTGTGTCAGGTGGACCTGGACAATTTCAAGCCGTTTGCCGACAAGTATGGCTATGCATGGGGCAGCGAGGTCATTAAGGAAGTCGCCAATCTTCTCCAGGAATATATCCGCGAACCGGAACTGTCAGGTATTTTTATCGGCCATATCGGGGGCGATGATTATGTCGCCATCGGAAATCCAGAAGACGTCCGAACGATCTGTCAAAGGCTGGTCAAAGATTTTGAGGGGCGAATTTTTAGTTTTTACGGAGAAGAAGACGCCCGAAACGGCTATTTCGTCGGAAAAAACCGACAAGGCACCCTCCATAAATTTCCTCTGATTACAGTTACTGCTGCAATTGTAACGGATGACGGAAGCCGCTTTAAAAATTCACTGGATATGGCCAGAAGGGTAGCGGAGCTGAAAGAATTTGCCAAAACCCTTTCCGGCAGTAATTATGTAACAGAAGACGATATTGAAAAAATGCGAAGTATTGATGTCCATAACTCTCAACACGCTCCGGAATCTGAACAATGCTCATAACTTTCAAACGATGGTTTCTTTTAGCAATAATTGTGGGAATTCTTGCTGGATGTGCGTCCAGCAGCGCATTGAATCAATCCCATCGTCAGCCGGACTTATCCGGTCTGTTGGAGCAGGAACAAACACGGGAACCTACAGACAGAGAGCTGATGAACGAAATCCTCTCTATCATCAATAACAGCGAAAAAGAGCCGGACTACGAAGAAGTAAAAATCTGCCTGGAAAGCTTTGTCGCGCAGTATCCCCAAAGCGAATGGGTGGCTCCTGCTCGCGCTTTAATGGCGACACTGAACAAGATGACGGTTCTTCAAGCCACGTTAATTTCGGAAAAAACCAGAAGCGAAGTCGCCCATGCGAAGTTATCGAAAGAATTGAATGCATTGCGAGACGGCATCAGAAAACGGGAAGAAGAGCACTCTTCAGAAACCGCTCGCTTGCAGCAGGAAAACGATCAGCTGAAAAAGGACATTGAGCAATTGAAGAATCTGGAAATTCGGCTGGAAAAAAGAGGAAAAAGGCTCCGGTAAAATCATCGCTGGAAATAGCCGCGGGCAAGCATCAGGGCCAAAACCGTTTTAACATCGAACAACTCGCCGCTTTTCACCCATTCATCGGCTTTAGCAAAACTGACGGGAAACACTTCAATAAATTCATCATCATCGGGCATCCGGGGATCATACCGCAAATTTTCAGCCAGAAAAAAATACATAAATTCATTGCAGTAGCCGGGAAGCAGATAGCCCGCGAAAAGCTGGGTCATTTTTCCCGCACGATAGCCTGTTTCCTCGGCAAGCTCCCGCTGTGCGCAATCGCTTGCGGATTCTCCGTCGTCATCAAAGGAACCGGCTGGAATTTCCAGAAGATTTTGTCTTGTGGGCACACGGTACTGTTTGATCAGTAACACTTCGCCCTGCTCATTCACGGGAAGAATCGCCACCGTGGGTTTATGGTCAATCCAGCTTTGCCGAACTTTCTTTCCGTTGGGCAGCGCCACGTCTTCTTCCCAAACCTTCAGTATTTTGCAGGAATACACCTGCTTTTTTTCATTTTCCATCAGGTATCGCCTCAATTCGTCTGAAGGATGGCAAGAAGATGTTTTTCAATTTCCTGCTTCGGCAAAGCCCCCACCAGTCGCTCCACAAGCCTCCCTTCCCGGAAAAAAAGCAGGGTGGGAATGCTGCGAATGCCGTATTGAGAGGCGGTGACCGGATTTTCGTCCACGTTCAGCTTGACCACTTTGACGCCGTTGACATAATCCGACGCCAGTTCATCAATGACAGGCGCAAGACTTTTACACGGTCCGCACCAGGGCGCCCAGCAGTCCACGAGAACGGATGTTTCGGTGGTCAAAACTTCACGGGCAAAGGAATCATCGGTGACATCAACCGGCTTGACATCCGGCTTGGTAATGACCAGCGGCTCTCCGCACTTGCCGCAAAGCGGTTTTGCGTTCAGACGTTCTTCCGCAACGCGGTTTTTAACGCCACATTTCAGACAGCGGATAATCAGTTCATCCAGCGGAGCATGACAATGGCCACACGTCGGACGTCCCTGGAATTTTTGCTTGGGTATGCGATTTTTGGTGCCGCAATTCAGGCAGCGAATGATGACATTGTCGGGCATCACAATTTCCTCAACATCTCTTCATCGTTAACTTTTTCTCCATCAAACAGACAAATTATATCGCAACGCTGACTTCCTGAGGCTTCAGAATTCTTAACAGTTCGGCAGAATTCATTTTCGCCAGCAGGCCGCGAGAACCGGCATTAATCAATATTTCCGGAAGATCGGTAATGGTTTTCTCCATATAAACCGGCAGAGGTTTTTTTGTGCCAAACGGAGATGTGCCCCCCACCAGATAGCCGGTGTGCTTGTGTGCGACGTCCGGTTTGCAGGGAACCACCGACTTCATCCCCAGCTGTCGGGCCAGCGCCTTGGTGGAAACCTCCTTGTCACCGTGCATCAGAATGATCAGCGGCTTTGCATTTTCGTCTTCCATCACCAGGGTTTTGATCACACGGTGTTCATCAACACCCAGCTTCTGCGCGGACACCCGCGTTCCGCCTTTATCCTCGTAAGCATAGGCATGCAGCGTATATACAACTCCCGCCTTTTTCAGCGCCAGAATTGCCGGTGTGGAGGGATTTTTATCTTTTGCCATGAGCGATCCCTTGAATGATTGCAGATTCCGTTATTTTTCGTTCTTTTCAGACTGAAAATCTTTTAAGCCCTTGAAAGTCCAAAGTGGCAAAATAATCCTTTGGAGTTTCGGCACGGCGGATCTGCACAACGGAACCATCCTCACGCAACAGTAATTCCGCAGAACGGAGCTTGCCGTTATAGTTGAAACCCATGGCAAATCCGTGCGCCCCCGCATCGTGAATAACGACAATGTCCCCTGGTTCCACACGGGGAAGCATCCGATCAATGGCAAATTTGTCGTTATTCTCACAAAGGGAGCCGGTCACGTCATACATTACATCGTGAGGGCGCTTCTCCTTGCCGACCACTGTGATGTGATGATAGGCACCATAAAGAGCAGGACGCATCAGATTGGCCATGCAGGCATCCAGACCGGCAAACTTTTTGTAAGTGTTCTTGATGTGCAGAACACGGGTAACAAGATAACCATAAGGACCGGTGATGTACCGCCCGCATTCCGTGAAAAGACTGACCGGCGAAAGCCCGTTGGCAACGATAATTTTTTCATATTTTTCTTTGATGCCGCGATTCATGGCCACAAGGTCAATCCGGGCCTGTTCCGGCCGGTAGGGAATGCCGATGCCGCCGCCGATGTTGATAAACTCAAACCGGATATTCAGCGCGTGTGAAATCTGAACAACCAGATCAAACAGAATTTCAGCCGTTTCGACAAAGTATTGGGGATCCAGCTCGTTGGAAGCCACCATCGTGTGAATGCCAAAACGCCTGATACCCTTATCCCGGCAGATCCTGTATCCTTCAAACAGCTGATCCCGTGTGAAACCATACTTTGCTTCTTCCGGGTGGCCGATAATCACATTGCCTTTTTTTAATGGCCCGGGATTGTAACGAAAACAGATCAGCGGGGGCATTCCGGCGACCTTTTCCAGATACTCAATGTGGCTCAAATCATCCAGATTGATCATGGCCTTCATTTTCTGGGCCAGCAAAAAATCTTCGGCCGGTGTATCATTGGAGGAAAACATAATCTCCGCCCCGGTAATGCCGGTTTTTTTTGCCATCATCAATTCCGCAAGAGAACTGCAATCCGCACCGAATCCTTCGGTGTGAAGCATTTTCATCAAATAGGGATTGGGCGCGGCCTTAACCGCAAAAAATTCTTTAAACCCCTTATTCCAGGAAAAGGCTTTTGTGAAAACACGGGCATTTTCCCGGATAGCCCTTTCATCATAAATATGAAAAGGTGTAGGATACTTTTCTAGAATTTTCTCAATTTGTTTTTTTGTAAAAGGAATCTGTTTTTCCGGCATATATGCATCTCCAGAAGGAAATTTCACGATCACCAGATCGCCATAAAACATGTCGATTGATTATTTATGGCAAAACAGGGCAATTATCAATATTATTTTTTCGTCTTGAAAGAGGCAAAGGCAGTCGGAGCATCAATAAACAAAATGTTTCAGGCTCCAAAAAGTGATCGCCGCAATTACTGCGGCCATAGGAATGGTTAAAATCCAAGCCCAGACAATATTTCCGGCAACCCCCCAGCGAACGGCCGAAAGTCTTTTAGTGGCACCAACACCGACAATCGCTCCAGTAATTGTATGGGTAGTGCTCACCGGAATTCCAGCAATCGATGCGCCGATAATTGCACAGGCGGCGCCTGCCTCTGCACTAAAGCCGCCTATGGTTTTAAGCTTAGTAATTTTTGTACCCATGGTTTTCACTATTCGCCAGCCGCCAAACATAGTGCCCATGGCAATGACCGAATAGCACATAATGATAATCCAGTAGGGAATATTGAAACTGGAATCAATCAATCCTTTACTGTAAAGGAGTATGGCAATAATGCCGATCGTTTTTTGGGCGTCATTCATGCCGTGACCAAGTGAATAGATTGCGGAAGAAAACAATTGCATCTTACGATAAACCTTATCCGCACTGGCTACATTGGAGTTACGATTAAGGTTTAAATTGAGGATCATGAAAAAATAACCTAAAAACAAACCTATAGCCGGCGATAATACGATAAAAGCCGTTGTTTTGAGAATGCCGGACCAAACGAGTGTACTGGTACCCGCCTTGGCAATACCTGTTCCGATAAGACCTCCGATCAAAGCATGTGAGGAACTGCTGGGAAGACCGTAGTACCAGGTAATTAAATTCCAAGTGATGGCACCGGTCAAAGCGGAAAGAATCACGAGATTATCAATAATGGCAATATTGATGATTCCCCTGCCTATTGTATGCGCGACCTGTGTTCCGATAAAAAAAGCAGCTGCAAAATTAAAGAATGCTGCCCAGACGACGGCTTGTTTAGGTGTCAGCACCCTGGTGGAAACAATCGTGGAAATAGAATTGGAAGAGTCATGAAAACCATTGATAAAATCAAAAACGAGGGCAACAAAAACCAAGAAAATTACAAAAGCCATCGAATCAAGCATTTTTTAGGACAATCCCTTCCACGATGTTGGACACATCCTCGCAGACATCAATCGCTTCCTCAATCCGTTCGAAGATTTCCTTCCATTTAATCAGCTCAATGGCGTCTTTCTCTTTAACAAACAGATTGGTGATGATGGTTCGTAGTACAACATCGCCCGCGTTTTCCAGCGTGTTGATTTCCACGCAAGCGTCCAGAATTCTCTGGGAGTTTTTCATGTCGCGCAAGCCATGTACAATTTCTTTAATCTTTTTGATGGCTTGAAAGAGAATTTCTGCCTGCTTGATGATTTCGTCATCCGGCTTTTTCACATTATACATATGAATGCGAACGCCGGTGGCTTCGATAACGTCCATAACGCTGTCCATTTTATTGACCAGCGCGTAAATGTCTTCACGGTCAATAGGGGTCAGAAATGTCGTGTGCATTCTTTCGTAGGTTTTATGAGTAATGCCGTCCGCTTCATGCTCCAACTCTTTGAGTCTGGCAACTGTCGGCGCTGAATAATCCCGATTGCGGGTCATGTCCAGAAAAAATTGACCGCCTTCCTCTATTTTGTCTGCCAGTTCTTCGAAGTAATTAAAAAAATTTTCCTCTTTGGGAAAAAGGCGCATAAATCAATCCTCCTTTATGCCGTCGGATATGCAACCCGTGAACATCAAGTTCACGGCACCCTAACGAATTGCCCGTGAAATTGCAAGGTTTTAATGCGTAAATCTGTACGAAAAAAGTAATAATAAATAATTATATTAAAGACTTGGAATATATTATTTTACCATCGCCCGGCGAATAGAAATCCTTTAAAAACGCTTCGCGCACATAGCCGCAGCGCTCATAGAAAAAATGCGTCGATTGATACTGGGAACGGGACGCTGTTTCCGCGTAAATGCGCCGCCCATTCTGACCCCGGATAAAATCTTCTGTTTTCAGCATCAAAGCTTTCCCCAACCCACAACCGCGCATGGCCTCCAGGACCGCAATCCAATACAGGTCATAACTGCCGGAGGTTGCCGGAATCAGGCCGTAACAAGTGTATCCCACAACATGACCGTCCTTCAGCGCCATCAGAAATTGGTAGGAACTTTGACAACCTCGCTCCAAGCGGTCTGAGGCCAGTTCGCAGGCCATTTCCACTTCTTCTGATGAAAAATAACCACTTCCCTCAACGATATTTAAAATTGCTCCCATATCGGATGGTTCAATTTCTTGACGGTAGATAATGCCATTCATATTTCCTCCTGAGAGTTAACGTCTTATGGCGGCCTGAAGAATTTCTTCAATCGCTTCGGAATAAGCAATCTCTGCTTTTTCAAGGGCGGCTGCAAAACCCGCGTCCGGCGACAGGCAGGGATTGGCGTTGATTTCCAGAACAAAAGGATTGCCCTGCTCATCCACTCGGAAATCCACACGGGCATATCCATGCAAAGCGAAAAGATTCCAGCAATTCCTCGCAATATCGACAAGTTGCCGAATTAACCTATCGTCCTGTCTAGGGATGTCGAAGGTACGGGGAGTGTGTTGGTATTCAAAGGAATCTTCTTCCCACTTGGAACGATAATTCAGCCATTTGGGCTTTTCTGGCGGATAATCCTGGAAAAGAATTTCCGCGGGCGGAAGAACGCAAAGACCGCGACAGGTCGAAAGAAGGGCAATGTTGAATTCTCTGCCGTCAATGTAGAGTTCCGCAAAACATTCTCTGTCCAGATCCTGCTCGCGTCTTCTTAGCGCATCGGACAGTGTTTCGGCACAGGATGACTGCCAAATAGCGGAATCGTCCAAGCCAACAGAGGCATCCTCCCAGGATGGTTTCATAAGATACGACCCGGTGTAAACTTCGCCCGTTTCGATGCCATCAAGCATAAGCCAGGGTGGCGTGGCAATACCGCCGGCAACAAGCATTCTTTTTGCAAGAGGCTTGTCGGAAGTGAGAAAAAGGGCTTCCGTCCGGCTTCCCGTGTAGGGAATCCGTAAAAAATCAAGAAGGCAAGGGGCAAAATGAAGCATGCTGCCCCGCCCGGCCACTGTTTCCACCAGATTAAAAACAACATCCGGGCGCAGACGACGGAGCGTTTCCATCAGGACATTCAGGTCCAGAGTAAAAGGCAACAATACCGGCTGGTGACCCAGGTCGGTAATAGCATGCGCAATGGTGTCCGCCTGTTGAAGCGTGTCATATTCGTCTCTGCCCGCATCTGGAGGAACATCCGTATGCAAGATCACGATCTTTTTCATGAAAATGGTTTCCGTCCCGAAATCCTTTATAAAATGGGCATGTCAATGCCGGCTCTTTGGCAGGCAGAGTGTAAAATGCCACTAATGAGTTGCCGATAGGAGATGCCCGAAAGTCTGCACAAAATTGGCAGATCGGACCGCACCGGATTCAGGCCGGCCAGAGAATTGACTTCAATAAAATGCGGAATGCCGCGGGTATCCGAACGCATATCCACGCGACCTCCGTCTTTCAACCCGAGGCCTCGCCATACCGCCAGAGACAGATCCATGGCACGCTTGGCCTCATCATCATTCACGGCTATGTATCGGACAAATTTTTCGTAATGCTCTTTGTTTTCATACGAGTAGGCATAGGGTTCAGCCTCCGGATTGAAAAGAACTTCCATCGCTCCAATCGCACGCGCATCATTGCCCGTGCCGATGATGCCCACAGTAAATTCTCTTCCCGGCAAATAGGTTTCTACTAAAACCGGCTGATGGTAGGTTTGAAAAAGAGAAAGGCAAATTTCTTTCAGCTCTGCGGCATTGTGAATTTTGCTTCGCGCGGAAACGCCTTTCCCCGTCCCCTCCGCCACCGGCTTAGCAAACAGAGGATATGGCATAAGAATTCGCCCGATATCCTCCTCGGAAGAAACCACGGCAAAATTCGGTGTAGGAATGCCCAAATCTCGAACAATATGTTTGGTCATGCCCTTGTGAAGGGTCAGAGCCTGTCCCAGCACGTCGGAAAAGGTATAGGGTATCCCAAAAGCATCCAGAAGCGCCGGAACCTGCGCCTCTCTTCCAAAACCTTGCAGACCCTCGGCAATGTTGAAAACAAGATCCCAGCGATCACCGGATGCCAAGCGTCGTGTGAGCTCCCGGACATGGCCGATACAATCCGTTGAAAACCCTTTTTGCAAAATCACGGATTCAATCGCATCAATGGTTTCCTGCGTGTCGAACTCTGCAGTTTCCGCAAGACTGTAGCCTTCGCGGAGATAATCTTCTCGTAAATCGTAGGTCAGGCCGACAATGATTTTGCGGGAGATAACGGGAAATACTGCTTGATGGTTATCCGGATTCCTGCCCATAGCCATCCTAGTGGATATCTTTTGATTCGGTGGAATTGTCCGGATAGCGAAAAACATGACCTTCATAGTTTCGCATCATCAGCTCACCCCGGTCCCGGCCAATGACATATTCCGGAAGCAGCGGAATTTTACCTCCGCCACCGGGTGCATCCACCACGTAAGTAGGAACAGCGTAACCAGTTGTATGGCCGCGAAGCCCTTTAATCATTTCCAGTCCCTTGCTGACGGGCGTTCGAAAATGGGAAGAACCGGGTATCGGGTCACATTGATAGAGGTAGTAGGGGCGGACACGAATCTGCAAAAGACCTTGAACCAGCCGGGTCATGGTGGAAAGCGAATCGTTAATGCCGGCCAGCAACACCGTTTGACTGCCCAGCGGAATACCCGCATCGGCCAGGCGGATGCAGGCAGAGCTCATTTCTGGGGTCAGTTCGTCTGGATGAGTAATATGGATACTCATCCAGAGGGGATGGTATTTTTTCAGCATGGCTACCAGTTCCGGCGTAATACGCTGGGGCAGAACAACAGGAGCCTTGGTGCCAATGCGGATCATTTCCACATGAGGAATTTTCTTGAGCCGGATCAGAAGCCATTCAATTTTTTCATCCGTCAACGTAAGTGGATCACCGCCGGAAAGTAAAACATCACGGATATTCGGATTGGACGCAATGTAGGACAGAGCATTTTCCCATTTGGCTGTTTCAATAAAGTGCTGAGGCTGACTTCCAAAAATGCGGGAGCGAGTACAGTAACGGCAATAGGTCGAACAGACATCGGTCACCAAAAATAATACACGATCCGGATAACGGTGGACAATACCAGGAACCGGAGAGTCTGCATCCTCGCAAAGAGGATCTTCTGCTTCACCCTTTGTGTGCAGACATTCATCAATGACCGGCACAACCGAGCGGCGCAGAGGCGAACAAGGATCCTGCGGAGAAATCAAGCTGGCATAATAAGGGGTAATGGCCACCGGGAGACCACCAGATGGATGCATCATGGCCTGACGTTCATTCTCAGAAAGATGAATGATGGCATCCAACGCCGATACGTCCCGGATGGCGTTTTGAAATTGCCAACGCCAGTCGAACCATTCAAGGCGGCTGATTTCAGGATAAAATTTTTTACGGAAGGTGCGTGACCGTGAAGAATCTTTAAAAGGAAAGTAGAGTTTCTCCGGTTTTGATTTTGCCGGTTGCGGATACCGATGGCTGGAAGACAACGAAAACAAACTGGGGGTTTCATGTTGAACTAAAGCTCGGCCGTGCTCGGGGCCGGGAGGTTCCGTATCATCGTTGAACAGCGTCTCGTTTTCCATTGCTTCTCCCTCCGGAAGCTGAATATTATCTAAAAAATTAGCCGTTTTGGAACGGCTGAATGATTTTGTGAATTTACGCAAGAGACAACTTTTGTCAATATTTATTTTACATTTTACAGGCAAAATTCAAAAAAATATTTTTTTATTTCTTGACATCTGAAAAAAAACAGCTAAACTGAACCCAGTTTACGTTAAGTGGATTAAGGAGATCAGAACATGTCAGCTTTTGTAAATAAAACCATTGGAAAAGTGATTCAAGAAACCGCCGCCCGCTATCCGACTCATCCGGCGCTCATCTGTCCTCAATTTTCCACACGCCTAACCTATCGGGAACTATATGAACAGTGCCGTAAAACCGCAAAAGGGTTAATGGCACTCGGCATCCGGCGCGGCGACCATGTTTCCGTCTGGACAACGAATGTGCCGGAATGGATTTATCTGCAATTTGCACTGGGCATGACCGGGGGCGTCCTGGTGACCATCAATACGAATTACCAGTCGCACGAACTGGAATATATTCTCAAACAATCTGATTCCACCACGCTATTTCTGATCGATTCGTATCGAGATACCAGTTTTTATAACACCGTATGCAAGATCGCCCCGGAACTGGAGAAAAGTCAGCCGGGAGCACTGGCTTGCGCCAAACTTCCTCTTTTGAAAAACATCGTCTATATCGGCAGCCGGGCAAATCCCACGGGTATGCTGACCTTTGATGAAATGCTGAAAGCAGGAGAAAGAATCTCCGAGCAGGAACTGGATGACCGGATCAACTCCCTGTCCGGTGATGATGTCATCAACATGCAATATACGTCCGGCACGACCGGTTTTCCTAAGGGTGTCATGCTGTCGCATAACAATATTGTCAACAATGCCCGCATGGTGGGCGATGTCATGGGAATGACCGAGAAGGATAGTCTCTTGATCCAGGTGCCCGTGTTTCATTGCTTCGGTTGCGTGATGAGCACCCTCAACTGTGTGTATCACGGTTCGGCCATGGTGATTCTGGAATATTTTGATCCGGAGACGGCACTGAAATCGATCGCTTCAGAACGATGCACGGCCATCAACGGCGTGCCGACAATGTTCGTGTCCATTCTTAATTCTCCGGATTTCGAGCGCTACGATTTGACGTCGCTGCGCACCGGCATTATGGCAGGAGCGCCTTGTCCGGTGGAAACCATGAAACAGGTGCGCACAAGGATGCATTGTCCCGAAATTGTTATCGCCTTCGGGCAGACAGAGTCCTCACCGGTTATGACGATGACCCGACGCGACGACCCAGTTGAGCTTCGCGTATCGACGGTGGGCAGACTGCTGCCCGATATCGAAGGCAAAATCATTGAACCGGAAAACGGCCGAGATTTGCCACCCAACACGCAGGGCGAAATTGTCACCCGCAGCGCCTGTGTTATGAAAGGATACTATAAAATGCCGGAAGCAACCGCGGGAACCATAGACAGGGACCAGTGGCTGCACACAGGCGATCTTGGAGAAGTTGATGAAAATGGTTATTTCAAGGTAACCGGCAGAATCAAGGATATGATTATCCGGGGTGGCGAAAATATCTATCCCAGGGAGTTGGAAGAATTTCTCTTTACCCACGAAAAAGTCGCTAACGCTCAGGTGGTCGGCGTTCCCGATGAAAAATATGGAGAGCAGGTGCTGGCCGTGCTTCAACTGAAGGACAGGCAGACGGCAACGTCGGAAGAATTTTCAGAATTCTGCAAAGGAAAAATCGCCCGGCATAAAATTCCACGATATTGGGAGTTTGTGGAGACATTCCCAATGACCGCCAGTGGAAAAATTCAAAAATACAAGTTGAGAGAAATTTTTGAAAATAGGCGTCAGCCGGCATAATGGCTGATTTCAAAAATTCCCATGAAAGGATTAGATTCATGAGCAATATCATAAACCGCGACACCATCGGCGATATGGCCAGAAGAGCAGCAACAAAATACGGAGACAAAATCGCCATCATTTTCCGGGATCAGAAGCTATCATTTTACGATCTGGAAAGGCAGGCCAGACGTTTTGCCAATCTGATGACCAGTTATGGGGTCAAAAAAGGCGATCGCGTGGCGATTTATGCCTACAATTCTCACTACTATCCCATCAGCATGATTGGTCTGGCCAAAATCGGAGCCATTCAGGTGCCAATCAACTACATGTTGAATGCAGAAGAAATTGCCTATGTTGTCAATCATTCCGGATCACGCATCTTTATTGTTGAGGATATTCTTTATCCGATCATCGCCAAAGATCAGGAAAAATTCACCAGCGTGGAAAAATGGG
>Ga0209096_1001436_pt1 | contig 26392 bp, 16 predicted proteins | sample AD_UKC034_MetaG_FD_184407 | JGI IMG/M metagenome (GOLD analysis project Ga0209096, IMG submission 184407) | Active sludge microbial communities of municipal wastewater-treating anaerobic digesters from USA - AD_UKC034_MetaG (SPAdes) (version 2) | ecosystem: Engineered > Bioreactor > Anaerobic >... | reverse complement strand
GCAATCGGATGGTTCGGCTACCACAAATTCACTTGCAGGGCGAGAACAGAACGGGTACGAAATGAGAACGAACACTGGCTGGTTTTGACCCGATCCCCGGTGGCTGGGTTTAACCCGATCCGTGACACTCCAATGATCTCCCGTATTCCCATGAATATCGATCCTCAACCGGCAGGCGATTCTCTACCGAATATGCGACATCACATCAAGGATTATACAAGGAGCATTCGGCTTGTGCAAGATCGGCGCATTTTGCCTGCGATGCACGAGATCAAGATCGCTTTCGCTTCGCGGCCTTCGGGTTTCGCGTGTCTCTTCTGCGACACGACCGGCGGAGGGCGGGCAGGTCCTCGGGGTGAGTGGAAGCGAGGTGCAACGCTACGGGACAAGCACCTCGCCCAGGGGGCCGCGGGCGGACCAGATGCAATCGACGATCCGTCGCAGGGCGGGCGTGATCGGGGTCTTCCAGAGCCATGCGAGCAGTTGCGCGAGGGCGTTGCTGTCAGGAGGCAGTTGAATCATCTGCTGCGAGGAAGAGTTGGTGTGCGGAGCACACCCTACCGGCAAGCCGTATTCTGTAGCGTTGGCCAGGAGCAGGGCGATGCCGGCCAGGGCGCCCATCGCCATGTTCCTGGGCTCGATGCCGTGTTCGAGGGCCAGGGCCATCGTGCCGAAGATGCGGTCGTTGACGCCGAGCTTGCGAACCACGTCCCGACCGGCTCGGGCGGTCGTGTCTGCGAGATGCGGATTGGTCATTCGTTCCAGCAGGTCGTCCGCGTAGTCGCGGTAGCCCGACTCGGTGAACAGGTCGTCGCCCAGCGACGCGTATTTGTGGATCAGGGCGCCGCCCGATTCCGCGATGAAGGCCTCGCGGGCGACTTGCATCAGGCGTTTGTCGCCAGCCAGCTCGGTCATCTTGACGTAGCCTTTGAGCGTGCCGATGAAGCCCAGCATGGCGTGGATCGCGTTGTGGCCGTAGAGCTTGGCCTCCTCGAAGGGCAGCAGATCGTCCTTCTCGATGAAGACGCGGATTCCCGGCGTGAAGCCTGGGATCGTCGTCTTGCTGACGAGGATGCGATTGAACTCCTCGACGAGGAAGGCCCGGTCGATGCCCGGCGCGATGGGCGTCAGGCGTCGCTGCGCGATCTCCGCGGGGTCGGTCACGACCTGGCTCATCTTGCCGATGACCGTGTTGAGGAACTGGACCCTGGGCAGCAGGGGGGCGCTCAGCTTCTTTGTGACGGCCTCTTCGAGGATCTCCGCGGCGTGGTTGTTGTTCTCCGCGGCGTAGATGATGGTCGCATCGGACTTCCTCTCGCGCAGGCCCTCGGCGACGAGGGCCGCGACGCAGTCGGGCTTCTCGGAGGCGTAGAAGTTCACCGAGGGCAGGCAGGTCGTGATTTCGGTGGCCTGGGCGAGGGCTGTACGAAGCTCCTGGTCACGCGTGGGGTTGAACAGCTCGACGCCGTCGATGCGGACGGTCTCCACGCGGTCCTTTCTCGCGACGTTGACGTAGTACGTCCCGCGATTGGCGCGGACCGCGTCGACAAGCTTCTGGTCGATCTCCGCGATGACGATCCGGCGGAAGTTGCCGCTGTGGAAGGCCTCTTTGGCGAACAGGCCGGCCTGAATCGGCCCGAACCCGAACCCGACGAAGACGTGATCGCTCATGCTACCGGCCCGCCGCTTTCAGGAACTTGCGGATCTCGCTCGTCCCGGTCAGGACACCGATCTCCAGATCGTACGTGCGACTGACGCCGGGGTCGAGGTGGATCAGTTGCTTGAGCTCGCGGGCCTTGCCCTGGCCGATAGGCGGGTTCGTGCCGGGCTCCAGGCCGGTGACGTACTCGCCCGGTCCCCAGTGCTGCCAGTTCGCCAGCGAGGGCAGTTGCCTCTTCTTGTACCGCGTGGCGACCGCCAGGCCCAGCTTGGCGTTGTACAGGCCGACGGTACACATCCCGTCGCTGTCGGGCGTGACGTCGATGAAGCCGCAGGCCTCGCCGGTGGCGCGGTGCCGTTCGAGCGGCCCCTGGCAGGTACGGAAGTCGTGCCGGTCGTTGAAGATGTCGTTGTCCATGTCGAGGCCGCGGGACTGGCACTGTCCCTTCCAGACGATCTGCGTGCCCTTGTCGACGAGGGGCCAGCCGTAGTTCATGTGGTACAGGATCATGTGCGGCGTCCGCGAGTTGCCGACGTTTGTCACGACGTCGTGTACACGGATCGTCGGCTCGCCCAGCGTGCTGGAGATCGTGCGGCGGAGTTCCAGGTTGGGCCCGAAGACGCGGGACTCCCTGACCACCGCTGTGATGCTCATGTCCATCTCGCCTGTTGCGGGGTTCGGCTGGCGGATTGACTCGACCTGTGCCGACAGGTTGCTGGCCCGCCCGTGCAGGCCGCGTTCGCCGAACTCGTCGTTCTCGGGCCCGCCTGCGTGGGTCAGGCCGCAGGTCGTCAACAAGCCTCCGGCGAAGGTCCACAGCCACTCGATCCCCCGGTTCACGTCGGGCCGGACGGCGGTCAGTCCGCCGTGGCTGAGCCACACCAGGCTGTGCTGATTGTGGAAGGCATCGACGATGTCCAGCCCGCGGTCGATCGCGACCCGGTATCGCAGGCCCGATCCGGTGTTGACCCAGGCGATCCGGGTGCCTCGTCCGGGACCATTGTCGAGGACGGAGGTCTCGATTCCGCCGATCTGCGAGGGATTGATGACTTTCCCCCGCCAGTCGGGTGTTTTCTTCAATGTCGTCACGTCAAAATCCTCCATGTCGCCAATTGTGTCATAGCTCCGTGTCATAGCTTGTCATAGTCGTCTGTCATAGCTCGTCACAGCAAATCATCGATCGAGTTCCCTGGCCAGCACGTAGTGTTTCGTGGGATCGGTGGAACTGGTTCCGTGTTCTGTGACCAGTCCCTTGTCCAGCAAGTCCTTCAGGTCACGTTGAAGTGTCCGGCGGTTTGTGCCTGAGCACAGTGCCCCGTACTCCTGAATAGTCAACCGGTTGTGTTCGAGCAGATGTCCGAGGGCCTTGGCCTGACGCTCAGACAAGCCATACTCCTGTACCAGCACATTCCGACGGATAGCCCGCTCGCCTCGCTGTTTCACCTCCGTCAGTTGAGCGGCCAAGCCTCCGGTGAAGTACTCCAGCCAGCCGGTCATATCCATTTTCCGGTCTCGCACGTTCTGGATCGCGGTGTAGAATGCCGTGCGGTCCCGGTCGTAGTACTCGCTGAGGGTGAACAGCCGTTTGAAATCATACCCTGCTCGATAGAGGCACAGCGTCGAAAGCAGTCGCGACGTTCGTCCGTTTCCGTCCAGAAATGGGTGAATGTGGACGAGTTGGAACTGCGCCACGCCGCTAACGAGCACCGGATGCACCTGGCCCGGCAGGTTGAGCCACGATACCAGTTCGTCCATCATCGCCGGGACATCCTGTGGATTGGGAGGCGTGTAGACTGTTTCACCGGTGGCTGAGTTAACCACGTAGTTCTGGACATTCCGGTATTGGCCCGGCGCTGCTGTGCCGCCGCGAACGCCTGCCACGAGATGTTTGTGGATTTCCCGAATCAGCCCCTCTGTGATCGGCGCGCCGCTGCCGAGATACTTGGAGACGAATTCGAATGCCCGTCGATAGTTCAGCAACTCTCGTACGTCGTCAGGGTCGGCTACGGGCACCGCTTCTCCTGTCAGAAGCCGCTGCGCCTGGTCTAAGGTCAGACGAGTTCCCTCGATATGCGTCGTGTAGTGAGCTTCCAGCACCAACGCCCGCTCGCCCATCGTCTTGATCCAGTCGTCAGACAACGTTGTGGCCTCAAGAAAGCCTCTGGCTCGTTCGATTTGCGTCAGAGCTGCTGTGATGGTGTTGGTGATTGTGAACTGGGGCTGGAAACTGCTGTCGGTCATCGCCTCTACCCCAATGCCTGTCGCAGGGCCTCCAGGCTCTCGAAGCCGCCCGGCGAACGGAGCACCTCGAGCATCTTCGGGTACGGGCGGATGTTCCCATAGCGGTCGCCCAGCGGGGCCTTGATGTACAGCGACGCGAAAAGGTTGCCTGCCTGCACTGCCTCCTGGAAGTTCATCCTGCCTTTGCGGAACGCGTCCAGATTGCTCGCGACGTAGGCGATCAGGCCGGCGCGGAAGGAATCGCCGGCACCGACGAGGTCCACGACTTCGCCAGCCATGAAGCGAGACGTCACCTTATCGGGGCAGTTGGTCTCGCCATTCGGCAGGATATGCTTTTCATAAGCGCCGTCGCTGACGGTGACGCCGAAGAGCTTGGTGCGGTCGTCGTCCTGCCAGAACTTCCTCGTCATGGATTCGAGGAAGTTGATGTTGTAGGCGTGCTCGTCGAGGTCGCCCCTGGCCGGTTTTCGGCACAGGGTGTTCTCGATCAGCTTGGCCTCGTCGGACGAGGTGAAGAACAGGTCCAGCTCGGGCAGCAGCGGTTCGAGGAGTCGATACTCCTTGACCGGTTTGCCCTCGGCGATGAGCTTGTGCGGATTGCCGGTCAGGGTGTGGCTGTCCGCGATGGTCACCGCACCCGTGTCCCGGCACCAGCGGACGAAGTCGGCCAGGTCGCTGCCGCCATTGGCGTCGCCGCGGTCGGAGAGGCCGGAGTACATGTAGTAGACGATCCGCGGCTTGAGACGCTCGATGGCGTCCTGGAAGACCTCGAAGTCGAAGTCGTCGTTGGCATTCGGGAAGTAGGCGATGCCGCCGCGGTCGCCGCCGGAGGTGCTGTGGATGAACGTGGTGCCCGTCGGGAGGGTGGGGTGGACGTGCGTCGCGGACATGTCGATCCCATTGGCGGTCATGACGTCGTGGAAGTATCGCCCCTGGGCGTCGAGTCCGTCGCAATCGCCTTTGCCGAGATTGACGCCGACCGCGACCTTCAGGCCCGTCCGGGCGATCAGCGGGGCGGTGTTGCCGGGTCCGCCGGCGGTGGCGAAGCCCTCGTCGATCCACTGCTTGATCCGCTCCTGCGGATAGGCGGGCATGTCCTTGGTCTTGCACTTGGCCAGCCCACCCTTGCCCACGAGCGTATCGGTGAAATCGAAGTCGGGCCGTCGCAGGTCCACCACCGCGGTATTGAGAATCAGAACGTCCACAGCCATAAGTCTTCTCCCACGGAATCAGTGCATCTCGGCTTCACACGTGCCGATCGCATGGCGATAGAAGTTGAACTGCACGTTCGGGTGATTCGCCAGCAGAGACATGGGCACGGCGCTGTCGGGAATTCGCTTGCCGATCATCAGGGTCGTCAGGCGCATCCCGAAGGGGTTGTCGTGCGTGCCCGCCTGCCAAATGGAGACCTTCTCCGCCTTCCACGTCTCGACCGGCCCGACGGAGATCGCCTGGGTCGGAACGCCGGTGACGACCCCGCCGCCGCTGGTGCGGGCGTTCTGCATGACGGTTACCGGGTGCAGGTCCACCACGCGCGTGGTGAGCTGTCGGAACTCCTCCGGCGTGGGCGGGCGGTCCTTGTACTTGCCCTCCCGTCGCACAGGGTCGTTGAAGGCCCAATGCTTGATGTCGCCTTGCCCGCCTTGCATGACGACGCAGCGGACGCCCTCCCAGCTCTTGAGATACTCCGACAGGTCGGCCTTCGGAAAGTGGAGGTTCCGCTCGGGCATCTTCAGGTCCGGGCGGATCCGGTCGAAGCACAGTTCCCGGTCGGCCTTGGCGAAGGACAGCGGATGGGTCGGCGGGACCTCGCGGCCATTCACATACCACTCGTCCATGCCCCAGAAGTGGGCATGGTTCAGATCCAGGTCCAGTGCGTTGACCATGCGTGCGACGAGCGGCAGTTGCTCGGTCGGTCCGATGGGCCCGCAAATGCCGGCGGGGTTGTCCGCGGTCGCCTGTCGCCAGGCGGTGATGTACTCCAGCGCCTCCGCGAGGTAGAAATCCTCCAGGGTGTCGTAGAAGACGACCTGAAAGCCCTGCCGGCTCATGGCGGCCATATCGTCGGCGGTCAGGCGGGCCGCGTCGTTGAGGATCGCGTCGTCGAGCGTCGTGTAGTCCCACCATTGCGGCGCCAGGATACTCGTCTTTCTCCCCATACGCGTCTCCCTACGGCAAATGAACCAGGTTGCCCAGTTCCTTCTTGAGGATGTTGTCCTGGGGGTATGCGTGCCCGAGGTGCTGACGGAACCCCTCGGCAAACCGGACCCCGGCGAGGCCGCCTCGCTTGGCGCCGAGGGCGTGCATCATCTGGACGTACTCATCCATTCCGTGGTGCTTGAGCAACCAGTCCCGCTGGCTCTCGTGGCAGCAGAGCATTTTCTCTTTGGCGTCCATGACCCCGGTGATATCGACGACCATGCCCGGGCGGATCTCCTGGCCGAGCTTGTCCTTGGCCTCGACCGGGTCGGCGTAGTACAGGTATGGAACAGGCTCGAACGGCTCGGCCCCCGGCGTGTCGATATTGACGATGCCGCAGCAGAAGCAGGCGGTCATCGCCAGCCGGCTGGCGGTCTCGTGATCGACCATGTAGTCGGAGGGACTCAAAGTCAGGACAATGGTCGGGCGGACTTCGCGGACCACTGCGATGGCTTTGGTCAGCGTCGGACGGTCGTACATGATGAACGCGTCGTCGCATTCCAGGCAATGATACCGGCCGTCCAGGATCGCGGCGGCTTTGGCGGCCTCCGCCTTGCGAATCCGGCTGATCTCCTCCCGACTGTACTGCACGGTGCCGCAGTCGCCCGGCGTGACCGACGCGATATGTACCTGCCAACCCCGTTCGCGGAGCAATGCCAGCGTCCCGGCGCACAGAAACTCCGCGTCGTCCGGGTGGGCCTCGATGCACAGGACGGTCTTTTCACTTGTCAGCATACAACGTTCTCTCGAACACAATCCATCCGCGCAGAAACTCGAAATCCGAATATCGAAATTCGAAACAAATCCAAAGCACAAAACCCAAATGATCGAAACGCTGTCGCCCGTCGGGCATCTCGTTTTGAGTTTCGAATTTTGGTCATTGGAATTCGTTTCGGATTTCGGATTTCGAGATTCGTGCTTTCTTTGTCACCTGCCCATCAAATGATTGATAATGAGCAGGTCGAGCTCCTCGTAATCGCGTTCGGCGATCAGTTGCTCGACTCGGCCTTCGTCCAGGCTGCGGACGAGATCCACGAGGTTCAGGAAGACCTCGCGACTATTGCTCAGGTGCTTCGTCGCGGTCTCGATCTTCTGCGTTCGCATGGCCTTGACGTCCAGCCCGACGAACTCGCCCTTCGTGCCGTAGTTGTACTTGTCGAGGATGCGGACCTGGTTGAACGCCCGGCGGAGGTTCACCGAGCCGAAGCTCTTGTCCTCGTCGAACTTCAGGCCGTTCTGATCGTTCAGGTGGACCGTGTACAGCTTGTTGTAGGCCAGTGCGAAGCCCATCTCGTCCGACGGGTCCAGGCCCGCCAGGATCGCGTGGGCGGTCTCGATATTGACGCCGACCCGCTTGTGATCCCTGGTCAGGTATCCGAGGGCCATCGCATGTCCCGTCGTCGGGATGTAGGCATGGTCCATGGGCTCGTTGGGCTTGGGCTCGATGGCGATTTTGATGTCGCTGTTGTAGGCGAGCATGTCGTCGATGGCCTCGACGAGCCGGTCCACCGCGACCTTGCTGTCCTTGGCCTCGCGGAGGTACGTCCCCTCGCGGGCGAGCCACAGGACGATCAGGTCCGTGTCCAGGGCGGCCGCAATGTCGATCGAGCGACGGCTGCGGTCCTTGGCGAACTGGCGGGCCTCCGGATCGTTGGAAGTGTAGCCGCCGTCGATGGTCCGCGGGTCCTCCCACAGTCTCGGCGCGACGAACTCCGCGGCAAGTCCCTCGTCCTTGAGCGCCTTGCGAACCTCCTTGGCCTGTTTGACGATCTCTCTGGCGCTGAGCTTGTTCATATCCGGGACCGCGTCGTCGTCGTGGAATTGGACGCCGTCGAAGCCGAGCTTCTTGAACATCTTGAGCTTCTTGGCGAACGAAATGCTGCGCCGCACGGTCGGCCCGAATGGATCGGCGCCCTCATGAACATTCCACGGCCCAAACGAAAACCGATATTCTCCAGCCATCTGCGTACCTCCATTGACCTTGTTTCCGTATTCACTTGTGTCGTATGCACATGGTAGTCTGCGAGGACCCGTCTGTCTACCCTTTGCTTGCTCAGATCGATCAGACCACATATGTGCGGCATGACACCTGCGAGGTCGTCGGGACACCCAGGTCAGTACGCCAGTTTCAGGCACTCGCGCCGGTACCACTTCAGGTACATCCCTGGGTCCTCGAACGTCTTTCCGCTGAACTGTACGAGGTACTCCCTGGCCTTCTCCTTCTCAGCGGGATAGCCCACCCAGCAGATGCCGATGCACTGAAGGAATCGCACGCGCGGGAACAGTCCCTTCCACGTGGTGCTGCGCCACTCCTGGGGCGTGATCTGCTGCTGTCTCCCATAGATCGTCGGCGGCAAGCCCAGACTCGCGAGCCATGCACTACGACCGCGGTCCATGGGCCGGCAGCACTCCCGGCGCACGACTTCGGCGAACGCATCGGAATCTACACGGGCAAGCCCGTCATAGGGATTCTCCGAAAGCCACTGTCGCCACTGTGCGGCGGTCTCGAACTCCTGCCCCGTCAGCAGTTGCAGGGAATCTCTGGTGCGGCGGGCGAGCGTGCCGGTGAAGACGTTCGGCTTCTGGCTTTCGCCGGCGGCCAGCCTCTCGACGGCGCAGTCCACCACCCGGCGGCTGCAGATGTGCCGGAGCAGGTGCACCTCGTCGATGGTCGGCGTGTTCAGGAAGACCACCGCATCGAAGTTGCCCGGGTCGATCCCCCTCGCCTCCCACGGGATGTCGGCAGATCGGAGAATGACGTTCCTGCTCATCAGAGCGTGGTGTGGATTGCGCGGGTCGCGGGCGGCAGGGGGAAACGGCGCCTGGGCGACGTTCAGGAACTGCTCTCCCAACTGCGTTCTCAGCAGATAGCCCAAGGGCTCCCATTGCTGAGACGATCCGAACATCCGCTGGGCCCAGGATTGCCGGGTCGGGCGGGTCCGCAGGTGATCCATGCCGTAGAAGACAAGCACCTGATCGGAGGGATGATCCTTGAGATGAGCCGTGAGCCCGGCAGCGACTCGTCGGTCCCTTTCGTTGGCCACGTCGCCGGCCTGGGCAGCGGAAGAATAGGGCAGTTCGGTGCCGTCGGCCGATCCAAACGCGCTGAAAGGCTCGAAGCCCCGGATGCTGAAACGGATGCGCCGGTTCTCGCTCGGTCCTTCGTTGACACGTTCGACCCGAAGGTGGAAATCTCGCAGCTCCTGGTAGAACTCCAGACGCTCGAGAGACGTGTAGGGCAGCAGGTGGCTCAGGATGGGCTCTGCGTGTCCTGTGCGGACGTAGTCCTGGAGAATCTCCGCGGTCTGGCTGGTCTCCTCCAACACCAGGACGAGCGACACGCTCTTATCCGCAGCCAGGTCGAGCCAGTTGGACAGGACCTGCGTCAGGCTGTAGAAGGGACACGCATTCTCGTGTGCGAAATCGGCCAGCGCCACGATCTTCCGGTTCCACAGCTCGCTGGCGACGTGTCTGAACGCCTCCGGTGCGTCGGCGATCTCCTCGCGGGTGGACTGTGCGATGACACCGCCGCACACCAGAGACAAAAGCCACATCATGGCCAGCAAATCCAGTCTTCTTCGCATCGACCGACCCTTTCCTTATGGGCGGGATGGGCGGGCGAGCCGACCTTCCGGCATGACCGATCACGAGAGCGGTCCGCCGGCGCCCGTCTGACTCACTCTCTCTTGTCGTCGAGAATTGCCAAGGCGTGCCTGGCGTAGTGGCCTCGCAGGTCCTTCGCATACTGCTGCAGGATGCTCTCGCCCAGTCCAGCGCAATCGCCGCAGCGGTATAGGGCACGGGCCAGGATCAGCTCTCGAAGCGAGCACTCCCGGGTCGACGTATCGACCGGGCTGGCTGGGATGTTGCGGGTGGCTGCGTCGATGTCGGTCCAGGCGTGGCCGGCCATGTCGGGCTTTCGCAGCAGTTCCGCCAGGGGTTTGGCGGCAGCCGGATCGCCCAGCGTCTCCAACGCCATCGCAACCGCCCGGTGGTGCGACAACTCGTGCTCGGAACCCAACTGGCGGACCTTGGCGACGATGGGCTCGGTCGCCTTGTCACTGCGGGTCCGGCCCAGCGCGACGATCAGACTGTCCACGACGCTCATGCTCATGCCGTATTGGCCCATGCCGGTGTACTTCCAGCCTTTGTCCCACTCGCGAGACGCGACAGCTTGGGCCAGCGTCTCGGCGCCGGTCGCGTCCCCCAGGATGCCCAGGATATGGGCGTAGGTCAGCTTGTCCTGGTCGGATTGCGCGGCCTTGCACGCTTCGCGGAGCAGGGGCAACGCCACCTCGATCTGCGTGAAGAGGACTTCGACGCCCTCGAAGTCCTTCGCGATGGTCCGAACCGCTTGCTCGACCCTCTCTTTGGGCAGAGGGAAGGAGTCGGACTGGCTCAGGACCTCCGCGGGCAAGTTGCCCTTCTCGACGAGGTGCCGCTGCAACTGGCGGATGTCGATCTTGCGGAGGCCCTTGCCCTCGCGGACTGCGGTCGCGGCGGCGACGCCTGCGGCATAGCCCTGGTTCTGGATGTCCGGCTGCATCCGGATGACCGGCATCACGTCCCGATGGGCGCTGACGCCCAGGCCGGTGACGAGCACGCCCTCGATCCCCTTGGGCAGCAGGCAGCGGTAGGGGACGTAGCAGGGCAGGGCCTTGCGGTCCGGCGGCCTGAGCAGGAACATCGGGTGGATCGTGAACCCGTGCGAGTCGAAGTTGCTGCTGGCTCGAACGACCGAATCGGGGTACGTCCGGTCCAGGTAGACATCCATGGGCGAGAGGAAGAAATCGCCGAGGATTTGCCTCCGCTCGCGGGTATCGATGATCTGCCCGAGGTCGTAACGATCCGCGAATTTTTTGCGTGCCGCCAGGAAGGACTGCCATGCGTCCAGGACGTCCAGGTCGTCGATGAAGGCGAAGTCCGTGTTCGTGTACCGTGCGCCGGGCTCCCAGTAGGGCAATCCCGTCCCCTGGACTGCGATATGCTGGCCGGCGGTGTAGAGGGTCTCGGCGCCCGCGGCGGCTGCGATCGTGGCGCTGCCTGTTGAGTCCACGACCGCCTTCGCGAGGACCACGCCGCGACCTTCCGGCGTGGCGACCACGACGCCCTTGACCTGGTTGCCTTCGACGAAGGCGCCGCAGCCGAGGACGCCGTACCAGATGTCCGCGCCGGCCTTGCGCAGTTCACGGCGATACCATTCGATTTTAACCTGGGTGTTCCACGGCTGGCCCGGTTTGCCCGCGGCTTCACCGCCCAATGCGATCAGGCCTTGATCCAGCTCCTTCGTGAAGCCTTCGCGGTAGCCGTAGTAGTAGTTGCCGATCAGGCCCAGCGTGCCGACGCCGCCGAGGCCATGGAGGTACTCGACGACGAGCGTCCTGGCGCCCTGGCGGGCCGCCGCGATGCCGGCGGGGGCGCCGCCCGTGCCGCCGCCTACGACCACCACGTCGTATTGCCCGAGCACCGGCAGCACGCTCGCATCGGCTCGGACTGTCGCGTTGCCTCGTCCGATCCGCATCCACGCCGGGTCGTCGCGGGCGTCGCCTTTCGCAACCACTTCGCCCGTCCGCTTCTGCACGATGACGCCGTGCGCAGGGGCGACGGTCCTGGCTTCGCTCGATGCGGCCAGTCCGATCCGTTCGCCGACCTGCATCAACTCCAGGGGTCTGAGCAAGACCTCCACCGCCCGGCGCGATACGTCGGCGCAGCCGGACAGGACGTAGAGCCGCTTCATTCGGCTCGGGCGGAAGATGCCGAGATCGACCTTGTCGGCGCCCGGCCAGTCGCAGCACTGCGAAACGCAGCCCTTGATGCGGTCCTGCGGGACCTCGAACAGTTCCTCAGAGGCGTCCACCTGCTGAGGATGCCAGGTCATGTCCCTCGCGATCTGCTCGGCCTGCGCGTACGATGCGAAAGAGGCGTCCTTCATGGGCAGATCGAGTGAGTACTCGATGGCCTGGTAGATCTGTCCGTCGGTGCCGTAGATGGGGGTCGGCAGTTGCCTGGCCTGCACGTGGGCTGTGTCGCTGGGCCCGCCGCCGATGACGACCCGTGTGAACGTCCGCGTGCCCGGCGGCACCGGATCGAATCGCACCCCCGCCATCCGTGCGACAAGAGCCCGCGGCGTGGCATCGATGACCACCTTGGCCCGGATCGCCTGGCGGCCCGAGCGATTGGCCATGACGATCCCGGCCAAGTGGCCGTCGCGGTCCTGCAGCAGCTCGGTCGCGTAGCAGCCGTAGAGGAACTGGACGCCCGCGTTGAGCAGGGCCTCGTCCAGGAGTCGTTTGATCTGCATCGGCGTCGGCGGAGTCCGGTATGCCTGGCGCAAGACGTCCTGCTGCGGACCCTCCACGACGATCTCTCCCAGGAGCACGCGCTTGGCCTCGGCCGTCTTGCGGACGGAGAACTTCAGGTATCGCGTCTCTCGGTCCATCGCAGCCGACAGGTCGATGGCGGCCTCCTCGAATGCGCCTGCCCCCAGCTTCTTGTTGGCGACGACCGCGAGCTGCTGCCACGACTGCTTGTCACTGCTCGTCCAGACGGTGACATCCGCGACCTCGAACTCGCCGGGACGCTGGTAGACCCTTACGTGTGTCCTGGTGACCGCCTGTTCGCTGCCGAGATCGACGACGAGGTTTACGTCGGAGTTATACTGGACGCTCTGTGAAGAGGCGCTGTGCCATTTGCCGTCGCGCAGACCTTCCAGGGCGGCGGAGTCCCTGTGCGGCGACGAGGATTCGACGTCCGTCTCGTAAGTGAAAGGGATCGTGTTCCGCGGCGTCCGTGCGATCTCCGGCTCGGCGAAGAGGGCCGCCGCCAGCGGCGAGGAGGGCTCTTCGTCAGGGCGCAGCCACAGGCGGTACGTGGCGCACAGGTCCTCGCCCAGGTACGGCCTCGGGGCTGCCAGGAACACCCGGGCGCCGTTCTCGGCTGCTGCGACGGCCGCGGAAACGGCCCCCGAACTGCCCCCGACGACGACGACGTCCACATCGTGGAGGACGGGAATCTCCCGGGCGGACTCAGCAACCCCGCCGCCGGAGACGGGCCACGCGCCCGGCACGCGGGCATCCGGATGCACGGCCAGTCGCGAGCACCCGCCCAGAGTCCCCACGCCGCAGATCAGTATCGCCGACCATGTTCGCAGACATCCCCGCATGACTGGGTCCTTTCCAAGTCCGATTGTAATCTCAGTCGATGGGATGATTATCCTGAACCTGGGCGTTTTTTCAACGAAAAGCTGTAACAAGACACCCCCTCCTGCGTCAAATACCAGAGAATCCCGTTGTCTACGCGGTCGATATCGGGTATAAAAGAAGAACATTCGGCGGATGGGCCCGTGAGCGCACTCCCGGCGTCGGTGGATGGTCCGCAAGTGAGGGAAAGGGTATACCATGAACAAGGTCTTTCGGTTGGGGGTCTTGCTGTCTGCGCTGGCAGTCTCGTTGTCGTCGGCGGCCGTCCTGCGGGTGCCCAGCGAGTATCCGTCGATCCAGCAGGCCATCAGCGGCAGCAACGACGGTGACACCGTCCTCGTCAGCCCGGGCGTCTACTACGAGACGATCAACTTCAGCGGCAAGAACATCACGGTCACCAGCATAGACCCCAACGACCGCGGCGTCGTCGGCTATACGATCATCCACGCCGACGGGGAGGGCACCGCGGTGACCTTCGAGAACGGCGAGACCACTGCCGCGGTTCTGACCGGTTTCACCATCACCGGCGGTATCGGGACGCTCGTCAACTCGTATGACGGCGGCAGCTACCGCTACCGGGAGTTCTGCGGCGGGGGCGTCTTCTGCTCCAATGCGACGCCCACGATCAGCCACTGCGTCATCACCAGGAACCACGGGCCGTACTCCGAGACGAACGACGAGTACATCTACTCCGTGGGAGGCGGAATCTGCTGCTGGGGGGGCGGCGCCGTCATCACCCACAACACGATCTACAACAACTCCGCCAACTACGGCGGCGGCCTCTACGCATCGAGCAACACCGTGATCTCCAACAATGTCATCTACAACAACTCCGCCTACTACGGCGGCGGCGTCTACGCCGGCTACTGCTATCTCGTCAACAACACGATCGCCAACAACGACGTGAGCAAGAACCCCGACTCAGGTCTCGGCGGCAACGTTTACGCCTATTTCGACGAGGTCTCGCCGGTCAGCACGGTGGCCAACAACGTGATCTACGGGGCCAAGTCGGGCGGCGGCATCTTCCACTATCGCGCGCACGATGATCTGATCCGGTTCAACAACGTCTACAACAACTCGCCCGGCAACTACGTCATGGAGGACCCATCCACCTATGAATACACCTGGGATGAGACCGCGGACTGGACCGGCCGCTACGGCAACATCTCCGCGGACCCGAAGTTCGTCAACGCCGCGATGAACAACTTCCGCATCCAGGAGGGTTCGCCCTGCATCAGCGCGGGCGATCCGAAGTCGGTGACCGGACAGACCGCCACGGACCTCGACGGCGATCCCCGCGTCTATGCCCTGATCGTGGACATCGGCTTCGACGAGTTCGTGGGCTACGTCAAACCCCTGGCCAACGCCGGGGTGGATCAGCACGTGCTCGCCCCCGAGCCCATTACCCTGGACGGCACGGGCAGCTACTTCTCCGACGCCAATGGCACGAATACCTACCGATGGCGCCAGACCCAGGGCCAGATAGTTGAGTTGAGCGACCCGACGGCCGGGCAGGCGGTGTTCACCCCGCCCGCCGAAGGGTGGTACGTGTTCGAGCTGATCGTCGCCGACGCCAAGCACACCAGCGCGGCCGACAGCGTTCTCGTCGTGGTCGGGAACGCGGCGCCGATTGCCGACGCGGGACCCGACAGGCTCTGGCTGATCCCCGGTTTCGTCCAACTGGACGGGTCCGGTTCCTCCGACGCCGATCCGCCGGACGAGTTGACCTATACGTGGACGCAGATCGAGGGACCATCGGTTTCGTTCTACCAGATCGATCCGGAACTGGCTGCACGTTATGGCATCGAACCCTCGACCATGTATTTCGAGTGCCAGGAGGCCGGCGTCTACGTCTTCGAGCTGGTGGTCAGCGACGGCTTCACCAGCAGCGAAGCCGATACCGTGCGGATCGAGGCCGCCCGGTACGCCGGCGGGCAACAGGAGTTGTCCATCCCGACGAGCGAGGGCTCCTACTACAGGCAATACCCAACGGTCTCCGGCGCCAAGCTCGTCTACAGCGCAGGCGGTTACTACGATTCCTCCTGGTCGATCGAGTGCATGGACCTCGAGACCGGGCGGATCGACACGCTCCAGTCGCAGCCGACGGATACGATGGCCGAGATCGACGGCGACGTGGTTATCTGGACGACCGGTCCCGAGGGCGCCTATCGGCCCATCTGCACGAGCGTGGTGGCCGCCGACCTGGTGACTCGCGTGGTGCGCACCCTGCGGACCAGCACGGGCGCCGACTCCTACGGCTACCCGGCCATCTCCGGCACGAAGGCCGTCTGGCTGCACTACCGCAGCGTGAATACCGGCGATACCTCCCAGTACGACCAGACGCCTTACGACATCTGCGGCGCCGATGTCACGAATATCGCCAAGCCGACGTATTTCACGATCGCCGAGCGGGTCGGCCATGGCGCCCCGTATCCGTATGACAACTTCCGCTACGCCTACACGGTGCCGGTCGACATCTGCGGCAACCTCGTGGTCTGGGAGGCCGACGGCGACATCTACGGCGCGGACATCTCGGACCTGGCCGCGATTCGGGTCTTTCCGATCTGTACCGCTTCGGGTGCGCAGACCGATCCGTCGATCTCGGGGCACACGGTCGTCTGGACCGACGAGCGCAACGACTCCGGCGACATCTACGGCGCGGACCTCTCCGATCCGAACCACATTCGGGAGTTCGAGGTCTACGTAGGCGCCGGGGCTCAGACCCAGCCGGACATCGACGGCGCCGTCGTTGCCTTCGTCAATGGCCGCAGTACCGATACCGGCTCGATCTACCTGTACTGTCTCACGCGCGACTACGGCCCGGTCGCGCTCGATTCGTCGCGATGGCACTACGGCGCCAGACCCAGGCTGGATGGCTCGACGCTGGTATGGCAGTACTACGAGTCTGTCCAAGGTGTGACGTTCGACTTCGGTTACGGCGTGACGAGTGGTCCCGTCCGGAACCTCACGACCGGAACGTGCCACGACTACATCCAGCACGCCGTCGATATGGCCGCAGCGGGCGACACGATCGTGGTTCCGCCGGGGACGTATGCGGAGAAGATCCGTCTGAAGGGCAAGAGTCTGACCCTGACCTCCACCGACCCCGAAGACCCGACGGTTCGGGCGGCCACGGTCGTCACGGGCACAGGCCGGCTCGTGACTTTCACCGATGGCGAGACCGCCGACTGCGTCTTCACCGGCTTCACTGTCGCAGGCGGCAGCTACGGCGTCTTCTGTGCCGGCGCCGCCCCCACCATCGAGAATTGCACGATCACGGACAGCCGCTGTGCCGGCGTGAAGATCTGGAACGAGGGCAACCCCATCCTCCGCGGGTGCCGGATCGCGGGTAATGCCACAGGCGCCGAGATGTGGGCCCATCGCGAGACGCGCAATGTGCTCCGCAACTACGGTACGTTCCGCAACTGCATCATCGCGGCCAACCGCAAGATGGGCATCGACAGCGGATACCCGACTCTGGAGAACTGCACCGTCGCCGACAACCTGGGCGCGGGCGTCAGCGCCGTTCAGGCCGTGGTCGCCAACTCGATTCTCTACTTCAACAACGAGAATTCCGGCGGCGTCAATCTTGCAGTCGAGCTTCCCGCGAAGTCCAGCGTGATGTACAGCGACGTCCAGGGCGGCTGGCAGGGCGAGGGCAACCTCGACGTCGATCCGCTCTTCCTGGCCCGCGGCACCTGGCCCACGCCGGGCGACTACCACCTCCAGAGCCTGGGCTGGTCCTGGGATGCATCGATCGGGGACTGGGCGTGGAACGAGGCCACGAGCCCCTGCATTGACGCAGGCGACCCGGCTGCCTCGCTGGGCGACGAGCCCGCCTGTGCCGCAGGCGACCCGCTGAGCGAACGGGCAGGCCCCAACACGCGGATCGACATGGGCGCCTACGGCGGCACCATCGAAGCCAGCCTGGCGCCGTGATGCCGGGTCGAGCGAGGCCTTGACTGCGGCCGTAGTTCGCCTATAATGGGGACTATGGCCGCTGAGAAAGTGCCCCGAAAGAAAAAGAAGAAGCACCATCCGCTCCTCGACTGGCTGCTCTACGCGGCGGTCCGGATTCTGGTCATCTTTCTCTTTCTGTTTGATGTCCAGACAAACCTGCGTTTCGCCTGTGTTCTGGGCGATCTGCTGTGGAAGCACTACCGCCGCGGTCGGGAACGGGCCCTGGAGAACCTGCGGGCGAGCTTCCCGGACAAATCGGAGGAGTGGATCCAGGCGACGGGCCGGCGGAGCTTTCAGCAACTGGTCATGCTGACGATCGACATCCTGTTCACCCCCCGACTGGTCCGCAAACACAACTGGCGCCAGTACTCGCGATTCTGCAAGGGCACCGAGCAGGTGAAGTGGATGATGCACGAGCGCAAGGGCCTGCTCATGGTCACCGCGCACTACGGCAACTTCGAGATCCTCGGCTACATGATGGGCCTGTTCGGCTTCGACACGTACAACATCGCCCGCCCGCTCGACAACAAGTATCTGAATCGATTCCTCTACGGCGTGCGCGAGCGGCGGGGCCAGAAGCTCATCGACAAGAAGGGCGCCGCCGAACTGATGCCCTCCCTGGTCCAGCAGGGCAGCACGATCGGGTTCATCGCCGACCAGGACGCGGGACGCAAGGGCGTCTTTGTCGATTTCTTCGGTCGCAAGGCCAGTACCTACAAGAGCATCGGCCTGTTGGCCCTCACATACAACCTGCCCATTGTGGTCGGGTGCAGCCGGCGGGTCGGGAACCACTTCTTCTTCGAGATGTGCAATACGCGGACCATCTTTCCGCACGAGTGGGCGGACAAGGACGATCCGCTTCTGTGGGTCTCCCAGGAGTACACGAAGGCCATCGAGACCTTCGTCCGCGAGGACCCGAGTCAGTATTGGTGGCTGCATCGTCGGTGGAAGACCCGTCCGAAAGAAGAACGCAGGGCCGCCGAGGCCCAAGCCGCTTTGGCAGGGACGACCAACGAACCCGATAGATGCCGGTCGGCGCAGCCGACGTCCTCGCCGGATGTGTCCGTCCCTTCCGCATGACGGAAGATCGCACAGGGTATCTTGGATGGGAGTGAAGGTATGAAAGCCAGAGCTGTGATTCTCGCCGTGTCGGTCGCGTGGGGATGGGGAGCGACGGTTCAGGCGAAACTCGTCGCCTGCGTGGGGGACAGCATCACCTACGGCGCGGGCATCGTCACCTATCCCAAGCAACTACAGGGTATCCTGCGGCAGTACGACGCGGCCTGGGAGGTCCGCAACTTCGGCGTCAGCGGCGCGACCCTCCTGCGGCGGGGGGACAAGCCGTACATCGCGCAGGCCGCGTACACCGACGCCCGCACGTGCAACCCGGACGTCGTCGTCATCAAGCTGGGGACGAACGACTCCAAGCCGCAGAACTGGCAGTACAAAGACGATTTCGTCACCGACTACAGCAACATGATCGATGTGTTTCGCTCGCTGCCGAGCAAGCCGGCGGTTTGGATCTGCAAGCCGGTGCCCGCGTTCGCAGTGAACTTCACGATCCGACCCGACGTGATCCGCGACGAGATCCTGCCGCTGATCGACCGGATCTCGCAGGAGAAGGGTGTCCCGGTGATCGATCTGTACGCCGCCTTGCTGCCCCATGCCGCCCTGTTCCCGGATTCCATCCATCCGAATACCGAGGGGGCCGGGATCATCGCCGAGACGGTCGCCCCGTTCCTGCTGGGGGTGACGTCCCTTCCCGACTACGACCATGACGGCGTCCTGAACCTGCGGGATTTTGCCCTGCTCGCGAGGCGATGGCTCGACGCGGAGCCCTCGCTGGACGTCGCGCCGCCGCCCGCCGGCGACGGGGTCGTCGGCTATTCGGACTTGGGCGGGCTGGCAGCCTATTGGATGAAGTATCCTCGCATGGTCGCCCGCTGGAAGCTCGACGAGAGCGAAGGCGATCTGGCCTCCGACGCGCTCGGGCAATTCGGCGGGACCGTGTATGGCTCTCCCCTTTGGCGACCCGCCGACGGCAGGCTAGGCGGCGCCATCGAACTGGACGGCGTCGATGACTGCATCCGCACGGGCGCTGTCCTGAACCCCGCCGACGGTCCGTTCACCGTCTTCGCCTGGGTCCAGGGGGGGCAACCGGGCCAGGCGATTCTCTCCCAGTCCAATCAGCCCGGCCCGGGCGAGGTCTGGCTCGGCACGGAGGCTTCGACCGGCGCTGTGCTCACGAACCTGATCGACGTCAGCAGGGGCGCGGCGCCGCTGGTCTCGCAGACCTGCATCACCGATGGCGCATGGCACCTTCTCCGGTTCGTCTGGGACGGGTCCTACCGGCGGCTGTATGTGGACGGTCGGGAGGTCGCGGCCGACACCGCGCGAAAACTCGGCGCCTTGAAGTTGTCGTCGGGCGGCTTCAACATCGGCGCCGGCAAGAACCTCGAGCCCGGCAGCTTCTGGTCCGGCCTGATCGACGACATTCGCATCTACGACCGGGCCGTCCTGCCCTGAGCGGTCAGTTCCAAACAAGTCCGACGATCACCGTGACCACGGCCAGGCCGAAGAAGAAGGAAAAGACGAGGAAGTGCTCCATCGTGAGCGTGAGGGTGAAGCCGGCGACCGTCACCACGACCGCGATGCCCGAGGGAGTTCCCGCATGGCCGACGATCGTGGCGACCAGACCGACGTTCAGGGATGCTGCGGTGACGGTGCCCGCCGGGGCGCCCTCGGCGGGCGAGGTCAGCAGCCCGAAGATGCCCAGGGCCGTGACCAGCAGGCCCTTGCCGAGCCCCCGCCGGGACAACTGCCGGCCCAGCGAGTGCCGGGCCCTGAAGAACAGCACCCGCGCCCGCAGTTCCTTGCAGCCCATCGTCTCGCCGATTTCCGCGAACGACATCTGCTCGAAGCACCGCAGCATCAGGACGTTGCGGTAGGTCAGCCGCAACCGCGCCATCGCATCGACGATCGTCTCGGAGAGTTCTTTGCGCATGGCGCGGTTGAGCCCGTCCTCGTGATCCTCACCGAGGTACTGGGACAGGCGTTTGTGGCTGGCCGAGGAGAACTCGACTTCCTGTTCCCTCGCGAGGTCCCGATAGTAATGCTGGACGTTGCCCAGTGCCGTGCGGAACAGCCAATTCCAGAATCGCTCCGGATGCTCCAATTCCTTGATGCTCTCGACCATCTTGAGGAGAGTGTCCTGCAACAGGTCCTGGGCCAGGTCGTGGTTGAGCGTCAGCCGATAGATATATGCGTATAGACGCTGTCTCGCCCCCTCCGCAAGGCGGTCCAGGCTGACGCGATCTCCGAGCTGCGCCTGGCGAACCAACTGAACGAAGCCGTTTTCCATATCCATGTTGTCAACTCACCACGTTAAGTCCAGGTCCCCTGGGCAACGTTACACTCTGAGGAAGCGATTTTCTAAAAAAATGCGCAAAAAGAGCGTAACGACGCCGGCCCGACCTGGACGTACTATTATACAGACGCGCGGAATGGCCCCCCCAGGTGATCCGGAGGCAAGTCGGCACAATGCAGCGAGATGTTCGCTGACTTCACGTGTAGGAGAAACGACCATGACGACGCAAATGAGTGTGCGACAACGGTGTGCTGCCTGTCTATTCACTTTCTTCCTGCTGGCCAACGTGCTGCCGGCGGCCCAGTTCGCCGGCGGCACGGGCACGGCCGACGATCCATACCAGATCGCGACCGCTGAGCAGCTCGGTTCCATCGGCTCAGACCCGAATCTGCTCGACAAACACTTCGTCCTGGTCGCCGACATCGACCTGGACCCCAACCTGTCCGGCGGCAAGGTCTTCGACCGGGCGGTCATTGCGCCGGATGCTGATCTGGCTACGGGTGGTTTTCAGGGTGTCGCCTTCTCCGGCGTGTTCGATGGCGGCGGCCACGTCATTTCGAATCTGACAATCCGTGGTCAGGATTACCTCGGACTCTTCGGCCAGATCTCCGGTGTCGTGAGGGACGTGGGGGTGACCCACGCCGATGTTGCAGGTTCGGGCGACGCCGTTGGCGCCCTGACAGGGTGGAACCTGGGCTCCATGACGTGGTGCCACAGCACCGGCACGGTTGCCGGCGTCAGTCTGGTCGGTGGCGTGGTGGGACACAATGACACGGGCCGGATGATCCTCTGCTACAGTGACGCCGCGATAGCCGCCACAGGGAATTCCGTGGGCGGGCTGGTGGGCAACAATGGGGGCGGCACTATCGCTCTGAGCTACAGCACCGGCGCCGTCAGCGGAGACGGTTACGTCGGCGGGCTGGTAGGGCGCAACTACGAGGGTCGCGTGAGTTGCTGCTACAGCCTCGGTGCAGTCCGTGGAGGAATGCACATCGGAGGTCTGCTCGGTCAGAACTGGGCCGGCTATGTGACGAACTGCTACAGCGTCGGCGCGGTCGCCGGCGAATCGACCTTCGGCGGGCTGGTGGGTTCGAACGTCGACGCGGGACGGTCGCCGGGGACCGTTATCAGTTGCTTCTGGGATGTCGAGAGTTCGGGCCAGGCCGCCAGCGGCGCCGGCACAGGCGTCTCGACGGCCCAAATGCAGGATCTCTCGACCTTCCTGACCGCGGGATGGGACTTCGCCGATGAAACCGCCAATGGAACCTGCAACTACTGGCGGACGTCGGCGGGTGGATATCCGGAATTGTGCTGCCATGCCGGCCTCCGTCCGTCGATGCCCGAAGGGACGGGCACCGCGGAGGAACCGTATTTGATTCGCGATGCGAACGACCTGGGCGTTGTATGGTTCGAGCCTGCGGCCTGCTATCGTCTGGAAGCGTCCATCGACCTGTTGGGGATCTCGTGGTCCCTGGCGGTCGTCCCCTGGTTTGCTGGGACCTTCGACGGCAATGACTGCGTCATCCGCAATCTCCACATCGAAGGCAACGGCTACTTGGGTCTGTTCGGGCAATCCACTGATGACGCCGTGATTTCCAACCTGGGTTTGGAGGCAGTGGACGTCAATGGAACCGCCAGCTATATCGGCGGTCTCGTGGGTTACCACGCAGGCAGAATCGCGGCGAGCTTCTGCTCAGGAGCGGTCGCAGGGGATTCGCTCGTTGGAGGGCTCGTTGGCGAAAACGATGGCGGCATCGAGACCAGCCACGCGACTGGTGCGATCGAGGTGACTAGTGTCTATGCCGGTGGTCTGGCAGGTCGCAACCACGGCAAGATCGCCCAGAGCTATAGCACCGGCGCTGTACATGGCGGCGCCCACGTCGGCGGTCTGGCGGGCTGCAACCACGATGGGGATATCCTCGCCAGCTACAGCACCGCAGTACCCGACGGGACCGGCAGCTACGTCGGCGGTTTGGTGGGCTACAACTCCGGCCGCATCGCGGCGAGCCACAGCGGCGGTGCGGCCCGCGGGCCCGCCCACGTCGGCGGTTTCGTGGGCTGCAATGAAGGGAGCGTCGCGACGAGCTACAGCACCGGCACAGCGGATGGCGGTGATCCCGCGGGCGGTTTCGCAGGCCGCAACAGTGCAGTGGGCAGTATCGCGTCGAGCTTCTGGGACATCGAAACCTCGGGCTGGACCACGAGTTCCGGCGGCACGGGCAAGACGACCATCCAGATGCAGAGCGCGAGCACCTTCCTCGAGGCCGGTTGGGACTTCGTGGACGAGACCACCAACGGCACCGACGATATCTGGTGGATCAACGAGGGACAGGACTACCCGCGGCTGTGGTGGGAGTAGTCCATTTGTCCAGTTCATGGATTCTGAGAGGACGCCGGATCGAGCACCATGTCGCCCAGATCATAGGTCTGGCCGGGCGCGGGGTCGATGGGCTCAGCCCTTCCTCGCAATTGCAGGGTCGGGCAGTAGATGCCCATACGCAAGGGCCGGCCCACGGGCACATCCAGTCGGAATCGGCCGTCGAAGATGAACACCTCGCAGCGCAACTGCGAATACCGATAGCCGGTCGAATCGACCTCCTGCACGTCCAGGGAGAATGCCGCGGGCGCCTCGACGATCGGATTGGCGTGCTGATCCATAGCCCTTCCTGTGAAGACCGCGACGCGTTCCAGACGAACCTCCAGTTCACCGCCCGCTGATGGCGGTGTTCCTGCGAATACGAGGGCGCGTTTGCCCTCCGCGTCTCTGGCGTATCCCTGAAGGCGGGCGTCTGGGGCTCTGTGGGGAATGACGAAACGACCGTCGGCATCCGTCGAGACCCAGCCACCGAGGAGTAAACTGACGGACCCTCGCACGGGCGAGCCGGACTCGTCCACGAGTCGGCCACGAAGCAAGAACGGCATTCCCACGGGCATGTCGATCTGGCGGTCCGCCAGGTCCGGCGTCACTCGAACGACGTGTCCTGCGGAATCGCAGTCCCAGCCGTGCGACTGAATGGCAGAGTCTCCTTCGAAGAGACGAAAGAGGCACAGGCCGTCGGCATCGGTGCGTTTGCGAACCATGAATCCCGATCCTGCCGTGAGGAGGAGACCGCCGACCGGCTCGCCTGTTGGCGTTCTCGCGCGGACCGTCACTCGGGCAGTCCTCGCGGCTCTGAGAGTGGCTCCGGCGTGAAGCTGGGATGGGCGGATCACGACCTCGGTGAGAGGGGTGATGAGATCCCCAGACAGGGGGTCCGCTGCGGCGATAAGATATTGCCCGACCGGCAAGCCGTCGATCCTGAATCGTCCATGGCCCTGCGAGGTACAGATGCCCCGTTGCGCCGGCTCCATCAGGGTGCAATCCCCGCGGTCGTAACGGCAGAACCAGGGACCCAGGCCGTTGCTCGGACTTTCGCATCGCAGGACCACCGGACCATCATGGAGACCACCCTGTTCCCGGACGACTTGCACATTGATCTGTCCTTCCGCGGGCAGCAGCTCGATCTCGATGTCCCTTCGCCCTGCGCGGATGGTGTGGGACTCGGGATCGAGATAGGGGGACGTGCCCATGAATTGCCCATAGCCCTCGCGGGAGTCGTAGTGGCGGTAGCCCCGTCGCGATACGGACAGACTCAACAGGCTGTTCTCGGGGACATCCTTGAGAATGAACCGGCCTGTCGCGTCGGTCTGGGCCGCTCGCTCGTTGCCGGCGGTGCAGGGATACTCCTGGACGCTGGCGGGCTCGTGTGCAGGCGTCATTCGAGCCTCCACGAGCGCGCCGGAGACACCCCGGCCTCGCGTGTCGGTGACGATGCCTGCGACGAAGGTCGGCCGATACAGGACGATCCTGCAATCGTTGAGGTCTGTCGTCTGGCCGTCCGTGGGCGGGCGAAGCCAGCCGAGGGCATGGCCGCCGTGCCTGCACAGCAGGTACACGCGGTCGGTTGCGTCTACATTGTCCGTCGGTGCGGTCAGGCTGAACGTACCTTGCGGATCGGTCGGGACTGGCGTTGTGAGGTCCGTCAGCTTCAGATTCTCCGTGCAGCTCTGTGCCCATACCTCCGCGTCGCGGATCGGCGAGCCGCTCCTGTCCACGACCACGCCGCGGCAGGTCAGTGGTGATATCTCGCTCGGCGACGGTTCCGGCTCCTGGGTGGTCTGGAGAACGCCGGCGGGAGCCTGAGTGTTCTGCGTCGATTCCGCTTCGTCTTGTCCATTCTCGTGGCGGATCTGATCGATTGCCTTCTGGAACGGGTTGTCCTGCGGCGAGCCCTGCCACTGGGCGGCCAGTGCCTGGAGCGTCGGGACTGAGGAGGCATCGCCGATCCGGCCGAGATAGGCGGCCACCGCGAAGACGGTTCGCGAGCGAGCGGAATGCAGGAGCGACAGCAGCCCTTGGACATCTCCTCTCGTGAACAGGTCATCTGCCAGACGCAGTTCCTCTTGCTCCGGATCGAGGACCTCGGGCCTGGGCGATGTTGCCTGGTCCGTCGCCGTCGTCGGTGGAACGGCAGGGGGCGACTGGCGACCGGCACGCCAAGTCAACAGGATGAAGGCCCCTGCGACGACGGCGGCTGCCACAGCCAGTTTGCCTGTCCGGCTTCGCGCGCTGTTTCGAGCGAGCCGTGAGATCAAAGCGAGGAAGGGCTCACTCTGCGGGATCGTCGCTCCTCGCTGTCGTAGTTGCCTGATCGCGACGGCGTGAGCATCGCGCCATGCGTCAAAGTCGGCCCTTGGCGTCTGGCCGGGCTTTGCCTCACGGATGATCTGATCGAGCCAGTCGGCCCTTTTCGAGCGTGCCATGACTATAATCCTTCAGGAAAGCCCTTCTTTCTGAGGGTCTTTTCAATCTGACGTCGGGCGCGAAAGAGCCGTCCGCGCACCGTGTGCTCGGTGATGCCGAGCGCCGCCGCGATTTGGCGGTACTCCATGTCGTTGTAGTAGTGCAGGACGACGATCTCGCGGTACATCGGTTCGAGATCGTCGATGGCTCTTCGGACCAGGCGATGGTCGTTGCTACCGTGATCGATCTGCTCAGCGTAGAAGTCCTCTCCCCTACGTGGTCCGACCGGCTGCCGGCGTGCCCGGATGAGCTGCTGGGCCTCGTTGCGGCAGATGGCGGCCAACCAGGGGCCGAAGCGGTCCGTTCGCTTGAGATCCGCGAGGTTCTCGCAGACCTTGACGAACGTCTGCTGGGCGGCGTCCTGTGCCTGGTCGCGATTGAGCAGGATCGAGTAGGCGAGCCAGACCATCGTCGCGTAGTAGCGCCGGTAGAGCGCCGCGAAGGACTCCACGTCGCCTCGCTGGGCGGCTTCCACAACTCGTTCTTCCGCTATCGATTCCAAATCCGCTCACCTTGCAAGGCCTGCCTGCCGGCCGATGCCATCATAGTACAGATGCAGCGAGGGCAGGCCAAGTGCGCGGAAAAAGCGGGAATCGTCCAGAGAGACAGCGAAATCCCCTCGGACAGAGGGATGTGGAGGAAATGCCGCCGGGGACAGGAAGCCCGTCGCTCGTCGGCGAGTTCGCCGGGCGGGGGTCTCCTGTCCCCGGTGAGAGATGAATCGCGATTAGAAGTGGTGTACGAGCCGCAGGACGAACCGTTCGCCCTCGGGACGGCAATCAGTCTCCGTCTCGAAGTAGGCGTTGAAGAACAGGTGCGTGTTTTGCGAGAAGCTCAGCAGGGCGCCCGGCCCGACGGCCAGGACCATTTCGTCATCGTGTATGTCGGCCGTGTGTCCCGCGCCGTTCGTGCCCTCGGTGGCG
>Ga0209096_1001428_pt1 | contig 26516 bp, 21 predicted proteins | sample AD_UKC034_MetaG_FD_184407 | JGI IMG/M metagenome (GOLD analysis project Ga0209096, IMG submission 184407) | Active sludge microbial communities of municipal wastewater-treating anaerobic digesters from USA - AD_UKC034_MetaG (SPAdes) (version 2) | ecosystem: Engineered > Bioreactor > Anaerobic >... | reverse complement strand
GCTCGTGCGCGGCGGCAGCATCGAGGAGCTGCGCCCCTGGGTGCGCCGCTTCGAGAGCGAGCTGCTCGCCGCCGGCATCGACCGCATCACCCTCACCGGCCTGCCCGAGGAGCGCATCGCGATCGAGATCCCCGCGGCGGCGCTGGAGACGCTCGGGCTGTCGCTGGTTCAGGTGGGCGACCGCGTCGGCCAGCTCGCACGCGACTTTCCCGCCGGCATCGCCGGCGAGGCCGACGGCGCGCGCGAGATCCGCGGCCTCGAGCAACGCCGCAGCGCAGACGCCTTCGCGCCGCTGCCGGTGGTGAGCGACACGCTCGGGGTGGTCCGCCTCGGCGAGATCGCGCGCCTCACCCGCGAGCCGCGCAACAACGAGCTGGCGCTGTTCGAGCGCGGCGACGCGGTCGTCGAGATGCAGTTGCAGCGCAGCGAGAGCGGCCACTCGCTGAAGGCCGCACGCGTGCTCGAGGGCTGGCTGGAGAAGACCCGCCCGACGCTGCCGCCGAGCATCCATCTGGAGGTCTTCGACGAGCAGTGGCAGCTCATCAGCGAGCGTATCGAGCTGCTGGTGAACAACGGCCTCTCCGGCCTGGTGCTGGTAGTCGCGGTGCTGTACTTCTTCCTGCCGGGGCGGGTGGCGTTCTGGGTCATGGTCGGCGTGCCCACCGCCTTCCTCGCCACCCTGGCGCTGATGTACGTCCTCGGCGGCACGCTCAACATGATGAGCCTGTTCGCGCTGATCATGGCGCTGGGCATCATCGTCGACGACGCCATCGTGGTCAGCGAGGACGCCGACACCCACCGCCACATGGGTGAAGGCGCAGCCCAGGCCGCGCTCGGCGGCGCGCGCCGCATGCTGTGGCCGGTGATCGCGTCCTCGCTCACCACGGTGGCGGCCTTCCTGCCGCTGATGATGGTGGGCGGCATCATCGGCAACATCCTCGGCGACATCCCCTTCGTGATGGTGGCGGTGATCACCGCCTCGCTGATCGAGTGCTTCCTGATCCTGCCCGCCCATCTGCGCGGCGCGCTCGCCGGCGCCGCGGCGCTCGAGCACTCGGCACTGCGCGCGCGCATCGACGGGGGCTTCGCGCGCTTTCGCGACGGCCCCTTCCGCCGCCTGGTGGAGCGCGCGCTCGCCTGGCGCGGCGCCACGGTGGCCTTCACCTTCGGCCTGATGGTGCTCGCGGTCGGGCTGATCGCGGGCGGGCGCATCGGCTTCGTGTTCTTCCCCACCCCCGAGGGGCAGGTGATCTACGCCAACGCCACCTTCGTCGCCGGTACGCCACGCGCGCACACCGAGGCCTTCCTCGGCGAGCTCGAGCGTGCGCTGTTCGCCGCGGAGGCGGAACTCGGCGGCGACCTGGTGCAGACGGCGGTGGCGCGCCTTGGCGGCACCATCAGCAGCGGCAGCGGCAGCAGCGCGCGCGGCGACCAGCTCGCCGGCATCATGGTCGAGCTCGTCCCGCCCGACACCCGCGAGGTGCGCAACGAGCGCTTCCTGGCGGTTTGGCGCGAGAAGCTGCCGACGGTGGCGGGCCTGGAGCTGCTCACCTTTACTGCACGCCAGTCGGGACCACCGGGGCGCGACATCAACATCCGCCTCACCGGCGACGACGCCGACGCGCTCAAGACCGCCGCCCTCGAGCTTGCCGAGACCCTCAAGAGCATCCCCGGCGTCAGCGAGCCCGAGGACGACATGCCCTACGGCCGCGAGCAGCTCGTCTATCGCCTGACCCCGGCCGGCGAGGCGCTCGGGCTCACCACCGAGAGCCTGGGCCGCCAGCTGCGCGCCGCCTTCGACGGCGCGCTCGCCCAGCTCGTGCAGGTCGGCCGCGACGAGCTCGAGGTGAGGGTGATGCTGCCGCGCGAGGAGCGCAGCCGGCTCGACGTCTTCGAGCGCATCAACGTGAGCCTGCCGGACGGCCGCTTCGTGCCGCTCGCAACGGTCGCAAGCTGGGAGTCGCGACGCGGCTTCGAGGCCCTGCGCCACGCCCAGGGCCGGCTCGCGGTGGAGGTCTCGGCAGCGGTGGACTCTCACGTCAGCAACGCCAATGTGGTTCAGGCCGAGCTCGAGCGCGACACCCTGCCGCAACTTGCGCACAAATACGGCTTCGAGTTCAGCTTCGAGGGGCGCTCGGCCGACCAGCGCGAGACCATGGCGGACATGAAGGCCGGCCTCGTGCTCGGCCTGGGCCTGATCTACCTCGTGCTGGTGTGGTCGTTCTCGTCGTGGAGCTGGCCGCTGGTGGTGATGTCGGCGATCCCGCTCGGGCTGGCGGGCGCGATCTTCGGCCACTGGCTGCTTGGCATCGACCTCACCATCCTGTCGATGTTCGGCCTCTTCGGCCTCGCCGGAATCGTGGTGAACAACTCGATCATCCTGGTGAGCCTGTTCAAGGAGCTGCAGCACAAGGGGGCAGCCTTGCAGGAGGCCCTGGTCGGCGCCTCCTGCGGCCGCCTGCGCGCAGTGCTGCTGACCTCGCTGACCACGGTCGGCGGTCTCACGCCGCTGCTGTTCGAGCGCTCGCTGCAGGCCCAGTTCCTGATCCCGATGGCGGCGTCGATCGCCTTCGGCCTGGGCTTCTCGGTGGTGCTGGTGCTGTTCTTCGTGCCCGCCCTGCTGTCGATGCTGGAGAGCCTGCGCGCGTGGATGGCGGGCGCGCCGCGGGAGGCCGCGGCGGGCTGAGGCGTGGCGCGGGCCGCGCGAAGGGCCCGCGCCTGCGCACGAACGCGCCGCTCAGAGGGGCGCTTCGATGCGCTCGACGCCACCCATGTAGGGCACCAGGGCCTTGGGGATCACGATCGAGCCGTCGGCCTGCTGGTGGTTCTCCAGCACCGCGACCAGCGTGCGCCCGACGGCGAGACCCGAGCCGTTGAGCGTGTGCACCAGCTCGTTCTTGCCTTGCGCGTTCTTGAAGCGGGCCTGCATGCGGCGCGCCTGGAAGGACTCGCAGTTCGAGCAGCTGGAGATCTCGCGGTAGGTGTTCTGCGCCGGCAGCCAGACCTCGAGGTCGTAGGTCTTCGCGGCACCGAAGCCCATGTCCCCGGTGCATAGGGTGATCACCCGGTAGGGCAGCTCCAGCTTCTGCAGGATGGCCTCGGCGTGGCCTACCATCTGCTCCAGCGCCTCGTTGCTCTTCGCCGGCTCGACGATCTGCACCATCTCGACCTTGTCGAACTGGTGCTGGCGGATCATGCCGCGCACGTCGCGACCACCGCTGCCAGCCTCGGAGCGGAAGCAGGGGCTGTGCGCGGTGAGGCGGATCGGCAGGGCCTCGAGCGCGAGCACCTCCTCGCGCACGCTGTTGGTGAGCGTGATCTCCGCGGTCGGGATCAGGTATTGCTCCAGCCCCTCCTCGTCGCCGCCGCGCAGCACCCAGAACAGGTCCTCCTTGAACTTGGGCAGCTGGCCGGTGCCGTAGAGCGCCGAGCCGTTGACGATGTAGGGCGTGTAGCACTCGGTGTAACCGTGCTCGCGGGTGTGGGTGTCGAGCATGAACTGCGCCAGCGCGCGATGCAGGCGCGCCACCGGGCCGCGCAGGAAGGCGAAGCGTGAGCCCGAGAGCCTGGCGCCGGTCTCGAAGTCGAGGCCGAGCGGCGCGCCCAGGTCCACGTGATCGCGCACCTCGAAGTCGTAGGTGCCCGGCGTGCCCCAGCGCCGCACCTCGACGTTGCCGCTCTCGTCCGCGCCCACGGGGACGTCTTCCTGGGGCAGGTTGGGGAGCGTGGCGAGGAAGGCGTTCATGCGCTCGAGCAAGGTCGGCAGGGCCTGCTCGCAGGCCTTGAGCTCGTCGCCGAGCTGGGCGACCTCGGCCATCACGCCAGAGGCGTCCTCGCCCTTGCCCTTGAGCATGCCGATCTGCTTGGAGAGCGCGTTGCGGCGGGCCTGCAGCTCCTGGGTGCGGGTCTGCAACTGCTTGCGCTCGTCCTCCAGGGCCTGGAAGGCGGCGGTGTCGAGCTGCAGCCCGCGCGTGGCGAGGCGAGCGGCGACGTGGTCGAGCTGGGTGCGGAGAAGCTGGATATCGAGCATCGGAAACGTTCCTGAAAAACCATCGGCAAAAGTTGATGCGGATTCTCGGAAAACCTTCGCAGGCGACTGATTACATGGCGCTGGTGCGCCGCACGAGCACGCACATCGCAAAATCGGCTTTCTTAATCAACGACTTGTTCTTTGTTTTGAATTTCTATCGAACTTGTAAAACCGGACTGGTCCACTATCCTTGAATTGAAGACAAAGCCGCATCAGACGGCCCGGACCTGGAGGAAACGGCATGCTATCCATTCGCGACTGCCTGGACTACTGCGATCTCACCGAGGAGGAGGTGTTGTTGATTGCCGAGCATGAGGACATCCCGGACGCCGCAGCCGCGCAGCTGTGCTGCGGGCTCGTACAGACGCCGGAGGGTGTGCTGGCGCTCACTCATTACATGCTTGAGCTCATCGAGCGTGCGAACGCATGCGGCGACGCGCGCAAGGCGAAGCTGGCGGCTTCGGTCTGCGAGCGCTTCATGAAGGATCATCCCCTCCCGCATTGATTCTCTCCTCGCCCGGCGTACCTTTGCTCGCCGGGACTTCACGCGAGGGCTCGCCCCCAGGGGGCGTTCGCCTCGCGTCTTGTTTTCCGCCTTCCCTCGCATGTCGGTCGAGTTCGCGCAGCCAGGCGAGCTTCTGGCCGATCTTGCCCTCGAGTCCGCGTGGCGTGGGCTGGTACCAGCCGGGCGGCTGCATGCCCTCGGGAAGATAGTTCTCGCCCGCGGCATAAGCCTCGGGCTCGTCGTGCGCGTAGCGGTAGGCCTTGCCGTAGTCGAGCGCCTTCATCAGCTTGGTGGGCGCGTTGCGCAGGTGCAGCGGCACCGGCCGCGAGCCGTCGCGGGCGACGAAGGCGCGCGCGGCGTTGTAGGCCTTGTACGCGGCGTTGGACTTGGCCGCGCAGGCCATGAAGATCGTCGCCTGGGCGAGCGCGAGTTCGCCCTCGGGCGAGCCGAGGCGCTCGTAGGTGTGGCAGGCGTTGAGCGCGATCTCGAGCGCGCGCGGATCGGCCAGGCCGATGTCCTCCACCGCCATGCGGATCAGCCGCCGGCCGAGGTAGAGCGGATCGGCGCCACCGTCCAGCATGCGGCACAGCCAGTACAGCGAGGCGTCGGGGTCCGAGCCGCGCACCGACTTGTGCAGCGCGGAGATCTGGTCGTAGAAGGCCTCGCCGCCCTTGTCGAAGCGGCGCAGGTTGCGCGACAGCGCCTGGTCGACGAAGGCGGCGCTCACCGGATCGACCTCGGCGATCTCGGCCGCCACCTGGACCTGCTCGATCAGGTTCATGAGCCGGCGCGCGTCGCCGTCCGCGAAGCCGATCAGCCGTTCGCGCGCGTCCTCGTCGAAACCGAGCCTCGGGCAGGCGATCGCATGCGCGCGCTCGAACAGGCGCGCCATGGCGTCGTGGTCGAGCGACTCCAGCACATAGACCGCAGCACGCGACAGCAGCGCCGAGTTGACCTCGAACGAGGGGTTCTCGGTGGTGGCGCCGATGAAGGTGACCAGCCCCTGCTCGACGTAGGGCAGGAAGGCATCCTGCTGCGCCTTGTTGAAGCGGTGCACCTCGTCGACGAAGAGGATGGTGTGACGACCGCGCGCCTTGGCGGCCTGCGCCTGCTGGATCGCCTCGCGGATCTCCTTGACCCCGGAGAACACCGCGGACAGCGCGACGAACTCGGCATCGAAACCGCGCGCCATCAGCCGTGCGAGTGTGGTCTTGCCGACGCCGGGCGGTCCCCACAGGATCATCGAGTGCGGCCGGCGCGACTCGAAGGCGAGGCGCAACGGCTTGCCCGGCCCGAGCAGGTGGGCCTGGCCGGCGACCTCGTCGAGGGTCTGCGGCCGCATGCGCTCGGCGAGCGGGACCTGCGGCGGCTCGAGGGCGTCGAACAGGTCGGTCATGCGAAGCGCTCTTGCAGACGGCTCATGGACATGATGCGATGGCAGGCAGGCTGCGTGCGCGCTCAGCGCGCGCCGGGCAGCTCGCCGATGACGTCGGCGCCGGCGGGCGGCTCGAAGCGGAAGCGGTCCTCGGCGAGCGCGGGGTTGGCGCGCAGGCGGGTGAAGCGGATCACCGTGGTCTGGCCGAAGTAGTCGCGCATCTCCATGCGCCGCAGCTGGCCGTCGGCGAGGCCGATGCGCAGCGACTCGAAGCCGCTCTCGGTCTGCCTGGGGCGCGCCTCGGCCCAGGCCAGGCCGTCCTGCTCGCCGGCGTCGGCGAGCTCGAAGCTGTCGTCGAGCGCGCCGCTGCCGAACAGGATCGCCGCCGGCGTGGCGCCGAGCGCCTCGCCGATCGCACGCACGGTCACCTGGTTGAGGTCTGGATCCCAGGACCACAGGGTCTTGCCGTCACCCACCAGCACCTGGCGATAGGGGCGGTCGTACTCCCAGTGGAAACGTCCCGGGCGGGCATAGGCGAAGCTGCCCGAGGCCTCCTGCGGCCGGCGCCCCGACTGCGCGGTGACGACCTGCTCGAACTCGCCCTCGGCACTGCGCGCGCCGGCGACGAAGTCGCGCAGCTGCTGCACACCGCCCGCTGCCGCGGCACCGAGCGCCGCCAGCGCCAGCGCGACGCCCGCCGCGCCGCGCAGCAACGCGGCTGGTCGTGTTCGGAACTGCATCATTCGCTCTCCTTGGCCGGCACGATCACTTCACGGTTGCCGTTGCTGCCCATCGGCGACACCAGACCGGCGCGCTCCATCTGCTCGATCAGGCGCGCGGCGCGGTTGTAGCCGATGCGCAGGTGGCGCTGCACCAGCGAGATGGACGGTCGGCGCGTCTTGACCACGATCTCCACGGCCTGGTCGTAGAGCGCGTCGGCCTCCCCGTCGTCGCCCTCCCCGCCGCCGAGCGCGGCATCGACGTCATCCTCGGCCGCGGACAGGATGCCCTCGACGTAGTCGGGCGGGCCGATCTTCTTGAGGTGGTCGACCACCTTGTGCACCTCGTCGTCGGCGACGAAGGCGCCGTGCACCCGCACCGGCAGCCCGGTACCGGGGGCGAGGTAGAGCATGTCGCCCATGCCGAGCAGGGTCTCGGCGCCCATCTGGTCGAGGATGGTGCGCGAGTCGATCTTGCTCGACACCTGGAAGGCGATGCGCGTGGGCACGTTGGCCTTGATCAGGCCGGTGATCACGTCCACCGAGGGGCGCTGGGTGGCGAGGATGAGGTGGATGCCGGCGGCGCGCGCCTTCTGCGCGAGGCGGGCGATCAATTCTTCGACCTTCTTGCCCACCACCATCATCATGTCGGCGAGCTCGTCGACCACCACCACGATGTAGGGCAAGGGCTCGAGCGGCTCCGGGTTCTCCGGGCTGATCGAGAACGGGTTGGTGAGCGGGGCCTCGGCCTTGCGCGCCTCCTGTACGGCCTTGTTGAAGCCGGCGAGGTTGCGCACGCCCACCGCCGCCATCAGCTTGTAGCGCTTGTCCATCTCGGCCACGCACCAGTTGAGCGCGTTGCCCGCGTGCTTCATGTCGGTAACGACGGGTGCGAGCAGGTGCGGGATGCCCTCGTAGATCGACAGCTCGAGCATCTTCGGGTCGACCATGATCAGTCGTACGCGGTCGGGCTCGCTCTTGTAGAGCAGCGACAGGATCATGGCGTTGATGCCGACCGACTTGCCCGAGCCGGTCGTACCTGCCACCAGCAGGTGCGGCATCTTGGCGAGGTCGGCCACCACCGGCTGGCCGCCGATGTCCTTGCCGAGCACCACGGTGAGCGGCGAGTGCGCATCCTGGTACACCTTGGAGCCGATGATCTCGGACAGGCGCACCATCTGCCGCTTCGGGTTGGGCAGCTCGAGCGCCATGCAGGACTTGCCGGGCACGGTCTCGACCACCCGGATCGACACCAGCGACAGCGCGCGCGCGAGATCCTTGGCGAGGTTCACCACCTGGCTGCCCTTGACGCCCGTGGCGGGCTCGATCTCGTAGCGCGTGATCACCGGGCCGGGGTAGGCAGCGAGCACCTTGACCTCGACGCCGAAGTCGGCGAGCTTGGTCTCGATCAGGCGCGAGGTGAATTCGAGCGCCTCCGGCGAGGGCGGCTCCACGCCGCCGCTGGCCGGGTCGAGCAGCGCTACCGGCGGGATCACGCCCTCCGCCGCGTCCTGGAACAGGGTCTGCTGGCGCTCCTTCTCCACCCGCTCGGACTTGGGCACGACGACTACCGCAGGTTCGATCCGCAGGGGCGCAGGCTCGGCCTTCTCGACCTTCTTGCGCCGGGTCTGCACCACCTCCTCGCGCTTGTGCGCCACCTCGCGGCCGACGCGGCGGTCCTGCCAGCGCAGCCAGGCCTGCTGCACGCCGAGCACCGACTGCTCGATGGCGAGGCCGACGCGCTCCATCAGCGCCAGCCAGGACACCCCGGTGAACAGCGACAGGCCCGTAGCCATCAGCGCGAGCAGGAGCAGCGTGCCGCCGGTGAAGCCGAAGCTGCGCCGCACGAACTGGGCGAGTTCCATGCCGATCAGCCCGCCGGGCTCGAGCGGCACCGGTGCGCCATGGGAGTGAAAGCGCAGGAATTCGAGCGCGCTGCTGGTGATGAGCACGACGAAGAAGCCGATCATCACGAAGATGAAGGAGCGGTGATCGAGCTCGAGCCGGTTCTTGAGGCGGCGGAAGCCCCACAGCAGGCTGTAGCCGAGGAAGACCACCCACCACCACGAGGAGATGCCGAAGAGGTAGAGCAGGAGGTCGGCCAGCCAGGCACCGAAGCGCCCGCCCGGGTTGGCCACGCGGGCGACGTCGGAGGCGTGCGACCAGCCGGGATCGGCCTCGTTGTAGCCGACGAGGATCATGCCGACGTAGAGCGAGACCACGCCGAGGATCAGCCAGCGGGCTTCCTGCAGCAGCAGCGAGATCTTTTCGGGCAGCGGCTGGGAACGGGACGACGAACGGGACAGCATTGCGTTGCGGCCGCGGGGAGAGTGGAACGACCTCGGATTATACGGGATCGATCCCCGCCCCGCCGCCGCGCTTGCGGATGCTCACAAACGCGACGCAGGCGAGCGCGGATTCACACGTCGTTGAGGCGCTCGCGCAACAGGATTCCGTCGGGGCCTTCCTCGATCAGGCCCTGCTGGCCGAGGTCCTTCATGACCCGGCTCACCATCTCGCGCGAGGCGCCGATCATCTTGGCGATATCCTGCTTGGAGATGCGCCGGACCACGACCGACTGGCCGCCGACGTCCTCCGCCATCTCGATCAGCAGGCGCGCGACCCGGCCGTAGACGTCCATCAGGGCGAGGCTCTCGATCTTGCGGTCGGCATTGCGCAGGCGCTCGGCGAGGTTGCACATGATGCGCCAGGACACGTCGAAGCTGTCCTGCATGATGCGGCGGAAGTCCTGCTTGGAGATCAGCACCAGGTCGGCCGGCACCACGGCGATCACCGAGGCCGAGCGCGGACGCTCGTCGAACATGCCCATCTCGCCGAAAAGCTCGCCTTGGCCGAGGATCGACAGGATCACCTCGCGGCCGTCCTCGTCGCTCACCACCACCTTGAGACTGCCGGTGAGCACGAGATAGACGTAATCGGGACGGTCGCCCGCGCACACCACCGACTGCCCGCGCGGGAAGCGACGCATCATCGACACGCGCGCGATGCTGGCCAGCGAATCGTCGGACAGGCCGTGGAACAGCGGGAAGGTCTTCAGGGCGACGACGGAAACGGCGGTGGCTTGGGTCATGCTCGCTCCAGGCACGAGGAGTGGAACAGTGGAAACATGTACTTTCAAGTTTATACGATCACCCGCCATTCATTCTCGATTTCGTGACGGAATTCACGGATTCGACATCCCGCGACGATCAGACACGAGGCCCTGCAGGCACGCCGCCCGCCCGCCCCCGGAGCGCACGGCGCCAACCGCGGCCGCCCCCTCCGCTATAATCGCGGCCTCGCAATCCACCCGCAGGAACCGCACTCCATGACGACCAAACACGCCCGCCTGCTGATCCTCGGCTCCGGCCCCGCCGGCTACACCGCCGCCGTGTATGCCGCGCGCGCCAACCTGAACCCGGTGCTGATCACCGGCCTCGCCCAGGGCGGCCAGCTCATGACCACCACCGAGGTGGACAACTGGCCGGCCGACGCCGACGGCGTGATGGGCCCCGACCTGATGGCACGCTTCCAGAAGCACGCCGAGCGCTTCAACACCGAGATGATCTTCGACCACATCCACACGGTGAAGCTTGGCGAGAAGCCCTTCCGCCTGGTCGGCGACAGCGGCGAATACACCTGCGACGCGCTGATCATCTCCACCGGCGCCACCGCCAAGTACCTCGGCCTGCCCTCCGAGGAGAAGTTCGCCGGGCGCGGCGTCTCGGCCTGCGCGACCTGCGACGGCTTCTTCTACCGCAACCAGGAGGTCGCGGTGATCGGCGGCGGCAACACCGCGGTCGAGGAGGCGCTCTACCTCGCCAACATCGCGAAGAAGGTCACGCTGGTCCATCGCCGCGAGAAGTTCCGCGCCGAGAAGATCATGATCGACAAGCTGATGGAGAAGGTCGCCGCCGGCAAGATCGAGCTCGCGCTCAACGCCACCCTGGACGAAGTCCTCGGCGACAACACCGGCGTCACCGGGATGCGCATCAAGGATGTGAACGACGGCGCCACCCGCGACGTCGCGCTGCAGGGCGTGTTCATCGCCATCGGCCACAAACCCAACACGGAGATCTTCGAGGGCCAGCTCGAGATGGAAGGCGGCTACATCGTCACCCAGGGCGGCCGCAACGGCAACGCCACGCAGACCACCATCCCGGGCGTGTTCGCCGCCGGCGACGTGCAGGACCACATCTACCGCCAGGCCGTGACCTCGGCCGGCACCGGCTGCATGGCCGCGCTCGACGCCGAGCGCTACCTCGACGCCCTCGGCGCCTGAGCAGACCGATGAGCCGCCGCGCCGCCGCATCGCGCCCGTCCGGCAGCCCGCAGGGACGCGACGCGCAAGGCCCGGCTGCGAAGCCTGCATCACCCTTCGCAGCCCTGCGCAAGCAGCTGCAGCGCGCACAGCCGGCCCCCTCCCCGGCGAAGCGGATCCGTCATCCGCTCGAGGAAGACACCGCCGGCGCACGGGCCGATCGCGCGCAGGAGCCCGACGCGGAGGAGCTCGAGCTCTTCCGGCGCAGCGTCGGCGCTGTACGACCGGTGCGCGGCACGGACCGCGTCGAGATCGACCGCCCCCGCCCTGCCCCGCTGCCGCGCACACAAGCCGTGGAGGACGAGGAATCCGAGGAACCCGCCCGCGCGCGCCCCGAGACCGACCCGCTACGCGCCGCCTACGAGGGTGTGGTGCCGCTGAAGGAGACTGGCCGGGTGGCGCTCGACACGCCGCTGCGCCACCATGCCCGCGGAACGCATCCCGCGCCAGCGCTGCGACCGGACGCCATCGTGCTGCCAGCGGACGCCGACGTCAGCGATCCGGCAGCGCTCTTCCGTGCGGTGGTGGGCAATGCACGCCCGGTCGCCGACCGCAACCGGGTGGAACTGGAGCGTCCGCAGCCAGCGCCGGCGCCGCTCAAGCGCGAGGAGGACGAACGCGCGGCGCTCGACGAATCGCTCGCCGCACCGCTCACCTTCGAGGACCGCCTCGACATGGGCGACGAGGCGGCCTTCCTGCGCACCGGGCTGCCGCGCCGGGTGCTCACCGACCTGCGCCGCGGGCGCTGGGTGCTGCAGGGCCAGATCGACCTGCACGGCCTCACCCGCGACGAGGCGCGCGCCGCGCTGGCGGCCTTCCTGCACGACGCGCTCGCCCAGGGCAAGCGCTGCATCCGGGTGATCCACGGCAAGGGCCACGGCTCGCCGGGCAAGGTGTCGATCCTGAAACAGCTTTCGCGCGGCTGGCTGGCCCAGCGCGAGGAGATCCTCGCCTTCTGCCAGGCCGGCCCGCACGATGGCGGTGGCGGCGCGCTGCTGGTGCTGCTGCGCGCGCAGAACGCGGTAACGCGCGCCTGAACGCTTCCAGGCGCGGACGTCGCCGCGCGGCGATCAGATCGCCGCTTCGTTGGTCTCGCCGGTGCGGATGCGGATGACCTGCTCCACCGGCGTGATGAAGATCTTGCCGTCGCCGATCTTGCCCGTGTGCGCGGCCTTGACGATCGCCTCGACCGCCTGATCCACGATGTCGTCGGCGAGCACGACCTCGACCTTGATCTTGGGCAGGAAGTCGACCACGTACTCGGCCCCACGATAGAGCTCGGTGTGGCCTTTCTGGCGGCCGAAGCCCTTGACCTCGGTCACCGTCAGGCCGGTGATGCCCACCTCCGACAGACCCTCGCGCACCTCGTCCAGCTTGAACGGCTTGATGATCGCCTCGATCTTCTTCATCCGGCTTGCTCCTCTTTCAGAATTCGTCCTGGTAGCGCGATGTTATCGGATAACGCCAATCCCTGCCGAAGCCGCGCTGGGTCACGCGGATGCCCACCGGTGCCTGGCGACGCTTGTACTCGTTGCGCTTGAGCATGCCCACCACGCGCCTCACCTCGCCCTCCGGGAAGCCCGCGGCGACGATGTCGCGCGGCGACTCGTCGCGCTCCATGTAGGCCTGGATGATGGCGTCGAGCATGTCGTAGGGCGGCAGGCTGTCCTGGTCCTTCTGGTCGGGCTTGAGCTCGGCCGATGGCGGCCGGTCGATGATGTTCTGCGGAATCACCGGACTCACCGTGTTGCGCCAGTTCGACAGGCGGAAGACGAAGGTCTTGTAGAGGTCCTTGAGCACCGCGAAGCCGCCGGCCATGTCGCCGTAGAGCGTCGCGTAGCCGGTGGCCATCTCGCTCTTGTTGCCGGTGGTGAGCACGATCGCGCCGGTCTTGTTGGACAGCGCCATCAGCAGCATGCCGCGGATGCGCGCCTGCAGGTTTTCCTCGGTGGTGTCGGCCGGCAGGCCGGCGAACTGCGCCGCGAGCAGTTCGGCAAACACATCCATCGCCGGCTCGATCGCGATCTCGTCGTAGCGCACGCCCAGCCGCGCCACCATGTCGCGCGAGTCGTCCAGGCTCATCTGCGCGGTGTAGGGCGAGGGCATCATCACCGCACGCACCTTGTCGGCGCCGAGCGCATCGACCGCGATCGCGAGGGTCAGCGCCGAGTCGATCCCGCCCGACAGGCCGATGATCGCGCCCGGGAAGCGGTTCTTGGCCAGATAGTCGCGCACCCCGATGCGCAGCGCCTCATACACCTCGGCCTCCAGCGTCCGTGCGGGAACCTGCTCGCCCCCCGACCAGCCCCCGGCGGCGTAGGTGACGACCGCCACGCGCTCGACGAAGCTGCCGAGCTGCAGCCCGAGACCACCCCGGGCGTCGAGCGCGAAGGAGGCGCCATCGAAGACGAGCTCGTCCTGGCCGCCCACCATGTTGCAGTACAAGACCGGCAGGCCGGTCTCGGCCACGCGCGCGCGCAGCACCTCGAGACGCTGGACCTGCTTGTTCATGTGGTAGGGCGAGGCATTGAGCGCCAGCAGCACCTGCGCCCCCGCCGCGCGCGCGGCCTCGGCGGGGCCACGCTCCCAGACGTCGGCGCAGATGTTGAGCCCGAAGCGCACGCCCCCACACTCGAACACGCAGGCCGTGCCGCCGGCCTCGAAGTAACGCTCCTCGTCGAAGACCTCGTAGTTGGGCAGCAGGCTCTTGTGGTAGCGCGCCAGCACGACGCCATCACGCAGGACCGAGGCGGCGTTGTAGCGCTCGCTACCGTCTTCCACCGGGTGGCCGAGCACCACCGTGACGCCTTGCGCCGCCGCGGCGATGCGCTCGACCTCGCGCGCGCAGGCGCGGTAGAAATCCGGCCTCAGCAGCAGATCCTCGGGCGGATAGCCGGAGAGCGCGAGTTCGGGCGTGAGCATCAGCTGCGCACCGGCCGCGCGCGCTTCGTCGAGCGCGGCGATGATGCGGTCGGCGTTGCCGACGAGATCGCCCACGGTCAGGTTGAGCTGGGCGACGGCGATGGAGACGGGGGCATGTGCATGTGCGTTCATGGGGCGGAACTATACCGCTTCGGCGAAGCTCCACGACAGGCCCCGCGTGCGCCCGATCGCATGCGTGCACGCACCTTCATGCCCGGGCGCCGTCCCGCACCCGGCCGCCGCCACGCTCGCGGCGAGACCGTGGATTACGATGCAGGAACCCACAGCCGAGGTGCGCAAGCCTGTGGACAAGGCGTGGACAGCACTTGCAAGTGCCTGTCGCGGCGACGTATCGTCGCACTGCACAAAAAACGGGCAGCCGTGTGCGCTGTCCCCGCCCCAGCCTCCATGAGCCAGCCCGACGGATTCCACCTCTTCCCCCGCATCGCCCGCATCGACGCAAGCCAGTGGGATGCCCTGGTCGACGCGAGCTGCGCAAGCCCAGCACCGTGCATCCGCCACGCCTTCCTGCATGCCCTCGAAGAGAGCGGTTGCGTGGGGGGCCGAAGCGGCTGGACGCCCGCGCACGCCACCCTGTGGCAGGACGGCGCTTTGCGCGCAGCCATGCCGCTCTATCTCAAGGCGCACTCCTGGGGCGAGTACGTCTTCGACTGGGCCTGGGCGGAAGCCTACCAGCGCCACGGCCTGGACTACTATCCCAAGTGGCTCGGGGCCGTGCCCTTCACCCCCATTCCCGGGCCGCGCCTGCTCGGCGGCGGAGACGATGCGCGCCGGGAGCTGCTCGCAGCGCTGCTCTCGAACGCGCGGGAAAGCGGCCTGTCGTCGCTGCACCTGCTCTTCCCGCTCGACAGCGAGCGGGGGCTCCTGGAGGCGGCCGGGCTGATGATCCGCGAGGGCGTGCAGTTCCATTGGGAGAATCCGCCCGCCGTGGGGGACCCTGTTTCCCCTGGGACGGGTGCGGCGTTCTCCGCGCCGCGACGACGCTGGACGGACTTCGAGGATTTCCTCGCCAGCCTGTCCGGCGCCAAGCGCAGGAAGATCCGCCAGGAACGCCGCCGTGCGGCCGCGCATGCCCTGCACCTGCAGTGGCTGGACGGCCATGAAGCGCGGGACGAGGACTGGGCGTTCTTCGCCCATTGCTACGCGACCACCTACGCGCTGCACCGCTCCACGCCCTATCTCAGCGCGGAATTCTTCGTGCGGTTCGCGCGCAGCATGCCCGGGGCCGTGCGCCTGCTGGTCGCGCGCCGCGACGGCCACCCGGTCGCCGCGGCCTTCTTCCTGTGCGATCGCGAGGCGCTGTACGGGCGTTACTGGGGCTGCGTCGAGGACCTGCCCTTCCTGCACTTCGAGCTCTGCTACTACCAGGCCATCGAGTATTGCCTCCGGCACGGCCTCGCCCGCTTCGAGGGCGGCGCACAGGGGGAGCACAAGCTCGCCCGCGGCCTGCTGCCGGTGCGTACCTTCTCGGCGCACTGGCTCGCGGATGCGCGCTTTCGCGGCGCGGTGGACGAATGGCTGGTGAGGGAGCGCGCGGGCGTGGGGCACTACCTGGACGAGCTGGAAGGACACAGCCCGTTTCGGCGCGATACGGATGGGGCTGGCGGCGCAGGAACGGCGGAGGCCACGGACGCCGAGCGCGGACAATGTCCACCGCGCTGACCGCTTCGCCCCTCAACCAGCCCAGTCAGCGTCCCTGCAAGCACTCCTGGATGCGCGGCAAGGACAGGTAATACGCTGTGATGGTCTTGGCGTCGGTGATGCGCCCGGTACGGATCGCCTGCTCCACCTCATCCGTGCGCAGGCTCAGCACCTCGAGGAACTCGCCGTCGTCGAGTGCACGCTCCGTCTGCGAAAGCCCATGTGCGAAGAAGACCTCGATGCGCTCGTCCGAATAGCCGATGCAGGGATGCATCACCCCGACGTATTCCCAATGCACCGCGGCGAAGCCGGTCTCCTCGCGCAACTCGCGCCGCGCGCAGGCCAGGATGTCCTCGCCGGCGTCGATCTTGCCGGCGGGAAGCTCGAGGAAGGCACGCTGCAGCGGATAGCGGAACTGGCGCTCGAACACCAGCGCCCCGCTCTCGTCCAACGCCACCACCACCACCGCGCCGGGATGGCGGATGTACTCGCGCACGCTGTGGCTGCCGTCCGGCAATTCGACGCGATCGCGCCACACCTTGAGGAGCGCACCCTGGTAGACGGGCTCGCTCTCGAGCGTGTGTTCGTGCAGCGCGTCCCCCCCGACCCCGCTCATGCGCCCACCTCGGGCGGCCTGCGCCCCGCGTGCCACAGGTAGGTCCAGGTGAACCCGGGAAACGCGAACACGACGAACAGGCAGAAGGTCGTGGCATAGAACGCCCAGCCCTGCTCATACACCCGGCCGTGGGATTGCGCCTCGATCAGGGCGGCAAGCCCGCCCACGATGAAATAAAGCAGCACCAGCTCGGCAAAACGCCAGCCGAGCCCCTTGCGGGCACCGGCTGGCGGCTTGCGGACGAAGAGGATGCGGTCGAAGACGAAAGGCAGGTTGGCCATCGTGATGGCGATGGCCAACAGCAGGAAGACGCCGGCCTCTGCACCCACCGCCGGATCAGAGCGAGCGCAGCAGCGCGAACGCGCACAAGGACATCAGCGCCTGCGGAGCGAGGCCGAGGGCCGCGATCGCGAGGCCGTTGGCCGAGAGCATCACGCGCACTTCGGGCGCGGCATGGATCGGCGAGGCATCGATCGGATCGTCGAAGTACATCACCTTGACCACGCGCAGGTAGTAGAACGCCCCGATCACCGACATCACCACCGCAAGCACCGCAAGCCAGAAATAGCCCGCGGCGACCACCGCCTGCAGCACCGACAGCTTGGCGAAGAAGCCGATGAAGAAGGGCACGCCCGCCATCGAGAACATCACGAAGAGCATCATCAGCGCATACCACGAGCTGCGCTTGTTGAGCCCCTTGAAGTCGTCGATGTTCTCGGCCTCGAAGCCGGCGCGCGACAGCAGGATCAGCATGCCGAACGAGGCCAGGCTCATGATCACGTAGGAGATCGCATAGAACATCGCCGAGCTGTAGGCGTTGAGCGCGAAGTGGCGGTCGCCCTCGACCACGCCGGCGAGCAGGCCGAGGAGCATGAAACCCATGTGCGAGATGCCCGAGTAGGCCAACATGCGCTTGATGTTCTGCTGCGCGATCGCGGCCAGGTTGCCGAGCACGATCGAGGCGGCTGCCACCAGCATCAGCATCATCTGCCACTCTTCGGCGATGTCGAAAAGCGCCCAGATCAGCAGGCGCACTGCCATCGCGAACGCGGCGAGCTTGGGCGCGGTGGCGATCACCAGCGTCACCGCGGTGGGCGCGCCCTGATAGACGTCGGGCACCCACATGTGGAACGGGACGACGCCGAGCTTGAAGCAGATGCCGGCAACCAGGAAGACGAGGCCGAACATCAGCACGGTCTGGTTCGCGGTCTGGTTGTAGAGCGCCTGAGCCACGCCCGAGAACTCGAGCGTCCCGGTCGCGCCATACACCATGGACATGCCGTACAGCAGCAGGCCCGAGGCCAGCGCGCCCAGCACGAAGTACTTCATCGCCGCCTCGGTCGAGCGCGCCGAGTCGCGATCGAAGGCGACCATCGTGTACAGCGCGAGCGACATCATCTCGAGGCCGATGTACATCGGCAGCATGTGGTTGGCCGTGACCATCACCATCATGCCGAGCGTCATCAGCAGCGCGAGCAGGTAGTACTCGGGCTTGTCGATCTTGCGGTCGGCAAGGTAGCCACGCCCGTACAGCAGCGCGATCGCGGTGGAGAAGTAGATCATCAGCTTCAGCACGTCACCCAGCAGATCGCTGATGAACAGGTTGCTGAAGGTGTGCACCACCTCCCCTTCCATCGTGAAGATCGTGATGAAGGCCGCGACGATCAGCGTCGCCTGGGTGAGCAGATAGGCCAGGTTGCGGGCGACGCTGCGCGCGAACGTACTCGCCAGCATGATCACCAAGGCCATCACGGCAACGAAGATCTCGGCCGCTGCGGGGTAGAAGTCGGGGACGACGAAATTCATCTTCTGACCAGTCCGTAAAGTGTCTCGTGCGCTCGCGCCGGGCAGCGCTCAGAGCTTGCTCACGGCAACATGCCGCAGGAGTTCATTGACCGAGGCGTGCATCACTTCGGTGAAGGGGAAGGGATACAGGCCCATCGCCAGCACGCACACCGCCAGCACCGCGAGGAAGGCGAACTCGCGGCCGTTGATGTCCTCGAGTTCGGCGACATGACGGTTGGCCACCTTGCCGAACACCACCCGCTTGTACATCCAAAGCGAATACGCCGCGCCGAGGATCAGCGTGGTGGCGGCGACGAAGCCGATCCAGAAGTTGTATTGCACCGCGCCGAGCACCACCATGAACTCGCCGACGAAGCCGGAGGTGGCCGGCAGCCCGGAGTTGGCCATGGTGAAGAGCATGAAGAAGGCGGCGAACTTGGGCATGGTGTGCACCACGCCGCCGTAGTCGGCGATCTGGCGCGAATGCAGGCGATCGTAGAGCACGCCGATGCAGAGGAACATCGCGCCCGACACGAAGCCGTGGGAGATCATCTGCACCAGGGCGCCCTCGACCCCGAGCTTGTTGAACATGAAGAAGCCCAGCGTCACGAAGCCCATGTGCGAGATCGATGAATACGCCACCAGCTTCTTCATGTCCGCCTGGACCAGCGCAACGAAACCGATATACACCACCGCGATCAGCGACAGCGTGATCACCAGCGGCGCGAGCTCGTTCGCGGCGTCGGGCACGATCGGCAGCGAGAAACGCAGGAAGCCATATGCGCCGAGCTTCAGGGCGATCGCGGCCAGCACCACGGAGCCGCCGGTGGGCGCCTCTACGTGGGCATCGGGCAGCCAGGTGTGCACCGGCCACATCGGCACCTTCACGCCGAAGGCGACCAGGAAGGCGAGGAAGATCAGGATCTGCGGCTCGATCGGCAGCGGCAGCTGGTGCCAGTCGAGGATGCTGAAGCTGCCACCGGACTGCATGAACAGGTAGAGCAGCGCGATCAGCATCAGCAGGGAGCCGAACAGCGTATAGAGGAAGAACTTGATCGCGGCATACACCCGGTTGGCGCCGCCCCAGATGCCGATGATCAGGTAGAGCGGGATCAACGAGGCCTCGAAGAACACGTAGAACAGCACCGCGTCGAGCGCCGAGAAGATGCCGTTCATCAGGCCCGACATGATCAGGAACGCGGCCATGTACTGCGCGACCTTGTTCTGAATCACCTGCCAGCCTGCCGCCACCACGATGATGGTGATGAAGGCATTGAGCAGCACGAACAGCACCGAGATGCCGTCGACCCCGAGGTGATAGTTGATGTTGAAACGCGGCACCCAGGACTGCAGCTCGACGAACTGCATCGCGCTGGTCCCGACGTCGAAGCCCGTGTAGAGCGGAATCGTCACGACGAAGCCAGCCACGGCGACCGCCAAGGCGAGCATGCGCGCCAGCGGAGCGTTGCGATCCGAGCCGGTCGCGAGCACCAGCAGGCCACCGATTATCGGTACCCAGATCGCCAGACTGAGGAGAGGAATGTCCGTCATCGTTGCTTTCCGTTCAGTGCGCCGCGAACGGCGCGTTCGATCTTGTTATGTGTTTCCGTCCCTGCGTGCCCGTCTCAGCCCCGGTTGAACCAGTAGGTGAGCAGCACGAACACGCCGATGATCATCATGAAGGCGTACTGGTACAGGTGGCCCGTCTGGAACAGGCGCGACATCTGCGCCACCCAGCCCACCAGACGCGCGGAGCCATTCACCGCCACGCCGTCGATCAGGGCCTGATCGCCCGCCTTCCACAGGCCGCGTCCGAGCAGGCGCGCCCCGGCGGCGAAGAAGATCTCGTTGAAGCGGTCGAAGTAGTACTTGTTCTCGAGCAGCGTGTGGATCGGCTTGAAGGTGCGCTGGATCGCAGCCGGGATGTCCGGACGCTTCATGTAGAAGAACCATGCGAGCGCGACGCCACCCATCGCCAGCCAGAAGGGCGCCGTCTGCAGGCCGTGCAGGGCCATGCCGAACGGGCCATGGTAGTTCGCCGCCATTTCCTTCAGACCGACGTGGTTGTCACCGACGAAGATCACCCCCTTGAACCACTCGCCGAACAGCATCGGATCGATGGTGAAGAAGCCGATCAGCACCGAGGGCACCGCCAGCAGAACCAGCGGCAAGGTCACCACCCAGGGCGACTCGTGCGGCTTCTGACCCGGCGCCAGGCCGTGGTGGTGGTCCGCCGAGGGCTCCTCGTCGTCGTGGTCGCCGTGGTGATCGTGATGGGCGTGGTCATGCGCCTTGCCGAAGCGCTCCTCGCCGTGGAAGACGAGGAAGTACATGCGGAAGGAGTAGAACGCGGTGATGAACACGCCGAGCAGCACGCAGAACAGCGCGTAGCCGGAACCGCCGATCGTCGAGGCATGCACCGCCTCGATGATCGAGTCCTTCGAGTAGAAGCCGGAGAACAGCGGGAAGCCGATCAGCGCGAGCGAACCGAGCAGCGAGGTGATCCAGGTGATCGGCATGTACTTGCGCAGGCCGCCCATGTTGCGCATGTCCTGATCGTGGTGCATGCCGATGATCACCGAGCCGGCGCCGAGGAACAGCAGGGCCTTGAAGAAGGCGTGCGTCATCAGGTGGAACACCGCGGCCGAATAGGCCGAGACGCCGAGCGCGACCGTCATGTAGCCGAGCTGCGACAGCGTCGAGTAGGCCACGACGCGCTTGACGTCGTTCTGGACGATGCCGAGGAAGCCCATGAACAGCGCGGTCGTCGCGCCGATCACCAGGACGAAGGAGAGCGCGGTGTCGGACAGCTCGAACAGCGGCGACATGCGCGCCACCATGAAGATGCCCGCGGTCACCATGGTCGCCGCGTGAATCAGCGCCGAGATCGGGGTCGGGCCTTCCATCGAGTCGGGCAGCCACACGTGCAGCGGCACCTGGGCGGACTTGCCCATCGCGCCGATGAAGAGGCAGATGCAGATCGCGGTCAGCAGCGGCCATCCGGTCACCGCCATCTCGGTCACGGACAGCTCCTTGGCCTTGGCGAACACCTCGGCGTAGTCGAGGCTGCCGGCGTAGGAGGCCACGAGGCCAATCCCGAGCAGGAACCCGAAGTCGCCCACGCGGTTGACCAGGAAGGCCTTCATGTTGGCGTAGATCGCGGTCGGGCGCTCGTACCAGAAGCCGATCAGCAGGTAGGACACCAGGCCAACCGCCTCCCAGCCGAAGAAGAGCTGGAGGAAGTTGTTGGACATCACCAGCATCAGCATCGAGAAGGTGAACAGCGAGATGTAGCTGAAGAAGCGCTGGTAGCCGGGATCTTCCGACATGTAGCCGATCGTGTAGATGTGCACCATCAGCGACACGAAGGTGACCACCAGCATCATCATCACCGTCAGCGAGTCGATCAGGAAGCCGACCTCGAAGTCGATGCCGCCCGCCTGCATCCAGGTATACACGGTGCCGTTGAAGGTGTTTCCGGCCGCCACGTCCTGGTAGATGAAGAGCGACGCCACGAAGGCGATCGCCACACCGAGGATGGTGACCACATGCGCCCCGGCACGCCCGATCTGCTTTCCGAACAGGCCTGCGAGGATCGCTCCCGCCAGCGGCGCCAGCGGCACGAGGAGATAGATTGCTTTCATGTCCGACATCGTGACGCTTCCTTAACCCTTGAGGCTGTCCAGATCATCCACGTGGATCGTGCGCATGTTGCGGAACATCACGATCAGGATCGCGAGGCCGATCGCCGATTCGGCCGCCGCCACGGTGAGGATGAAGAAAACGAAGACCTGGCCGGCAATGTCGCCGAGGTAATGCGAGAACGCGACGAAATTCATGTTGACCGAGAGCAGCATCAGCTCGATGGCCATCAGCAGCACGATCAGATTCTTCCGGTTGAGGAAGATCCCGACCACGCTGATCGCGAACAGGATCGCGCCCAGGATGAGGAAATGGGAAAGCGAAAGCATCAGTGACCCCCTGATCGCACCGGCTGCCTGCCGGTGCGGTTCTTGTTTTGTTCGCGTGCGTTGTCAGTCGTCTTTCTCGGCCTGCATCTTCACCAGCTCGACCCGGCCCTCGCGCCTCACGGCAACCTGCTCGGACGGCGGGATCGACTTCAGCCCCTTGCGCTTGCGCAGCGTCAGCGAGACCGCGGCGACCATCGCCACCAGCAGCACCAGCGAGGCAAGCTCGAAGGCATAGACGTAGTCGGTGTAGAGCACACGGCCGAGTTCGCGGGTGTTGCTGTAATCCGCGGCGACCGGGGCCGGCGCGGGCATCGCCTCGAGACCGAAGTAGCTGCCGCCGAGCACCATGACCATCTCGACCAGCATCAGGATGCCCACCAGCGCCCCCACCGGCAGGTAGCTCCAGAAGCCTTCGCGCAGGCGGTCGAGGTTGATGTCCAGCATCATGACCACGAAGAGGAAGAGCACCATCACCGCGCCGACGTAAACCATCACCAGCGTGACCGCGAGGAACTCGGCATTCAGCAGGAGCCAGAGGCCGCCGGCGTTGAAGAAGGTCAGTACCAGGAAGAGCGCGGCATGTACCGGGTTCCGGGCGGTGATCACCCTCAGCGCCGCGAGCACCATGATCACGGCGAGAAAGTAGAAGACGAAGGTCTTGAATTCCATGTTCTTGACTCGTGGCGCCGAAGCGCCCTCCCCTTAGCGGTACTTGGCGTCCTGTTGGCGGTCTGCCGCGATCTGCGACTCGTGGCGATCCCCCACCGCGAGCAGCATCTGCTTCGTGTAGTACAGATCGCCGCGCTGCTCCCCGTGGTACTCCAGCACGCGCGTCTCGACGATCGCGTCCACCGGACAGGCTTCCTCGCAGAAGCCGCAGAAGATGCACTTGGTCAGGTCGATGTCGTAGCGCGTGGTGCGGCGCGAGCCGTCGTCACGCTGGTCCGACTCGATGGTGATCGCCATTGCAGGACAGATCGCCTCGCACAGCTTGCAGGCGATGCAGCGCTCCTCGCCGTTGGGATAGCGACGCAGGGCGTGCAGGCCGCGGAAGCGGTTGCTCTGCGGCGTCTTCTCTTCCGGGAAGAGGATGGTGATCTTGCGCTGAAAGAAATGCCGTCCGGTCAGGGCCATGCCCTTGACGAGTTCCTTCAGGAACAGACTGCCGATGTAATCCTTGGCACCCATGGTCTTCTCAACTCCAGATCGACAGCGGCGACATCATCCACACGGTCACCACGAACAGCCACACCAGGGTGACCGGAATGAACACCTTCCAGCCCAGACGCATGATGTGGTCGTAGCGGAAGCGCGGGAAGGTGGCTCGCGCCCACAGGAACAGCAGCAGGATGAATGCGGTCTTGACCGCCAGCCAGTGGAAGCCGTCGGGCAGGAAGCCCACCGGCGACAGCCAGCCACCGAGGAACAGGATCGAGGTCAGGATCGACACCAGGATCATGTTCGCGTATTCGGCGAGGAAGAAGAGCGCGAAGGTCATGCCCGAGTATTCGACCATGTGACCCGCGACCACCTCGGCCTCGCCTTCCACCACGTCGAACGGCGCGCGGTTGGTCTCGGCGATGCCCGAGATCACATACACCACGAACATCGGGAAGAGCGGGATCCAGTTCCACGACAGCACGCCCAGGCCCATGTCGGCGAAGCGGCCCTCGTTCTGCGACATCACGATGTCGGTCAGGTTGAGGCTGGAGGAGATCAGCAGCACGCAGATCAGCGCGAAGCCCATCGACACCTCGTAGGACACCATCTGCGCGGCGGCGCGCATCGAACCGAGGAAGGGGTATTTCGAGTTCGACGCCCAGCCGGCGACGATCACGCCGTACACTTCCATCGAGGTGATCGCGAGCAGGAAGAGCAGGCCAGCGTTGACATCGGCAAGCACCAGACCGTCGCCGAAGGGCACGACCGCCCACGCCGCGAGCGAGGGCGCGATCGCCAGGATCGGGCCGAGGATGAAGAGGCCCTTGTTGGCGCCACTCGGGACGATGATCTCCTTGAACAGAAGCTTCATGCCGTCGGCGATGGGCTGCAGCAGGCCCTTCGGGCCGACCCGGTTGGGGCCAATGCGGACCTGCATGTAGCCGATGACCTTACGCTCGGCGAGCGTCAGGTAGGCGACGCAGATCATCAGCGGCGCGATGATCGCGACGATCTTGACCAGCGTCCAGATGGCCGTCCAGGACGGGCCGAAGAAATCCGCCATGGGTTGCAGCATCGCTTCCATCACGCACGCTCCACGCTGAGATCACCGCTCATCGCGCCGAGCGCCGCGGTCGAGGGGTGCGCCGCGGCGACGCGCACGCACCCTGCAGCCAGTCCTTCATCCGCCTGCGCGACGAGTTCCACGCTCGCCGCACCCTGTGCAACGCGCACACGGTCGCCGGCCGCAAGGCCGAGCGCCGCGAGTGTCGCCGGCGCGATGCGTGCCGTAGGGGGCGCAGCGTCGCGCGTCTTCTGCAGCGACGGGGCACGGCGCGCGATCGGATCGGCGAAGTGGATCGGCACGTCGGCGACGCGCTCGAGCGCCCCGGCGGCGCCGGTGGCCGAGGAGACCACGATGCCTTCGACGCCATTGTCCAGCCTGCCGGCGAAATCGCCCGCCAGCGCCTCGGCGCGCACGGCCTCGGAGTCGGTTTGGGCGAAGCCTTCGAGCGCGAGCAGGTTGCCGAGCACACGCAGCACCTTCCAGCCTGGACGGACGTCGCCGAGAGGCTTCGCCACCGCGGTGAAGCTCTGCGCACGGCCCTCGCAGTTGACGAAGGTGCCGGATGTCTCCGTGAAGGGGGCGATCGGCAGCATCACGTCCGCCGCCTGACGCAGCGAAGGCGAGTCGAAGCTCGTGAGCGCCACGACCAGTTGCGCACCGTCGAGCGCCGCCATTGCCGCCGCCGGATTCGCGAGGTCGAGTTCGGGCTCGAGGTTAAGGGTCACGTAGGCCTTGCGCGGCTGCTCGATCATCGCCGCGGCGTTCAGACCGCCCTCGCCCGGAACCGCGCCGGCAAGGTAGCCGCCCACGCTGTTGGCGGCCTCACCGATGAAGCCGAAGCTGCCGCCGGTGAGGCGGGCGATCTCCTGCGCCAGCATCTGCAGCTCGGAGGCGCGAGCGTGCTGGGCGGCGAGGTTGCCAAGCCACACCGCGACCTTGCGGCCGCTGGCGAGGCTCTGCGCGATCGCGAGCGCATCGTCGCTCACCGTCTCGGGCAGCTTGCCGAGCAGCGCGACGCTGACCTCGGCACCCAGTTCCTTGGCAAGCGCCACGACGACCTGGCCGAGGGTGGCAACCATCGCCGAAGGCGCGACCAGCGCACGGTTGCGCACCGGGATCAGCCATTCCTCGGCATTGGGGCCGATGGCGCTGACATGCAGGCCCTTCTTGGCGGCCTGGCGCACGCGCTGCGCCAGCAACGGCGCATCCTTGCGCAGAAAGCTGCCGACCACGAGCAGGCGGGTGAGATCCCTGACGCCGGCGATCGGCATGCCAAGCCAGGGGGCGCCGGCGCGCTTGCCATCGGCACGGAAATCGGCCTGGCGCAGGCGGAAATCGATGTTCTCGCTACCGAGCCCGCGCACGAGCTTCTGCAGCAGGTGGAGCTCCTCGACCGTGGCGTGCGGCGAGGCGAGCGCACCGATCGACGCGGCACCGTGATCGCGCTCGATGCCACGCAGCCCGGTGGCGACGAACTCGAGCGCGGCCTGCCACTCGACCTGCTTCCACTGTCCGCCCTGGCGGATCATCGGGGCGACGAGGCGCTGCTCGCTGGACAGGGCCTCGTAGGAGAAGCGGTCCTTGTCCGACAGCCAGCATTCGTTGACTTCTTCGTTCTCGAAGGGCAGCACGCGCTTGACCACGTCGTGCTTGGTCTGGACGATCAGGTTTGCGCCGAGGGAGTCGTGCGGGCTCACCGACTTGCGGCGCGAGAGCTCCCAGGTGCGCGCGGCGAAGCGGAAGGGCTTCGAGGTCAGCGCACCGACCGGGCACAGGTCGATGATGTTGCCGGAGAGCTCGGAATCGACCGTCTTCTCGATGAAGGGCATGATCTCCGCGTGCTCGCCGCGGAAGGCCTGGCCGAGCTCCATCTCGCCGGCGATCTCGGTGGTGAAGCGGACACAGCGCGTGCAATTGATGCAGCGCGTCATGTCGGTCGACACCAGCGCGCCGAGGTTCTTGTTGAACACGACGCGCTTCTCTTCCTGGTAGCGCGAGGCGGTCGAACCGTAGCCCACCGCGAGGTCCTGCAACTGACACTCGCCGCCCTGGTCGCAGATCGGACAGTCGAGAGGATGGTTGATCAGCAGGAACTCCATCACCCCCTTCTGCGCCTTCACGGCGAGCTCGGAGTGGGTCCAAACCTTCATGCCGTTGGTGACCGGGGTCGCGCAAGCGGGCAGCGGCTTGGGCGCCTTCTCGACCTGCACCAGGCACATCCGACAGCTGGCCGCGATGGACAGCTTCTTGTGGTAGCAGAAGTGCGGAATGTAGGACCCGGCAACCGCTGCAGCCTCGATCACCGTGCTGCCGTCGTTGACCTGGACCTGCTTGCCGTCGATTTCGATCTCTAGCATGACGGGCTCACGTAGATTTGACTGCC
>Ga0209096_1001423_pt1 | contig 26561 bp, 18 predicted proteins | sample AD_UKC034_MetaG_FD_184407 | JGI IMG/M metagenome (GOLD analysis project Ga0209096, IMG submission 184407) | Active sludge microbial communities of municipal wastewater-treating anaerobic digesters from USA - AD_UKC034_MetaG (SPAdes) (version 2) | ecosystem: Engineered > Bioreactor > Anaerobic >... | reverse complement strand
CATCCCGACCGACGCCTGCACCGGACGGAAGCCGCAGCGGCAGGTGGGCGTGTCGGCCAGCAGCCCCTCGTGAAACTCGCGGCAGGTGCGCACGCCGCTGATGGCTGCGATCCAGCCGTCCCGCTCGGCGCTGGAGAGGATGTCGATCGCGGCCAGGTCGCGCAGTTGCGCCACGCGGGCGTCGGCCATGATGCGGGCGCGGCGGACGTCGTCGGCCGGCCCCAGCACGTGGGCGCGGTGCAGCTCGGCGTAAGCCTGTACGTAGGCCTGGCGCAGGGTCTCCAGCCGCCGCTGCCAGCCGGCCCGGTCGAAGCTGGCCTCCCCCTTGGCCAGGCGCCGCAAGCTGTCCAGCAGTTCGCCGCGCACCGTCGCGCTCTGCTGCGACCAGGGATGCTCGGCCGGCAGGTTGGCCTGGGCCTCGCTCAGATAGGAGGCGGCCGCCTGCAAGAGGGCCACTTCCTCCAACATCTGCTGCACGCGTAGGCTGGCGCGGCGGGCCAGCACGGCTGTGGCAATCTCGGCCTCGGTGAGGCGCAGGTTGCGCAGCTTGCCGGGCGTGTTGAAGCGCGCCAGCGTCTCCAGAAACTCCTTGCTCTGCCGCAGGCTGGGCAGCAGGTCGGCGCGCGCCAGGCTGGTCTGCGGCAGCGCCTCGTGGCTGGCAAGCTGGCCGTCCTGGGTGCTGTAGGCGATCTGGTCAGTCAGCAGGGCCTGGTTCCACAGCCGCAGGCCGCTCTGCACCTGGCTCTGCCACGTGGCCACCTGAGCCAGCTCGGCCTGCACCCTCCCTTGCAGCTCTTGTACAGCCTGGACGCGCGTCGTCTCGCTTTGCAACAGCCCGCCTTGCAGGTCCAGTCCCTCGAAGATGCGCTTCCAGGCCGCCAGCGGCAGGTCCTTGGGCCGGCCGTAGTGGCGGAAGTTGGCCAGGTCGGCCACGGCCAGGGTCGCCGCCCGCTCCACATTGCCCGCGTCCAGGGTGACGTTGCCCGGCAGCGCCAGGGTGATCTGGCCGTCGTAGACCAGCGCGGCCAGCAACACGGCCACCCACTCCGGCTCCAGCTTGCTCTGCTGCTCCTTGAACACCGGATGCGTGGTGGTGGCCACCTGCACCAGCACCTCGCCCTGGTTGACCACCTGGTTGGGGTCGGGCTTGGCGTGCAGGGTGTCCAGCAGGCGGCGGGCGTAGGGCGAGTTGAGCGGCTTGAGCGTCTCGTCGTCGTCCAACAGGCGCAGGCCGGCCAGCACGCCCACGGCCAGGTTGGTGCGGGTGCGCAGCGCGATCATGCGGATGGCGTCCTGCGCGCTGGCCGGCCGGGCCGCCTCGCTGATCGGCTGCGCCAGCCGGCTGAAGCGCGGGTAGGCGGGATAGATGTCGCCGAAATAGGGCGTCAGCAGGGTCGCGCCGATCACCCGCAGCAGCTCCTCCGGGTCGCGGCTGGCGCTGCTCCTCGTCTGCGCCAGCACCTCGGCCACGGTGCGCGGCGCGCCGCGGTAGGTGATGCGCAGCCGGCTGGCCAGATGGTCGCGCAGCCACTTGAGCAGGCTGCGCAGATGCCGCTCGGCCCGGTCTTCGTAGGTGGCGCGGTGCTCCGAGGCGGTCATGCTCAGCAGCCGCGCGCCGGCGTACTGGCGCACGATCTGCTCGAAGTCGTCGCCCAGGCCGTGCAGCGCCAGCAGCACCTCGTCCGCTTGCGGCTCGCCGTCCGGCGCGGGCCGTCCGTCGTGGCGCGGGAAGGGCGGCAGGATGTAGAGGTAGAAATCGCGCGGCGGCTGGGCCGTGCTGCGCTCGTTGGGCGCGCCGAAGAAGAGGTAGCCGGGCCGGGTGACGTTGCGCTCGGCCCAGGGCAGCTCGTAGGGCCAGATCTTGAAGCCGGCTACGTAGACGCTGGAGGGCAGCCCCAGCAGCGTCTGCAGGCCGTCGAAGAAGTAGCGGTTCAGGTCGGCTTCGGACATGAACTCGCCCCGCTCGGCGATCTGCGCGTCGAAGTCGATCACCTTGGCCGGGTCCAGGTAGTACTGGCCGTTGGCCTCGTTGTGCGAGATGAACTGGCCGCTGACCGTGCGCATGGTCTCGCGCAGCGCGGTCTGCACGGTGTTGGCCAGAAACTCGGCGTCGGCCACCGCGTCGGGCATGGCCGTCCAGAGGAACAGCGTATCGCGCAGCTCCTCCACTGTCACGCCCAGCGGGCTGTGGATGTCGCTGGTGGTCAGACGATGGACACTCAGCGCGTCGACGATGCGCAGGGCCAGCGCTTGCAGAGCCGGTCGGGTGTAGGCGTTGCGCACGCGGCCGGCCAGCACGCCGTGGGCCTCCACCACCCTGGCCACCCCGGGCAGGGTGCGCAGGCTGGGGTTGTCGGCCAGCACCCCCCAGTAGTGGTCGTAAGAGATCAGCCCCGGCCGGTCGAGCGGCACCTCCTGGTCCAGCAGGCCGCGGATGGCCAAGCTGAAGGTCTTGAGCACCTCGCGCTTCTCGGCGATGTAGACCCGCTCGAAGGTGTCGATGTAGGCCGGGTGGATGGGAAAGAGGCCGGCAAACTCGCCCATGCGCTCGGCCAGGGGCGGGTAGAAGCCGGTGAAGCGCTGCAAGTGCTCGGCGACAGCCGCCTTCTGTGCGTCGCTCTTGCGCAACAGCCGCTCGGCCACCACGTAGGCGATGTCGTCGCGCGCGATGCGCACCTGCTCGAAACGGTCGCGCACCCGGCGCAACTGATCGGCCACGAAGCTGAAGCGGGGGTTGTCGAACAGCGTCTCCTGCACGCCGGCCATGAAGCGAAAGGGGGTCAGCTCCACGATCTCGCCCAGCTCGCGCAGGAAGCCCAGGTCCAGGATCAGGGCGCGTTCCTCCCGGGTGCGCAGGTAGTCCAGCAGCTCGTCCAACACCAGCAGGAAGCCCTGGCCGGGGAAGCGGCCGCTGAACAAGGCCATGGCCTCCACCAGGGATTGCTTGTTGTTGCTGACCTGGCTGGCCGGCGGGAAGCTGTAGGCGATGCCCAGATCCTCGAAAAACAGCTCGATCTCGTCCAGCACGATATCGCGCAGGCTCTTTTCCACGCCGCCGATCTCGCTGCGCAGCACCTTGAAGCGACCGGCCACCGCGCTGACGGCCATGCGCACATCCGGATGGCGCACGGAGGGCGCCAGGTCCGCGTGCTCGGCCAGCGCCGACACCATAGCCATCAGATGCGACTTGCCGGTGCCGTAGTTGCCGACGATCAGCACCCCTTTGTTGTCCGCCGGCCGGTCGAGCTGCACGTGCTCGAAGACCAGGTTGGCCAGTTGGTCCGCCATGCGGTCGGAGATGACGTAGGTCTGCACAAGCTGGGCCGCCTTCTGCCGGGCATCAGCCTCGCGCAACTGGATGATGCTCTCGATGGGGTCGAACTGGATCAGGTCGCGGTACTTCATGGTATTCCCTTCAGTGGCTGCCACATCTCCAGTTCTTGACAGAAGGAGATGTGTGGCAATTGGCTACAAACCGATGATGCACCCATCGCACAATTCCGTCGACCGCCACGTGCGATAGTGCGTGTGCTCGGGCACAGCGTAGCAAAGCACATGCGCCTGGTACTGGCCCGGCCATAGAACGACCAAAGGGGTCAGTCGGCTGGCTTCACGCAACAACCGCAGCGGATCGAGCTGCAGCGAGGGCTCGAACAGCAGATCGACATCGCCGCACAGAATCGGGCCGGGCGCCAGTTCACTGATGGCGTCGGTCAGGATGTGGCTGGCCTTCTGCGGCCGGCGTTTTGGAGCCGTGTCCAGCAGCGCAGCGCTGAGCTGAGCGCCGACTGATAGCTGGCGCCAGCCGAAGCGCTGGGCCAATGTGCAGCCGGCCGCGGCCAGGCGCCCGACGTCGATGTGCGTCAGCAGTATGCAGGGGTAGACGATGGGGTTGGCCAGTTGACGGACCACCAGGTTGCCGGCCGCTTCGAGGGTTGCTTGCTCAGTCGTGTTGCTCAAGGAAGGCGCCTTCCGGGTTGCCAAGCAGGCCAGGCTGCTTTGGCTGAGTGATCCTTGGACCCGTTCGCTGTGGAAGCGAGTTCCCGCTCAAGTCGCCAGGATTGTAACATAGCCAGATCAACCGCACAAAAGAGCCGCGGGCCTGGCCCCATCCGCGCCGGCCAAACTACTCGAAATACTCCGCTCCCACGAACTCCAGCAACACCGGGTTGACCTGTTCTTCTCTTGCCTCTCCTTGCAGCGCGGCCAGGCGCGCCTGGAAGGCGGGGCCGGCCGTGGGATCGTCGCAGCCCGGCCCCAGCAACGCCACGTCGTCGGCAAAGTGGCACACCCCCAGCCCGCGCTGCGCGGCCACCCAGCGCAGCAGGCCGTAGCTTTGCCGCGGCTGCGCCCCGTAGCGGTGATCGGTGAGGTCCACCAACACCCAATCCACCCGGTCGACCACGAAGAGGATGCGCGGATCGTGCAGCAGGAAGAGGCCCGCCCGGTTGGCCAGGTGGGGCGCATAGGCCTCGGTCGTCGCCACGGCGCCGTCGGCCGGCAGCAGCGCGGCCGCGGCCTGAAAAGCTGCCGGGTCGATCTGACGCGCCAGGCTGTGGTTGTCCCAGTTCGCCTGGCCGGTGCGGGGCTGCCAGAACTGATCGAAGCTGAATGCCAGCAGCGCGCAGGCGGCCAGCCAGAGCAGGCTGAGGGTGAAACGATGCGCGCTGGGGCCGGTCTGTGGGGATCCATCCGGCCCGCGGCCCCGGCCTGCGACGCGTTCGACGCCATACACCGCCGCCGCAAACAGCACCGGGATGGTCAGCGCGGCGTAGTGGAAATAGATCGACGCCTGGTAGAGGTTGCCGGCCAGCCAGTTGATGGCCAGCGCGGGCAGGGCGATCAGCAGGGCCGGGCTGAGCAGGGGCAGAAAGCCCAGCGGCAGCAGCAGCTTGATCAGCATCCAGAGGCGGCGCGGGTCGCCGAAAAGATGGCCGGCGATGCGGCCGGGGTCGCGCAGCGCGCCGCTGAGGATGTCGGCCGGCCCGCTGCCCAGCCAGGCGTAGCGCGCCAGGGTGTCCGATTCCGCGCCGCGGAAGTGGGGGATCAGGATGAAGAGCGCCAGCAACGACCAGGCCAGGCCGGTCGCTGCCCAGAACGCGCCCACGGCTTGCAGGCCGCGGTCGCGCGTGCGGCGGGCGGGGGACTCTTCGCTGGCGTTGTGTGCTGGTGCGACAGGGGCGGCGCGTCCGCGCCAGCAGGCCCACAGGCCGAAGGCGGCCACGGTCAGGCCCACATCTTCCTTGGTCAGCAGCGCCAGCGCCAGCGCCAGGCTCATCGCCCCCAGCCGGCGCACTTCCAGCGCCCAGAAGGCCAACAGCAGCAGCGGAACTGCGAAGACTTCCTCGTGGAACTCGAAGCGGTTGACGAAGCCCAGCGCGGGGTAGGTCAGGTAGATGGCGGCCAGCAACAGCGCGGCCAGGTGCGCGCCCTGCGACCAGTGGGGCAGCAGCCGGCGGCGGGCCAGCAGCGCCAGCGGCCAGGCGCCCATGGCCAAGGCCGCGGCTTGCAGCAACAGCAGCAGGCGCGGGTCAGGCCAGAGGCGGTAGAGCGGCGCCAACGGCAGGATGATGGGGGAGATGTGATCCCCCAGGTAGTTGTCCACCTCCACCGAGCCGGCGAAGAGCCGTCCCTGGCTGGTGTTCCACCACACCTGGGCGTGCAGCCCCAGATCGTAGGCCTTGGAGTTGAAGGTGTTGTGACGGGCGATGCTGTAGCCGGCCAGCCCGGCCGCGGCGAGCACGATCCCCAGCGCCAGCAGCAGCGCCCAACGGCGACCCCGGCGCAGCCAGCCGTCCAGCCGCAGCAGCGGCGGCGTCAGGCGGCCGGCCAGGGCGAGAAGCTGGCGCGGCCAGAGGGCCACAGCCAGCAACAGCGCCCCCAACAGCCCCGCGGCCGCCCGCGCCTCGGCCAACAGGCTGGCGTTGAAGTCTGCCGCCAGCGCCGCTGCCGGCAGCGCGCCGGCCACCCATCCCCGCGGCGTCAGCAGCAGCCCTGCTGCGGCCAACAGCGCCAGGCCCGCCGCCGCCAGCGCCCAGCGCCAGAGATTTCCTTGTCTGCCAGCTTGCATCAGCTTGCCTTCTGGATATCAGCCTGCGCTTTCAACGGCAGGCGGCCCATGCCCACAGCCCGGCTTGCCTGAGCGCGCTGCACCCGGTCAGGTCGTGAGATCGAACGTCGCCGCCGTCTGCACCGCGCCCACCACCTGCTGACGGTGATTGACGATCGCAGGCCGGCGCAGCGGCTCCAGGCGGGCCAGCACAGCGGCATCGACCAGCCCCAGCGCGCTCAGCGCGGCGTAGATCATCGGCCCTTTGGCGCGCGCGTTGCCATCCTCGATCTTGAGCGCCAACCCCACGCTGCGCCCGTCCGGGGTGCGGATGCCAATGCCCTGGTAGCCCTCGGCGCCCCCTTTGCTGACCAACGCGCCGGCGCCCGCCCGCATCAATTGATCGTCCAGCGCGTTGTGGCCGGAAACCAGGTGCGGATAGGCCTGCATGGCCGCCACCGCGCGCCGGCAGTCGGCCGGCGCGTTCGGGTCGATCAGCCGGGCAAAGGCCAACGCCACGCTGGCCAGCGGCAGGGCAAAGGCCGGCACCGTGCAGCCGTCGGGCGCAGTCTGGATCTCGGCCGGCGTCAGGTCGGTCAGCGCGCAGAGCCGCGTCAGAATCGCCTGCTGCACCGGATGGTCGGGTTGGGTGTAGTCCAGCTCCTCCAGCCCCAGAAAGCGGGTCAGGGTCAACATGCCGGCGTGCTTGCCGGAGCAGTTGTTGTGGCGCGCGTCCGGCTCCAGCCCGGCCGCGGCCAGCCGCCGGCTGGCCGCCTCGTCGATGGGCCAGTGTACGCCGCAGCGCAGCGCGCTGGCATCCAGCCCGATGGTGTCGAGAATGTGCTGACAGACCTGGACGTGCTCCTCCGTGCCGTGGTGCGAGGCGCACATCAGCGCCAGCGCCCGCTGGTCGAGGTTGAAATGATCCAGCGCGCCTGCATCCACGGTGGGCAGCGCCTGGAACGGCTTGGCGGCCGAGCGCAGGTAGGCCACATGCTGCGGGTTGCCGGCCGCCGCCAGCAGGCGTCCCGACGCGTCGACGATGGCCAGCGCGCCGCGATGGGCGCATTCCACCACCGCGCCGCGCGTCAGTTCCACCATGCGAACGGTCTCGCTGTTGTGTTCGGACATGGGATCAATCCTCCAGGTCGAAGGAGTCGTCGTCCGAGTCGAATGGGTCGTCGTCGTTTTCGTCGAACTCCGCGTCCAGCTCCTCGCCATCCAGCTCCTCGCCGTCCAGCTCCTCGCCTTCCCGGTCCTCGGCGTCGAATCCGCCGTCGTCGCTCAGCGGCTCATCCTCGACCGGGGCCTCGTCTGGCTCCACGTCCAGCGGCTCATCCTCCTCGTCGCCGTCGGGCCGGGAGGGCTCCGTGCCCTTCTTGTATTCGTTGTAGACCCGGTTGATACCCTGCTTGATCTGCGATTCGATCTTGCTGCGGCGGTCGCTGGGCACGGGGAACATGGGCACCAGGCTTTTCACCAGCGAGCTGGCGGTCTCTTGCTTGGTGTAGCCGCGGCGAATGCGCACCCGCACCTGGCGGCGCACATAGCGGATATATTCCGACAGCGGCTCGGTGGATTCGATGGTGGTGATGGGGCCGTGGCCCGGCACGATGCTGGTCGGGTGCAGCTTGCGGATATAGCTCAGCGCATCCAGCCACTGCTTGCTGTTGGCCTGGGCCATGTAGGGGTGCTGGTCGCTCCACACCGTGTCGCCGGCAAAGAGCACCTTCTCTTCCGGCAGCCAGATCAGGATCGTCGCCTCGGTGTGGCCGCCCACGTGGATCAGACGGATGGTGCGGCCCCCCTGCTCCAGGTCCAGCCGGGAGTCGAAGGTGATGGTTGGCCGCACGATCTCCAGACTGGCCAGCTCGGCCTGGATCTTGGGCTCGCGCTTGAAGGAATCGATCACCCGCTGGCAGAAGTTGGCGCCATAGCCGCGCATGTTCTTCCAGGCCAGGTCATGGGCGATCACCGGCGCATCGTAGAACTGGTTGCCCAGCACATGGCCGCGGTGGTGATCGGTGTTGATCACGTAGAGGATCGGCTTGGCCCCGGTGACCTGGCGGATATAGCTGAGCCAGCGTTGATTGTCAGAGGGGATCAGGGGGGTGTCGATCAAGATGTTGCCGTTGGCGGTCTCGATCAGGCCCACATTGCTGCCGCGGAAGTCGAGATGGACGTAAACGCCCGGTGCGATCTCTTGCATGGCGGGTCTCGATAGGTGAATGGGAAGTTGGGGGCTGAAAAATCGGTGATTTCAGCGCTTAACGATGTTCACGCCAAGCCGCCAAGCCGCCAAGGGCCGGCTTTCCTGGCGGCTGTGCATGAGACTCGTGAACTGTTGAATGTGATCAGTTTCAATGCTCTGGCCGGTCTCCCGACCGAGCCAGCACAGCTACGCAACCGCGCGCTCTGGCCGGTCTCCCGACCGAGCCAGCACAGCTACGCAACCGCGCGCTCTGGCCGGTCTCCCGACCGAGCCAGCACAGCTACGCAACCGCGCGCTCTGGCCGGTCTCCTGACCGAGCCAGCACAGCTACGCAACCGCGCGCTCTGGCCGGTCTCCCGACCGAGCCAGCACAGCTACGCAACCGCGCGCTCTGGCCGGTCTCCCGACCGAGCCAGCACATCCAGCGCCTGGCACGCGGCCTGCCAGCTCGGCGCCGCGCCCTGGGCAAAATCAGGCCGGCCGCCGCCGCGGCCGCCCACGGCCGCCAGCGCGCCGCGCAGCGCCTGGCCAGCGTCGAAGCTCACATCCGCGCTGCGCGCGGCCAGCACCTGGTTGGCCCCGCCGGCCAGGGCGATGATCAGGCCCGGCTGGCCGCGCAGCGCCATGGCCAACTGTTTGAGCTGCTCCGCCTCCCAGGTGGGATAGACGCCCGTCGCCAGCCCGCCAGGGCCGGCCAGCGCCGCCAGCCGCGCTGCCTCGGCCGTCACCAGCTCCGCCTGCGCCGCGCGCAGCGCCTTGAAATTGGAGTCGGCCAGGGCTTGCAGGCGCTCGACGGCCTGAGGCAGTTCCTCTTCGCCGCAGGTGAAGCGCCCAGCCAGGCTGCGCACCAGCTCGTGCTTGCGCTCATAGTCAGCCAGCGCCCGCTGGCCGCAGACGAAGTGAAGGCGCGTCTCCGGCCCGCGGCGTTCGGCCCTCAGCACCTTGATCAGGCCCACCCGCGCCGTGCTGGCCACATGCAGGCCGCCGCAGGCCACCCGGTCGAAGTCGCCGATCTCGACCACGCGCAGCGGCCCCTCCACGTCGGGCTGTTTGCGCAGCGCCAGCGTGGGCAGCTCCGCTGCGCTGACGAAGCGGGCGCTGATGGGCTGATCCTGCTGCACCACCTGGTTGGCCAGCCCTTCGGCGCTGGCCAACTGCCCATCGCTCAGCCCGGTCTGGTTCAGGTCGATGGTCAGGCTGTGGTCGCTCAGCCGCCAGGCCACCGTCAGCGCCCCGGCCGTGACGATCAGCGCCTGCGAGAGGATGTGCTGGCCGCTGTGGTTTTGCATGTGGTCGCGGCGCCGGGCCCAGTCCACCTGGCCATGCACGGCCGCGCCGGGCGGCAGGGGCGCGGCCAGGCGATGCCAGATGGCGTCGCCGTCGCTGGTTGTCTCCAACACCGGGACGCCGTTCAGCGTGCCCGTGTCGTGCGGCTGGCCGCCGCCGGTGGGGTAGAAGGCTGTGCGATCCAACGCCACGGCCGGCTGCCCCTCCAACAGGCGCGCGGCGATCACCTGGGCGTCGAAGGTGGTGAGATAGGGGTCGGAATAGTAGAGTCGCTCGGTCATCGCGTGTCGGTTGGGGCTCGGTTGAGGCCGCGATTATACCATAGGCGGGGGCGCAAGGCTATTTGACCTGAAGCCTTCACGCCTGTTGCCGGTCGATGGCCCGGCGCACCTCGCTGGTCAGGCTGGCAAAGTCCGCCGCGCCCATCAGCTCCAGCGTGCGGGGCGAGGGCAGGGGAACGGCGATCTGGGCCACGATCCGGCCCGGCCGCTGGCTCATGACCAGCACGCGATCGGCCAGGAAGACCGCCTCGGAGATGCTGTGGGTCACCATGATGGCGGTGCAGGCGTAGGCCTGGCGGATGCCCAGCAGCTCCAGGTTCATGCGCTCGCGGGTGATGGCATCCAGCGCGCCGAAGGGCTCATCCAGCAGCAGCAGCTCCGGCGCATGCACCAGCGTGCGCGCCAAGGCCGCGCGCTGCGCCATGCCCCCGGAAAGCTGGCGGGGGTAGGAATGCTCGAAGCCTTGCAGCCCCACCAGCTTCAGCACCGCCTGGGCGCGCGCCTGGATCTCCTCGGCCGGCCGGTGTTGCAGCTCCAGCGGCAGCGCCACGTTGCGCAGCACCGTGCGCCAGGGCATCAGGTTGGCGTGCTGGAAGACGTAGCCGATCTCCTGCTGTGGCCCGGTCAGCAGCTTGCCTTTGAAGATCACCTGGCCGCGCGTGGGCCGCAACAGCCCGCCCAGAATGCGCAGCAGGGTGGTCTTGCCGCAGCCGGACGGCCCGACGACGCAGACGAACTCGCCCGCGTCGACGCGCAGCGAGGTGCTGGCCAGGGCGCGTGTCGGCGGCGCGTCGTTGGCCGAGGGCGCATCGTACTGGCGCTCGATCTGTTCGGCCGCCAGCCAGGCGCCCCCGGCCGGGCTGGCGGCCGCCTGCTGCATCGGCTCCACCGCGACTGGCGGCGGGGCCGCCGCCGTGGAAAGCCCGTCTTGACGGCTCATGTCAGGGCGCCGGCGCGGCGTCGATGAACTGGTTGGTGAAGAGGGTCTCCGCCGCCACATCGGTTTCGATCAGCCCGGTCGCGCGCATGAAACGGGCCGCCTCCTGCCACGCCGCCGGATCTGAACGGCCGATGTCGGCGTCGGCCGCCTGCCAGAGCTCCAGGGAGGCGTCGAAAACGGCGCGGCTGGCTGCTTCGTTGCTGCCGCCGGCCTCTGGCACCGCTTGCAGGCTGAGGGCAAAGGCCTCATCGGGGTGGGCCAGGGTGTAGCGGATGCCGGCCAGCAGCGCGTTGCTCATGCGCTGCACCAGCTCCGGCTGCTGGTCGATGGTCTGCTGGTTGGTGATCAGCCCGTTGGAGGGCAGGTCGATGTAGTCGGAAACGGGGATGACGTTGACCTCCTTGCCGGCCAGGCGCAACTGCACCGGGCCGTTGGCCACGTAGTCCAGGGCCGCGTCGACCCGCCCTTCGCTCACCGCGGCCGCCTGCGTGAAGCCGATGCTCTCCAGCTTGACCTTGCTTTCGTCCAGGCCGGCGGCATAGACCAGCGCCTTCCACGCCACCAGGCTGGCGCCGTACATGCCGGGGATGCCGACGCGCTTGCCCTCCAGCGCCTGGGGGGTGTCCAGTCCCTGGCTGGCCAGCGACATCACAGTTACCGGGAACTTGCGGTACCAGGCCAGCACATAGGTCAACGGCAGCCCCTGGGCGCGGCCCAGGATCACCTGATCGCCGCTGGCCACCACGAATTCCATCTGATTGACCCCTGCCAGCTTGAGAAAATCGGTCTCTGCCCCATGCAGGAACTGCACCTCCAGCCCCTGTTCGGCGAAATAGCCCTTGGCCTGCGCCACGTAGAAGGGGGCGAACTGCACGCTGGGAATGTAGCCCAGGCCGATCTTCACCGGCGTCAGCGCGGCCGGCGTTGCTGCCGGCGTTGCGGCCGGCGCTGCGTCCGGCGCTGGCTGGTCGGCCGCAGGTGTGACCATCAGCGGCGCGGTCGGCGCGGCGCAGCCGGCCAGCGCCGTCGCGCCGGCCAGGATCAGGCAGATCAACGAAAAGCGGATTGACATAAAACCTCCAACAGGAACGGCGGAATCTCACTGGATGCGCTGCCAGGCCAGCAGCTTGTGTTCCAGCAGGCTGACCACGGCATAGAGCAAGACCGCGATGATGATCAACGTCGCCAGCGCCACGAAGAGCAGGGGGGTGTCCAGAATGCCGCGCGCCAGGTTGATCAGATAGCCCAGGCCGCGGTCGGCGCCGACGAACTCAGCCACCACCGCGCCGATCACGGCCAGGGTGACGCCGATCTTGAGCCCGCCCAGGAGCACCGGCATCGCCGCGGGGATCTCCAGCTTGGTGAGGATCTGCCAGCGGCTGGCCTGCAGGGAGTGCATCAGGCTGACCAGATCAGGCTGCACCGACCGGATGCCGACGATGGTGTTGATCAGCGCGGCGAAGAAGATGGTCAGGGCCACGATCAACACCTTGCTCAGGCCGGGCGAGCGGATCCAGATCACCAGCAAAGGCGCCAGCGCGATGATGGGCACCGCCTGCGCGGCCACCAGATAGGGGGAGAGCAGGCGCTCCATCCGGCGCGATTTGGCCAGGAAGTAGCCCAGCACCAGGGCGCAGCTCAGCCCCAGCCCCATGCCGGCGAAGATCTCCAGCAGGGTGAGCTGGGTGTGATACCAGAGCGAGCCATCCCGCAGCACGGTCGCGAATTTGCGCGCGACCAGGGCGGGCGCGGGCAGGATGAAGGAGGGATACTGCTGCCAACGCACCAGGGCATCCCAGAGCAGAATGGCCAGCGCCAGCATCAGCGGCGCCAGCAGCCATTCGAGCTTGAGGCGCCGGGTCGATGCCTTGGCGCCGGGCAGCGGCGCTTCGGCGGTCATCTTGGGCATTCGTTTTGCAGTCCACATGGCAACGTTTCCAGACGTCAAAAAAAAGCCGACCACGGTCATCGGATAACCAGGTCGGGGCAAGGGAAGGCAGGAGGCGCGTGGCGGTTCAGCCCCAGGCCGGCGGAGAGTCCGCGGCCAGGGGCCAGGGGGGACGTCAGCCGGCCGCGCCAAGGCCAGCAGTTCTGCGTGTTTGCCACGGCCAGCCGGCCAAAAAACAACACCCCACAGTTGCTGGCCGAACTGGGGGTGTGGCAAGACGGGAGATGTGCTGGCGCTGGCCGACAACCGGCAGCGCCGCGCGTGCAGGCACGACGTCGTTTAGCACCTCAACCTTCTCTCATCCGGACTATACCGTCGGCTCTGGCCTGGAAGCAGCGTCGCTGTTCGGCACCAGATCCACCGCCGTAGCGGGTCACGGGCTCAGGCGGCCTGTAAATTGGCCGCCTCCACCGTCGGTCGGGAATTGGCTGGCTGGCTGACGCCGGCTGGCCTCACCCTGCCCCGAAGGTTCGATGGCTGTTCTATTCGATTGTGCATAGTATAACATGGAACGCGCACACGGTCAAGGGCGCGCGCTTCCAATCAGCAATTCCAAATATGGGCGGAGTCGATGCTTCAGCCGGGTCTGGACGATGCGAGTTGAGCGTGCAAACCCGGCTGAAGCCTCGACTCCAGTTTGGCAATCGCCATATTTGGAATTGCTGGCTTCCAATCAACCATCGGCGCCTCAGTGTTGGCGTGCGACGGGGTGGCCGGTTTTGATCTGGTAGAGATAGAACAGGTTGGCCTGATGCAGGCGCTGAACCATGCCGTTGAGCGGGATGCGCGAGCGGCCGCACTGTTCGATGGTGGTCTTGAGCAGGCTCTCCACCGGGGCGCCGCTGCGCACGTGCCGCTCCACCAACTCTTCGATGCAGTCCAGGTATTTCAGGCTGGAGCTGATGGCGCCGCGGATCTCGCCGCGCAGCAACACCTCGCCATGCCCTTGCACGACATTTTCCAGGCCGGAGATCTCGATGCCGCGCAGCGAGCGGCGCAGATCGTCCACGTTGCCGCCGCCGGGAAAGTCCAGATAGGGCACCGGCAGCAGCGTGTCGCTGGCGAAGAGCACCTTGTCCTCCTTGACCCGCACGGTGATGACATCGGGGCTGTGGCCAGGGGCATGGCGCAGGGTGATGGTCTTGCCCCCCAGGCGCAGGATCAACAGGCTGTCGAAGGTGATCTCTGGCAGGCGCAGTTGCACGTTGGAGAGATCGGGCGTCTGATTCTTGGCCAGCGCCAGGCTCTGCTCGCCGTATTTGGCCAGGAACTCGCGCGCCCGGCGGTGGCTGATGATCTGCGCACCGGTGAAGAGGTAGCTGCCGTGGGTGTGGTCAGCGTGGGCGTGGGTGGTGATGACATAGCGAATGCCCTGGGGACAGCGGCGCAGCGCGAAGTCGCGCAGCCGCACCGTCTCCTGGGGAAAGGGCAGCGTGTCGACGATGACCGCCCCTTCTTCGGTCACGATCACGCCAGCCGTCACCTGAAGGTACATCTCACTGCGAAAGACGTAGATATCGCCGGCAACTCGTTCACGCAGCATGAGCCGATGCCGTCCTTTCCATATGAAACCGGGGCCATGAAACAAAGGCCATCGGGCTGATGCACCGATGGCCTCGATGAGCAAGGTTCCCCGCCGTGCCGTGTGTTATCGGGTTTTGAACCTGCTTGCGCAGGTGGGTGGCACATCGTCGATTTTCACCTTGCCAATCCTGGCGAACCAGGGGCTATCGTGTCATCCGACAAACTGACGCAACCCTTCGGACTGGTGTTGGCTCAAAACGTTAGAAGAACATCACGTACACAGCAGGGCTTTCCAAGCGTTATCCTAGCACAGGTCGAAGAATTCTGCAAGTTGCGATTTGGCGCTTCGCCGCGGTTGTCTCACAGCAATTCCAAATATGGGCGGAGTCGAGGCTTCAGCCGGGTCTGGACGATGCGAGTTGAGCGTGCAAACCCGGCTGAAGCCTCGACTCCAGTTTGGCAATCGCCATATTTGGAATTGCTGGTTGTCCCAGACAATCATGGACGGATCGACAAAATCGGTGTATAATGCAGCAAGCATCGGACGCACCCTGTCTGCGCCGCCGGCAGAAGCGCTTTACAGTTTTCGTTACAAGGAGCGACCAGAACCGTGGCTGACAATGTTCCCCCTCAGGCAGATGCAATCTTTGAGCCGGTGACTCAGAAATGGGTGCGCGGGGCCTTTGCCGAGTGGTACCGCCGCTATGGCCTGGGCATCACCGGCTACCCCCTCACCGAGCAAGCCATCGACCCGGACACCGGCCTGCCCACGCAGTATTTCCAACGCGTCGCGCTGGAGGAGGTGGCAGGTCAGATCCGCCTGCGCCTGGCGGGCCAGGAGGCGCTCGTGCGCCAGCAAGAGTTGATCCAGCAGCGCGCCGAGGTGCAGCGCCTGGCGGCCGATCTGGCCCAGGCGCGCACCCAGTTGGCCGCAACCACCCAACTGGCCGCGGTCGAGGCCAGCCGCGGCACGTCCGCGGCCAGCGGCAACCTGGAGGCCCAGTTGCGCCAGCGCGAGGAGGAATTGGCCGAGGCGCAGCTCCATCTGGCCAAGATGGAGCGCGACCTGGACGCGTGCAGCCGGCGCGTGGCCGAGCTGGAAAGCCAGCTCAGCCAGCAGACCCGCGTTGTCGCCGCCCAGCAGGCGGAGATCGCCCGGCTCAGGGCGCAGCTTCAGCAGGGAGGCGGCGCGCCGGGCGGCCAGGTGACCCGGCCAGCCATCACCGACATCGTCGACCAACTGATGAAGCATCCCACCAAGAGCACCGACATCGTCGACCAACTGATGAAGCATCCCACCAAGAGCTACAGCCGCCGTCAGCTCAAGGCCATCACCCACCTGTGCATCCATCACAGCGCGGTGGCCGGCACGGTGCCGGTGGAGCATGTGGCCCAGTACCATGTGCAGGATCAGGACTGGCCGGGCATCGGCTATCACTTCTACGTGGAGCCCAACGGCGTCATCTATCAGACCCAGCGTCTGGAGACGATTTCCTGGCATGTGAGCCACAACAACGACTACAGCGTCGGCATCTGCGTGGCCGGCGATTTCACCTACGCGCCGCCGCCGCAGAGCCAGATCGACACCGCCGCTCATCTGGTGGCCTGGCTGATGCAGGAACTCTCCGTGCCCGAGCAGAAGATCCTGGGCCACAAGGAGTTCCCCAACAACGACACCAGTTGTCCGGGCGAGACCTGGCTGAAGCGCATGACCTGGAAAAACCTGCTGCTGGACAGCGTGCGCGCCCAGATGGGCAGGTCGGCCAGGCCGCTGGATCACTATGTGCTCTTCTGGCAGAAGGTCGACTCGTGGGCCCAGGAGGACTGGCGCGCTGCCGAGCGCTACATCGGCCGCTTCCGGCCCACGGCCGGCTTCTCGCTGGACGACGCGCAGCAGGCCAGGGTTGTCACCATCGTGGGCGGCGACGCCGGCGTGTCCGGCCAGGCTGAGCAGGCGCTGAGAGCGGCCGGCGCCAAGGTGGAGCGCATCGCCGGCGTGGACTTCGCCGACACCAAGCGCATCCTGGACGGCATGGCCGACCGCGGCCAGCGCTTCCTGACTCTCACGTGAGCGAGCTTTCGTATTGAACACCCCCACCTCTCCGGTCGTTGCCGAGGCGGGCGCGTCGCCGGAGGTCTACCGGGTGCGCCTGCCCTTGTTCGAAGGGCCGTTGGATCTGCTCCTGCACCTGATCCAGAAGAACGAGCTGGACATCACCGCCATCTCCTTGGCGCTGGTGGCTGACCAGTTCGTCGAGCACCTGCACGCCATGGAGCAGGTGCAGGCTGATCTGATCGCCGATTTTCTCGTGGTCGCCGCCAAGCTGCTGCTGATCAAGTCGCGCCTGTTGTTGCCCAGACCGCCAGCGGTGGAGGACGAGGAGGAGGATGATCCGGCCGAGGTGTTGGCCCGGCGTCTGCGCGAGTACAAGCGTTTCAAGCAGGCGGCCGGTTTGCTGCAAGAGCTGGAAGCCAGCGGTCGCCACAGCTACGTGCGGGTGGCCCCCCCGCCCGCCATGGAGACCCGCATCGACTGGGAGGCCATCAGCCTGGACGATCTGCTGGCAGCCTTGCAGCGGCTGCTGGAGGCCGAGGAGGAGCTGCAGCCGGCCGGCGTGATGGTGGCGCAGCGCAAGATCACCGTGCGCGAGAAGATCGAGTGGATCGAACATCTGCTGACCCAAGGCCGCCAGGTCTCCTTTCAACGGGTGGTGGGCCAGAGCGGCGGCCGGATCGACATCGTAGTCAGCCTCTGGGCCGTGCTGGAGATGATCAAGCGCGGCCGGCTGCGGGCCCATCAAAGCCAGCTCTTCGGCGAGATCACGCTGGAGCCGGCCGCTGTGCAAGACCAGCCTGAGCGGTGAATTCATACTGCGAGACCAAACCGATGGCTATCGCGCTGACAGAAGAACAGATAACCCCGGCCGATGCGCTGCGCCAGCTTCTGGCGCGCGGCGAGGATGGCCTGATCCAGTTGACCGACGCCGCCAGCGCGGCCGCGTTCTTCGACGTGTTGGACCAGATCGCCGCGCTCCTGCCGCAGATGGAGGCCGCCGGCGCTGACCTGCGGGCCGAAAGCGCGCGCTGGCAGGGGCTGCAAGAGCGGCTGCTGACGCGCGGCGACCGCGTCCTGGCCGCCTGGCAGGGCGCCGGCGCGTTGGTCGCGGCGCGTCAGGCGCGCAATCCAGCCCCAGAGCTGTGGTGGTGGTGGATCGATCAATGGCTGGCTGAACGGCGGCGCGCCCGGCGCCGGCGGACCGGGGGCATTCTCCTGGCGGTCGTGGCGGTGGTCGCCCTGGCGGCTTTTGCCATCTCACGTCTCTTTCCTGGCGACCCGGCCATGCGCGCGGCCTATCGCCTGCGCTTGCAGGCTGAGTCGGCGCTGAGCACCGGCGGCCTGGCCCACAGCGCAGAGGCCCTGCAGCAGGCTATCCAGACCACCCCCGACGACCCCGACCTGTTGATCCTCTACGGCGTTGTCGCCCAGGAGTTGGGCGATGCCGCGGCGGCTGAGCAGGCCTGGCAGCAGGCGCGGGAGCTGCTGGGCGGCGCCGAGGCGTCCTTCCTGACCGATCGTGGCCTGGCCTATTTGCAGGCGCAACGGCCTGAGGCCGCGCTGGCCGATCTGGAGGAGGCCGTGCGGCTGGATCCTACCTCTGCCCGGGCTCACCTGCTGGTCGGCAGCGCGCTGGAGACGGTGGGCCGCGTTCCAGAGGCGCTGGCCGCCTTCGAGCAGGCGGCGACTCTGGCCGAGGCCGCCGGCAACGCCGAGCTGGTGGCCGTGGCGCGCGTCCAGGCGGCCAACCTGATGCAGCGCATGCAGGTCAGCCCGCCCACAACCCCCCAGCCGTAGAGCAATCGTCATCCTGGCGTATTCTCAGGTTTGGTCGCTGTATGGTAGAATAGTCGTAGCTGTGCCGCCAAGGCCAGCACGAGAGCTTGTCGCCTGACCGTATCCCGAAACCAGAAAATCAACAACCAACATGTTCGAAAGCCTGAAAAATGTAGAGAAGCGTTACGACGACATCGGCGATCTGATGGCAGATCCCCAGGTCGCCACCGACTATGAGCAGATGGCCCGCCTGGCCAGGGAACGCTCGGAGCTGGAGGAGATGGTGGAATGCTATCGCCGCTACCGGACGACCCTGCGGGAGCTGGATGAGGCCCGCGCCCTGTTGGCCGAAGAGGGACAGGACGCAGAACTGGTCGCGCTGGCGCACGAAGAAATCGAGCGCCTGGAGACAGAGACCGAAGAGTTGGAGCGGCGCTTGCAGCTCATGCTGCTGCCCTCCGACCCGGCCGACGAGAAGAACGTGATCGTGGAGATCCGGGCCGGAGCGGGCGGCGATGAGGCCGGCCTCTTCGCCGCTGATCTCTACCGCATGTACGCGCGCTGGTCTGAGGCGCAACGCTACAAGGTCGATCTCCTGAGCCAGAACGAGACCGGCGTCGGCGGCTTCAAAGAGGTCATCTTCTCCGTGCGGGGCCAGGGCGCCTATTCCCGCCTCAAACATGAAAGCGGCGTGCATCGCGTCCAGCGCGTCCCGGTGACCGAGTCCCAGGGCCGCATCCACACCTCCACCGCCACCGTGGCCGTCCTGCCTGAGATGAGCGAGGTCGAGGTGGAGATCAGCCCCAACGAGATCCGCGTCGACGTCTTTCGCGCCGGCGGCCCCGGCGGCCAGAGCGTCAACACCACCGACTCGGCCGTGCGCATCACCCATCTGCCCACCGGGCTGGTGGTCTCGTGCCAGGATGAGAAGTCACAGCTTCAGAACCGGGCGCGGGCGTTGCAGATCCTGCGCGCCCGCCTGCACGCCATGGAGCTGGAGCGCCAGATCGAAGAACAGACCGAGGCGCGGCGCAGCCAGGTGGGCAGCGGCGAGCGCAGTGAAAAGGTGCGAACCTACAACTTCCCTCAGAACCGTGTCACCGATCATCGCATCGGCCTGACCCTGCATCGCCTGGACAGCGTGCTGGAAGGCGATCTGGCAGAGTTGATCGAGGCGTTGATGGCGGCAGAGCAGGCGGAAAAGCTGTCACGCCTGGGCGATGGAGCAACCAGTGCTGTATGAATGACGTGGGAGGAGTGCACTGCAATGTCCGAAGTCGCAAAGGAGCGAATTTGGCTGTGAAGAACAAGCAATGGACCGTCGCTGATCCTATAGCCTCAACCCATACCGGGTTCGATCAGCCGCGCGGCGCGCTGTCTGCGCTGCCCTCGCTGCAAGCGTTTCGCTGGCAGTTGGCCGAGGGCGCTACTGTGGGGCTTGCTCTGGTGGCTGCCACGCAACGCCTGACCAGCAACGGCGCCGAATCGCCCAAGCTGGACAGCGAGGTGTTGCTGGGCTATGCCCTGGGCTGCACGCGGGCTCAGATCTACGCCCATCCTGAGCGCCTGCTGACCGACGATGAGCGCCACCGCTTCGAGCAGTTGGTGATCCGCCGCTGCCAGCACGAGCCGGTGGCCTATCTGGTGGGCGAGAAGGCATTCTACGGCCTGGACTTCATCGTGGACCGCCGGGTGCTCATTCCCCGGCCGGAGACCGAGCTGTTGGTGGACATGGTGCTGGACGTGGCCTTGCAGTATGACGATCTGCGCTCCCGCGGCCGCAACGACAACAAGCTGGCGGAAGGGCATTTCCTGGTGGCCGACATCGGCGCGGGCAGCGGCGCCGTGGGCATTGCCGTGCTCGCCAACACCGAATCGGCTTTTGTCTACGCGGTGGACATCTCCCCCGACGCGCTGAGCGTGGCCGCGCTCAATGCGGCCCGGCACGGGGTGGAGGAGCGCATCCAGCTCTTGCCGGGCGATCTTCTGGCGCCGCTGCCGCAGCCGGTTCACGTGATCGCCGCCAATCTGCCCTACGTGGCGACCGATGAGTGGAGCCACCTGGCGCCCGGCATCGCCGACTACGAGCCGGCCCTGGCGCTGCTGGGGGGCGACGACGGCCTGGAGTTCATTCGCGGGCTGCTGCAACAGGCGGCCGATCACCTCTTGCCCGGCGGCGTGGTGCTGCTGGAGGTGGGGGCCAGCCAGGGGGGCGCAGTGGCCGAGATGGCGCGCGCCGCCTTCCCCGATGCGCTGATCGAGGTGCTGACCGACTACGCCTTTCGTGAGCGCATCGTGCGCATCCAGACCTGAGCGTCAAGCCCCACACCCCATGAGGCCATGCGCATGGGCATCTGCCAGCAATTCCCAAGATGATGGCTACCAAGTCCACCCTCCTGCTGAATGCTCGCCAGTCCGACGCGCTGGACCAGGCCGCCGCGCTGCTGCGGCAGGGCGGCCTGGTCGCCTTCCCCACCGACACCGTCTACGGCCTGGGCGCGCTGGTCTGGAACGCGGCCAGTGTGGCCCGCATCTACCAGGCCAAGGCGCGTCCGCCGGAGAAGGCGATCCCCGTTCTGCTGGCCGGCCTGGCGCAGTTGGACCTGCTGGGAGTCGAGGCGACCCCGCTGCTGGCGACGCTGGCTGAACGCTTCTGGCCTGGCCCGTTGACGCTGGTGGCGCGCTGCGCTGCGCACGTGCCGGAGATCGTCACGGCCGGAACCCTGACCGTGGCCGTGCGCATGCCTGCTCACGCCGCGGCGCTGCGGCTCTTCGATCTGGTGGGCCAGCCGCTGGCCACGACCAGCGCCAACCTCTCCGGCCACGCCAATCCGCTGACCGCGCAGGATGTCATGGCTCAACTGGGGGGGCGGATCGAGGCTGTGGTGGACGGCGGGGCCTGTCCGGGCGGCGTGCCCTCGACCGTGCTCGATTTGAGCGTCTCGCCGCCGCGCATTCTGCGCCCCGGACCGGTCACAGCCCACGATTTAAGGTTGATGGGCGGCGATCTGGCCTTCGTGGAAGGTTAAACGACGGTATTTAAGGATGAACCAGATGAGCGATGTGACGGTGGTGGGCGCCGGGCTGGCCGGCTGTGAGGCGGCCTGGCAGTTGGCGCAGCGCGGGCTGCACGTCGACCTGTTCGAGATGCGGCCGTTGCGCCCGACGCCGGCCCACGTCAGCGATCAGTTCGCCGAGCTGGTGTGCAGCAACAGCCTGGGCGCCATGCGTGTGGATCGGGCGCTGGGTCTGCTCAAGGAGGAGATGCGCCGCTTCGGTTCGTTGATCATCGCCTGCGCCGATCGCTGCGCGCTGCCGGCCGGAGGTGCGCTGGGCGTCGATCGCGAGGGCTTCGCGCGGGCTGTGACTGAGGCAGTCAGCGCCCACCCGCGCATCGCCGTGCGCCGGGAGGAGGTGTTGACCATCCCCGCGGGCCTGACGATTCTGGCCAGCGGCCCACTCACCTCTAACGCCCTGGCAGAGCAGATTGGCCATTTTGCCGGCCAGACGCAGCTCTACTTCTACGACGCGCTGGCGCCCATCGTCACCCTGGAGAGCATCGCCATGCCGCCGGCCTGGCGACAGAGCCGTTACGACCGGGACAGCGGCCAATCGGAGGGGGACTACATCAACTGTCCGCTGGACCGCGCTCAGTACGAGGCGTTCGTGGCCGCGGTGCGGGAGGCGGAGCGGATCGAGCTGCGCACCTTCGAGCGGGACCCGGAGGCCGAGCGCTTCTTCGAGGGCTGTCTGCCCATCGAGGTGTTGGCAGGGCGCAGCGTCGAGGCGCTGGCCTTCGGGCCGATGCGGCCGGTGGGGCTGCGCGACCCGCGCACCGGCCGGCGACCCTATGCCGCGGTGCAACTGCGCCAGGACGATCAGGCCGGCGCGCTTTTCAACATCGTCGGCTTCCAGACCAACATCAAGTGGCCGGAGCAGCGGCGCATCTTGCAGACCATCCCAGGGCTGGAACAGGCCGAGTTCGTGCGCCTGGGCCAGATGCACCGCAACACCTTCATCAACTCGCCGCAGCTGCTGCACCCGACCTTGCAGGCCCGCGCCCGCGCCGATCTCTTCTTCGCCGGGCAGATCACCGGCTCCGAGGGCTATGTGGGCTCGGCCGCGGGGGGGCTGTGGGCCGGCCTGAACGCTGCGCGCCTGGCCGCGGGCCAGGCGCCGTTGGTGTTGCCCAACGTCACCATGATGGGCGCGCTTTTCGCCTATCTCTGCCAGGCCGACCCGCGCTATTTCCAGCCGATGAAGTCCAACTTTGGCCTGTTGCCGGAGCTGGAGACGCACGTGCGCAACAAGGGGGAGCGCTACCTGGCCTATGCCCAGCGGGCTTTGCAGGCGCAGGCGCAGTTCATGGCTGAACAGGGGCTGGAGCGGGTGGAAATCCCCTCGTTCAAACCTTAAATCCTTCGTATAGACAGAATAGGTGGCTGGGGGCAGGTGGGGGAGCTAAAGCTATGCGAAAAACAGGCTCCATTTAAGGCGCGGAACCTCAAGAAACCCTTGTGTTGCCTCACGTGCGCATGCTACAATTTGCGTGTTGGCGGTTCTCAAGGCTGCCAGCGAATCGAGCAAGGCAGTACGTGCATCCCTGGGCAGTGCGCCCAGGTAAGGAATGGCTAACGATGGTGCAAACAAGGAAACTCCGAATTCTGATCGCCGCCCTGGCGCTGGTGCTGGTGGCCAGCCTGATCCCCGCTGGCGCTGCACCCATGGCGTCGGCTGGCGATCTGATCGTCAACGGCGGCTTTGAGAATGGCTTTGCCTTCAATTCAAGCTGCGGCGGCATGGTCGGCGCCGGCTGGGGCTGTTTCACCAACGGTGGCGTCGCGGTCTATGGCTTCTACGATGATATGTGGAGCCGCTCGGTTTACGCCGGCCAGCACTCACAACTGATCGAGATCAACACCAAGGAAAAGGGCGGCGACAACAACCGCATTGCTGGCATCTTCCAGACGGTGCGGACGGCGCCGGGCGCTTCCTATGAACTCTCTCTGAAGGGGATGATCCGGGCCGATGATCATGGCGGCGATCCCTGGCGCTATCGGGTGTATGTGGGCTTCGACTACAGCGGCGGCTCCAATTGGCAGGCCGTGACCGACTGGCGGGAGCTGCCCTGGGACACCTACTACCCGCGCACCGATCCTGGCGCCTTCAGCAGCTACAGCACACGGGTGACCCCTACCGGTCAGAGCCTGACCGTCTTCGTGCGCACCGAGCGCCGCTGGGGCACCTGGTACGAGGAGACCGACTTCAACCTGGACGCGATCAGCCTCTTTGGCCCGTCCGGCTCAGCAGTGGTTCCTCCGGCGGCGGTTCCTCCGGTGGCAGTTCCGCCCGTCGTGGCGCCGCCGGTGGCAGTTCCGCCGGTCGTAGCGCCGCCGGTGGTGGTTCCGCCGGTCCAGCCTGTTCCGCCGGTGGTCGTCGCGCCGCCAGTTCAGGTCTGCTCCGGCCCCAACCTCCTGTTCAACGGTGGCTTCGAGAACGGCTTTGCGGCCAGCGGTGTGGGCTTCTACTGGAGCGGCTTCACCAACGGCGGCCGGGCCAACTACGGCTTCTACAATGAAATGTGGCCGCCGGTGGTCTCCGAGGGCAATCACAGCCAACTGCTGGAGATCAACACCAAGGGCCTGGCTGCGGCCGATCCTGACCGCATCATCGGCATCTTGCAGCGGGTGAAGCTGCAAGCGGGCGTGACCTACGAGATCTCCTTCGACTCGGCCATGCGCGAGGCGCCGGTGGCCGCGGACGAAGATCCCTTCCGCTACATGGTGGAATGGGGCTACTCGACCACTGGCACGACCGACCCGGCGCAGATGCTCTTCCGGGAGCGCGTGCCGCTGGACAAGATCCTGCCCCGCACCGATCCGGGCGCCAACGCCATGCAGAGCTACAGCACGAAGTTCGTGGCGCCGGCCGGCGGCTACACCACCGTCGCCATCTGGGGCCTGATGAAATGGGCCATGCTGGGGCGCGAGCTGGATGTCAACATCGACAACGTGGTGCTGCGGGCCTGCGGCGGCGCCAGCGTGCAGCCGCCAGTCGTAGCGCCGCCAGTCGCGGTGCCGCCGGTGGTCTATCCGCCCGTGGTCTACCCGCCGGTGGTCAAGCCCCCGGTGGTCTACCCGCCGGTGGTCAAGCCGGGCGAGTGCAACGTCTGTCACGTGGTGCAGCGCGGCGACACCCTGTCGGGCATCGCGGTCCAGTATGGCACCACGGTGGCGGCGCTGATGGCGGCCAACAATCTGACCAACCCGAATGTGATCTACGTGGGCCAGAAGCTGTGCATCCCCGGCTCGTCGGCGCCCACCCCTTACGCCGCGGGCAGCAGCGGCGGCGCTGATCCGGTGGTCGTGACGCCGGTGGTCGTGGCGCCGGCCCCGGCCTCGGCCTCGGCGCCTGTCGCCACCACTACAACGACCGGCGACAATTTCTATCGGGTGCAGCGCGGCGACACCCTGGGCGCCATCGCCGCCCAACACGGCACGACCGTGGCTGCGCTGATGCAGATCAACAATCTCTCGGATCCGAATTTCATCTTCGTGGGACAGCGGATCCGGTTGTCCTAGGCTGGCGCAACAGCCGGCAAAATCACACCGGCCATCGATTGGAGCTGTAGCTCAGGCTGGGGCCGCTCCCGGCCAGGGCTACGGCTCCCGGGCCGACACGGAGGTAGCAGAAAGCTTATGCACAGGGTTGGCTACCCAGGGTTGAAGGAAGCTCAACGGCAACTCTCAACCTGTCGAGTCACCGGATTTCGTCTCTGTATCGAAAGTCCCGTCGAGCACGGGAGCATCACACCAAGGAGTATCTACAATGTCTAACAAATCTCGCAAGCTCATGCTGGTGCTGGCCCTGGTGGCCGTCCTGGCCATGTTGACGGCCATGGCTGGCACCGCTCTGGCTGGCGGCGACGAGCCGACCAGCGATGGCAAGACCGTGTGCGTCAGCGGTTACGTGATCAACCACCGGGAAAACCCGGTCGACGGCACAAAATTCGACCCGCAGTTGACCGTGTACGCCATCGGCTACAGCGCGGCTGACGCCTCTGAGTTGCCTGACGTGGCTGCCGAGTTCGCCGATCCTGAGGCGCTGAGCACGCTGGCTTCCAGCCCTGAGTCGGCTGGCGTCATCGTCGCCACCGCACCCGTCGGCTCGAACGGCAAGTACGAGTTCAAGGATCTGCCGGCCGGCTACTACTACATCTTCGCGCTGCCGCTGCCGGCCGACTGGGACGGCATCGTGCCTGCGGCTGGCCGGGGCTCGATTGCCTTCACCAGCTGGACCCAGCTGAACGAGAAGACGGGCTGCTATGACGTGCTCTTCAAGATCCGCCGCTGGTTCGACGTGACGGTGCTGAAGTGGGAAGAGCTGCAGAACGGCGTGGTGCAGCCTGGCAAGGACTGGACCGTGACGGCCACGCCCCAGGGCGACCCCTGGGCGGTGAAGCGGACCGGCAAGACCGACCCCAGCGGCGGCGTGGTGTTGTCGCTCACCCCGGGCAAGTGGCTGGTCGCCGAGACGCTCAAGAGCGGCTGGACGCCAGTGACCCCTGCCTCGGTGTACATCACGTTGGATCAGTATGCGCCTCCTGGCGCGGTGGATCCGGTGGTCTTCAAGAACCGGGAGCCGGTCTGCTACGCCAGCATCACGGTGGAGAAGAACGGCCTGGGCACCGACGCCAACGGCGGCCAGGTGTGGCTTGGCCCGCTGGCTGGCTGGCAGATCACCCTGAGCCGGCCGGACGGCGCCATGGCGGCTGTGACCCGCACCACCGACGGCACGGGCAAGACCACCTTCAGCAACCTGAAGCCGGGCGTCTACAACGTCACCGAGACGGTGCAGCCGGGCTGGGAGGCAGTCAGCCCCAACCCGCAGCAGGTGATCATCCGTGACTGTGAGAATGCCCGGGTGCTGTTCGAGAACCTGGAAGTGGTCGGCAAGCTGCAGATCAGCGGCACCAAGTACTTCCGGGCCTGGGTGCCCCCGTACCAGGGTGTGACCGTGGGTCTCTCCGGCTGGGGCATCACCGCCACGCTGAAGGGCTCCAACCCGGCGGTGTATGTCACCACGACCACCGATGCGCTGGGCAACTACTACTTCAGCGAAGCCACGCTGGATGCTGCGGGCATGGCGATCCCCGGCGCCACCATCACGGTCTGCGAGGAGCAGCGTGATCACTGGATCCCGGTGAGCCCGGTCTGCGTCGATGTGAAATTCCCCTACCCGGTGCCTGTGGACTACAAGGGCGCCAAGGTGAACTTCACCAACGTCCAGGATCCGCCGCTGCCTGGTGCATCCACCGGCGGTTCGACGAGCACGGCCACCTGTGCCCTGGGCTACACGGTGCGGGCGGGCGACAACCTGTCCAGCATCGCGGCGGCCAACGGCACGACGGTGAACGCGCTGGTGCAGCTCAACGGCCTGGCCAACCCCAACATGATCCGGGCCGGCCAGACGCTCTGCATCCAATAAC
>Ga0209096_1001412_pt1 | contig 26729 bp, 28 predicted proteins | sample AD_UKC034_MetaG_FD_184407 | JGI IMG/M metagenome (GOLD analysis project Ga0209096, IMG submission 184407) | Active sludge microbial communities of municipal wastewater-treating anaerobic digesters from USA - AD_UKC034_MetaG (SPAdes) (version 2) | ecosystem: Engineered > Bioreactor > Anaerobic >... | reverse complement strand
CCCCACACACTCTTTTGCATACCTGCACCATTGGATGCAGGAGAGGGCATCGTTGTACACGGTGAACCCGCACCTGCTGCAGGTAACGGAGACATCGTTTGAAAAGACCTCGATCTCCTCGCCGCACTCCGGGCACTTCTTGATCGTGAGGGTTGGGGTCCGGAGGGTTGCTGCCCCCGGGCAGCGGTCAAGCATTTATTGTGACTCCTGCTGCCGGTACTCGCGGAGCAGTGCCTCAGCATATCGGTCTGCCTTCTTTGTCGGCACGTAGTTGAAGACCCTGACCCGTTTCATGATCTCTGCCACGATCTCTTCTTCATCGGTCAGGTGGAGCTTCTTCACTTCGTCGAGGATGAATTCGAGGTGATCGATCCCTGTCTCCTTGCCATCGATCAGGATCCGTCTGGTCTTGATCTTGTCAGGGGGGATCCCGCCGCAGATCGAGCAGTAATATCCATCTTTTTCATCGCCGGCCATCGTCATCCCCTGATCATCGTCAGCATCATCTTGAACCGGGTAATCGCAGAGAGGGCATGCGGAGCATTGGCAGGGAATATGATGGTCTCCCCTTCTTTCATCTGGTACGTGGTTCCTGACACCCAGACTTCGCATTCCCCGTCAAGGATGGTGACCACGGCATCATAGGGGGCAGTGTGCTCGGAGAGCCCTTCATCCTCATCAAAAGAGAAGAGGGTGATACTCCCCACCTTCCGGTTCACAATCATACGGCTTGCGACGGTGCCATCCTGGTATTCCACGAGATCCTTCAGGTGGAGTACCTTCCCCCGCAGCTCCGCTCGTTTCTCATCGCGCTTCTCTGCTTTTTCAAGGTCAAATTCTGCCATCCTGTCTCATCCTTCCCGTTAAGGAATCCAGTGGTTCCACTCTTATTGGTTTCGCTTCAGAGGGCCGGGACCATCCGCGGCAGGTCCTCCTCAACACTGCTGTTCTTCCGGATCCCGAAGTTCTTCACGAGCACATCCAGGACAGCAGGTGATATGAATGCCGGGAGCTTCGGGCCAAGCGTGATATCCCTGACACCCAGGTGCAACAGGGCGAGGAGCACCAGGACCGCTTTCTGTTCGTACCAGGCGATGTTGTAGGAGACCGGAAGATCATTGATCCCGACGCCAAAAGCTTTTGCGAGGGCTTGTGCGATCACCACAAGCGAATAGCAGTCATTGCACTGGCCGGCATCAAGGACCCTCGGGATACCACCGATGGTGCCGAGGTCAAGGCTGTTGTAGCGGTACTTCGCACACCCCGCGGTGAGGATGATCGTAGTGTCCGGTAGTGCTTTGGCAAACTCCGTGTAATACTCCCGCTCCTTCTGCCTGCCGTCACACCCGGCCATCACGACAAACCTTCTGATCTGCCCGTTTTTCACCGCTGCAACCACCTTGTCGGCCAGTGAAAGCACGGCATCATGGGCGCACCCGGTCGTAAGGTCCCTTCCGCTTCCCGGCAGGGCATTTGGCGGCGGGCAGGTCTTTGCAAGAGCGATGACGGGAGAGAAATCCTTTGTTCCGCCCGGACCTGCTTCAATGTGCGGCACTCCCGGAAATCCTGTCAACCCTGTCGTGAAGAGACGGCCCTTGTAGTTCTCTTTTGGAGGGACGAGGCAGTTCGTCGTAAACAGGACCGGACCGTTGAACTGGTCAAATTCCTCCTTCTGGTGCCACCACGAGCTCCCGTAGTTGCCGACCAGGTGGGGATACTTCTTGAAGGCGGGATAGGCGTGGGCAGGGAGCATCTCACCGTGGGTGTAGACATCCACGCCGGCATTTTTTGACTGCTCAAGGAGCATCTCGAGATCTTTCAGGTCATGGCCGGTGATCAGGATTCCCGGACGATTCCTGACCGTGGTCTTCACGGCAGTGATCTCTGGTGTTCCGTAGGCGCTGGTATTGGCTTCATCGAGCAGTGCAAGGGTTTTTACTCCTACCCCTCCGCATTCGAGCACCAGGGATACCATGTCCGGGACAGGCAGGTCCTGGAGCATGGAGGCGAGTGCCTTCTGGATGAACGTTGTAATGGAATCATCGGTCCTGCCGAGCACGTCAGCATGAGTATAGTAGGCCGATATCCCCTTGAGCCCGAAGAGGAGCGTTGACCGGAGCGAACGGACATCCTCGTTCTCAGTCGCAAGGATCCCGACCGTTTCTGCCTTCTCAAGAATATCGCTCTCACTCCCGGGGGTCCAGGTGCAGGCGTCCGGTTCGGTGCTGCTGCTTTTGGGAAGCGCATCACGGATCAAGACCGCTTTGTTGATCATAGCGGTGAACCGGTCCTTGTCGAAGTTGACGTTGGTCAGGGTCGCAAAGAGGGCTTCAGCGATGAAAAGCCCCGCCTCCGGATGGCCCTTTCCTTTCTCCATTGCAGCAAGGTTGCGGGCTGCGAGACCCTTGCAGAGGAAGACGAGCACATCCTGGTATGCCGCGATCTCATCCTCTTTCCCGCAGACGCCTTTCACGGTGCATCCGATCCCCTTTACTGTCTCTTGACACTGGTAGCAGAACATTTCAGGCTCCTTTTAATTTCTTTTTGATACGAAATATTCTAATGATACTTAAGTATAAATAGGATTGAGTTTCCACCAAGATACCATGCAGGATTCATGCACGGTCAACCAGACAGTCAGGTACCTGGCCAAGCGCTGGACCCTTCTCATTATACTCGAGCTCTATAAAGGGGAAGGATACACCCGGAGGTTTTCAGAACTCCGTGAGGCACTTCCCGGTATCACCCCCAAGGTCCTCTCTGAGCGGTTAAAAGAACTCGAGGAGGAGGAGCTCATCTCACGGAAGGTGGATGCAACCGCGTTCCCGGTCCGGACCGATTACACCCTGACGGAAAGCGGGCTTGAGATCATCGGGATCATCCGTGCCATCAAGCAATGGGCCCTGAAATGGAAGATTGAGAACCTTGCGTGCGGCAACCAGGACTGTAAAGTATGCGTGATCTGAAAGGGGGTATGCGTAATCTGAAGGCAGCTGGAACAAGAGAACCAGCATAATACCAGATATGACAATCCTGCAGAACGATGAAGAAGGAGAAATGACAATCCTGCAGAAAGGCAAAGAAGGAGAGTGTTTGTAATGAAGATCGTTGATGCAACAACGGCGACCAGCTCGCCCAATCCCCATCATGTGGATGCACGAAAGCTCTGCGAGATCCCCCCCGCAGTGGTGGTCATGATCACGCTCCAGCCGGGAGAATCCTTAAAGAGGCACAAGACTCCCGTTGATGTGATCTTCTATGTTCTGGAGGGAACCGGTACCGTGGAGATCGGTGAAGAGCAGGCTACGGTCGGGAAGGACACCCTGATCGAGAGCCCGGCCCGGATACCACACCGGTGGATCAATGAGAGTGAAGAGGTATTCCGGGTCCTGGTTATCAAGGTCCCAAGACCGACCGAAGAGACGAAGCTGCTGTGAGGGAGAATACTGGCTATGCCTCATCATACCGGCGCAATTCTCCAGAAGGACGGAAAGACGTTCGCGGTGGTGACCCGGGTCCCCGGGGGGTTTATCACCCCTGAAGCCCTCGAGATCCTTGCTGCGGTGGGGAGGAAATACAAGGTCCCGATAATGAAACTCACCTCCGGGCAGCGTTTCATGCTGATCGGTATTCCCGAAAAGGACCTTGCCGCTCTTTACAGGGATCTTGGACCGCTTGCGGAAAAGGAGACTGCCCCCTGTGTCAAATATGTCCAGATCTGCCTCGGAACCGATGTGTGCAAGTACGGTGTCCAGGATTCAACCGGGATTGGACTCGAACTGGAGAAGAAGTATCACCAGGGAGCGTTTCCAGCCAAGATCAAGTTCGGCGTCTCCGGGTGCCTCCGTTGCTGCGGGGAGAGCTATACCCGGGATGTCGGATTGATCGGGACGACAAAAGGGTGGACCGTGGTCTTTGGCGGGAACAGTGGAAGAAGGCCTGCCATGGGAATCCTCATTGCCGAGAACCTCTCAAAAAGCGATGCCCTCGATCTCATCGATCGTCTCCTCGATTATTACCGGGAGCATGCAACACCGAAGGAGAGGACGGCCCGGTTCATGGAACGGATTGGGTTTGAGAGAATCAAATCCGATCTCCTCACCCTCCTTCCCTACATCAGGCTCTCTGAGGTAAGGTAATCCATCATCCGAACCTTTTTTTCCAGTCGGAGTTCCGGGATTTTTCGATACAGCCTCACCGCAGATGTCAACACCAGGGATATTCCCGCTGCACCGGACCTCCTGGACTTCATAAAGAACCAGATTGCCGGAAGCGGCATGGACGTTTTCGAGCTGCGCTTTGTTCCTGAACTAATAGGAGACGATTTGTTTGAAAAGTGATATGCCCGCTCATCCAATCGGAGCAGCAATAACAGATCCCTATCACAGGAGAGCCTTGATGCACCCTATTTATTCTTCACGCACCAACCTAAAGTCCAGTGGTCAGGACGACAGAACCAAAGAGAGCCGATTCCTCAAAAGAGACGGAACAAGGATCCCACCATCACCACGAGGTCTTCTCGGCTGAAAAAGCCGGGCAGCTCGATACCCGGCTTCGGTATTTCCTCTATCGGCCGGATATCCTGGCAGAACGCCTTGTGAAGCCCGGCGACCATGTCCTGGACTTTGGCTGCGGTCCCGGCTTCTTTACCCGGGAGTTTGCGAAAAGAGCCGGTGACAACGGGAAGGTTATTGCCGTGGATCTCCAGGAAGGGATGCTGCGCATCCTCAGGGAGAAGATGGAGCGGGAAGGTCTTCTGCACCGGGTAATGATTCACCAGTGCCCCCCGGATTCCATTGGCCTGCCCCCCGGGTATGATGGCACCGTCGATGTTGCCTGTGCGATATTTGTCGTTCACGAGGTCCCTGATCCAGTGAGGTTGTTTGGAGAGATGTATCGGCTTCTACGGCCCGGTGGACTGTTCTTCTACACTGAGCCCTTCTATGTCGTTCCAGGAAGGGAGTTCAGGGAACACCTAAAAGAGGCGGAGAATGCCGGATTCGAGGTGGTAAAGCGGCATCTCTTCTTCCTGAACAGAGCCGCACACCTCAGGAAGGCGGTGTAGGGTTTACATCGGGCTCCTTTTTTGAAACAACCAGATAATTCGGCTCTGACTTACGCGTCCAGGATGAAGACACCAGTGGCATATCTATCATAAACTCACCTGACCACTGGTCGGTCGGGCATGAAGGATGGATACGCAGGAGGCATTTCACTATACCCACCTTTGACCGTCGTCCGGTCGGGCATCCGGGATGAAAGTGCCGCAGGCATTAGCGTATAAAAAAGGAGTGCCGGGCCCCTCAAAACACTCCTAAGCCGGGTGTGGTGCCTGTTGTTGCGTACTGGCACGACCAAGGAAGTATGCTCCGAGCCCGGTCAGCCAGAAGATGAGGGGATAGGCTACCCAGCGCTCGGTACCGCCATCTCCCAACACCGGGATCAGGATCCCCATGAGGAGGAGGGAGAGGAGCGTGATTGCCCCAAGGATCGCCGAGAGATACCGGTAGGGGCCGGAAAGCCCCCTTATCGAGAGGACTGCTGCGATACCCCCGATAACGAACGTGAACATGGCAAAGAGCGGGTGGAGGATGGCGACGTTCCCGGGAAATAAACCAACGCCGAGAATACCCACCCCGAGCAGTCCGAGGAGCAGTGAAGACCACCGTTCCCATCCTGACCGGGAGGCACAGTAGGCCCCGGTGATGATCAGGATCCCGGCCAGGATCATGGTAGTGTTGAAGATGGTGGCAGATGGCTGGTAGATGAGTGCTTCAGGAGGCCTTGTTGATCCAAGATCGCTGATCTCGCTGTGAGCGGTCGAGTACCCCGCAGGATAACATATTTCTCCGGTGATGATACCCATCAGGGCGATGAATCCCACCAAAAAGAGGAGGACTCCCGCAACATTCTGGTAGTCTGGTCGCATATTCAGGATTAGGTCTGGTTCTTCTTTATTACTTATCGGTGGGATCCACCATACATCTCCCATTCATGGGTCACAGAGCCCGTGTGGATACCCTCGGCGTCTTCCCGCTCCTGAAGTCACTATCCGGAACTTCACAAGGGAAGATCATACCGATTCAATGCAATCATCCCTTGCATTCAACACAATCACCCCTTGTTACCCCCTGAGTGCCTCATACATTCCGACAACGACCGGTATCAGGAAGGTGAGGGCATAGTAGACGTATACGTCGGTCTTGTAATAGGCTGCCTGGAACAGGAGAACAATGAACAGGTAATCCAGTATCACTGCGATAAGGACCCATACAAGGCCTACTATCACAAAATAAGAGAGCGGTAGGTCTCTTTTCCGGAACCACCACCAGGTGACAGCGATCGTAACAGGGGTGCATATGGCGGTGATGATCCATCCGAGGTGCTCAGCCCATGAGGTGAAGAAGAGCACCAGTGACAGGAAGTACCCGATCAACCAGAGTCCTGTGCCGAGTCCGGCCAGGTCAATGATCCAGCGGTTCATCAGGTATCACTCTCTTGCGGTCCTGTTATCATTTCCGCAATAACAAACCGCCGGCCTCGTGTTGTTCAGAGGACTGGTATCAGCGGTATCTGCAGAAACTATCGCTCCATGAAGGAGACTATTCGCAGCACTGGTCGAAAAAAGCACAGAACCGACAGACCCTGGATGGCTGGTGTCCGGCTACCGGGAACAGGTCTGCTCCCAGGCTTGTCTTCTTTCCGTGACACTGGAATCCCGACTTCACCATGACGGTTTATTAAAGAATCGAAAGGGATTCTATTCAAGGAAAGGGAAGTGACACATTGTTGAGTATCGAATTACATCCCATCGGCCATGTCCGGTCACCCTATCAAAACCGGGGAGATGCCCCCCGTCAGGGGAGGTTGTCAGATACTGTTTCAGAGATCATCATCGATCCTCCCTACCAGCCCGGGCTGTTCCGGATAGACAAGGAGCAACACCTCTTTGTCCTCTGCTGGTTTGACCGTGCGGACAGGACCGTGATCAGAGCGACTCCTCCTCACAATCCGGAGGAGCATGGTGTCTTTGCGACACGCTCACCTGATCGCCCCAACCCGGTTGCCCTCTCTATCGTCGATCTTGTCAGGGTAAAGGGCGGCATCCTGGAGGTCAGGGGGCTTGATGCCCTGGATGGGACGCCGGTCATCGACATCAAACCCTATGTAAAGGAGATAGACGCCCTCTGCAGTGGTTGATTGCCGGCCGGAGACCGGGGAAAACCCAGGTAGGAACGCGAATACCATTACCGGGATTCCGCAATCCTATTTCACGTCAAAGCGCCACCTAATATGACCAAATATTTTTTTTTGTGAGAAAGATTGGGTATATCCCTTATTGCATATCCAGTCCGTAATTTCGCGTCGCCAGATCCCCGATTGACGAGGATATGAAAAAACAGAGTGGGTGATATTGTCCGAATACCACCAGCCAGGCTGAGAGCACGATGGAAAACTCCGTAACACTGTCAGTGATCGGAACTCGTTCAGGGAACGCGATTCGTTTCACCTGCCCGCATTGTTTTCATGAGCATTTTAAAAGATACCGTACACCAAAGGACTTCTACAAGGACAGCAGGGACGTGATCTGCACACAATGCAGGACACGTTTTATTGTCGTAACACCTGGTTCCTGAATTAATCTTTCTTTTCCCGGTTGATTGGGTGGCAGACTCCTACGATGCTCTTTTGCAGTTCAATAAGGCTGAAAAGAGAGATCGGGATCAGTTCATGCAAACATTGCACCGAAACTGCTTGCAAACTTCTGCCGGTCAAAATCGAGCCCGATCTTCTCGATAGCATTGAGGAAGTCGGTCCGTGTGATGGAGTCATGCTCCTCGCGGATTGCAAACATCCCGGCCTCCATGCAGATCGCCCGGAGGTCGGCACCGTTCTTCCCCTCGGTCAAAAAGGCAACCTCCCGGAGATTCACCTCAGCGTCAAGGGTCATCTTCCTCGTGTGGACATTCAGGATTGCGAGCCGTCCTTCCACATCGGGCAGCGGAATCTCGATGATGCGGTCGAACCGCCCCGGCCGCAGGAGTGCCCGGTCAAGGATATCGATTCGGTTGGTCGCCCCGATGATCTTGACATCCCCCCGCCGCTCGAAGCCGTCCATCCCTGCCAGGAGCTGCATCAGTGTCCGCTGAACCTCGCGATCGCCTGATGTTGTTGCCTCGGTCCTCGATGCGCCGACAGCATCAATCTCATCGATGAAGATGATGGTGGGGGACTTCTTCTTTGCGAGTTCGAACAGTTCGCGGACGAGACGGGCACCCTCGCCGATATATTTCTGGACCAGCTCGGACCCGACCACCCGCAGGAAGTAAGCGTTGGTCTCGTGTGCCACAGCCTTTGCAAGCAGGGTCTTCCCGGTCCCCGGGGGCCCGTGGAGGAGCACCCCCTTGGGCGGATCGATCCCGATCCGGTCAAAGAGCTCCGGTCGCTTGAGCGGGAGTTCCACGGCCTCCTTTATCTCCATGATCTGCCGGTCGAGCCCGCCGATGTCCGCATAGCTCTCATCAGGGGTCTCCACGACTTCCATCCCGTATACCGCCGCATCGTAGCTCTCGGGGAGGATGTCGATCACCGCGAGTGACTGCTGGTTGAGCGTGCAGCGGACCCCGGGCTTGAGCTGGTCGGGATCGATGCACATCGAACTCCGTACAAGGAAGCGGGGACCGGCACTGCTCCGGACGATCACCCGGTTGCTGTCGACCACATCGGTCACGGTGCCGATGACGAGAGGAGGGCTCCGGAGTTGCTCGATCTCGCTCTTGAGCTTCCTCACCTCACGTTCGTACCGTATCTTCTGGGTCTCCATGTACCGCTTGTCTGTCTCGATCTGGCGAATCTGTTCGCGGAGTTCCAGGTTCCTGGACTCCAGCGTATTGACGCGGTCAAGCAGGAACCGGCTCTTCTCGTCAGGACTCTGCGGCTCCTGTGGCTGACGGGCGCTTTCTGCCATCGTTCCCTCACGTACCTATAGGGGAAAGTGGCTATAAAGATGTTTGCGATTTTCCTGCCATCACCCGGACATTCACCCAAAGGGCTGCTATCTTCAGAGTAAACCCTGGCATGGCCTGCCATCTCTGTTCTGTGTGAACTCGATTGAAATGACAATTTGAATCAATGATGATCGGAAAAAGGAAGAGACCAATGTAAGGTGAATTACCACAAGAGATGCCAGGCAGATGCTGAAAAGGGATCTCAACGTTTTCACAGGATGGTCCTGGCACGGTGTACTGTTAGGATCAATATATCTGGTAAAAAATCCATGTATCATCAGAATTCAATTCCAAACGGGAATCGAAAGAGAGATCACGGGAGATGACTGTCTTGCAGTCAACGAAGATACTATGCGAGATGTGCGGCGCCACGATCCATGGCCCCCCCAAGACCGTCCGGATAGAAGGAGCGGAGCTCGATGTCTGCAGCATGTGTGCAAAATACGGGACTGAGGTGCAGAAGCAGAAGAAGCCTGAGCCTCGAAAAGGCGGACCTGCCGTTCGCACGGTGACCCCCCCCACAAGGAGGACACGTGACGTCCTGGATCTGATAGAGGGGGAGATCGTGGACGATTATGGTGAACGGATCAGGAAGGCCAGGATGGAACGGGGTCTCACCCAGAAAGACCTGGCAATGGAGCTCAAGGAGAAAGAACTCCTGATCAAGAAGATCGAGAAGGGTGACCTGATACCCGAGGATGATGTCCGGATCAAGCTCGAACGTGCCCTCTCCATACGGCTGATTGACACCCCTGATACGGCTGAAGAGAAGAAGAAGCAGGGAAAGGTCGTCCCGACCCTGGGGGATGTCATCTCGATAAAGAAAGTCCAGAAATAACTTTTTTCGGATGAATATGCCTCCGGCATGTTCTTATGTACTGATAGACCGGGCAGCAGTCATCGCGGTTAGTCATCTCGGTTAAAATGAAAATGCCTCCAGCATGTTAATACTGATTGGATGTATCTCATAAGGGAATCATGTCATTGTTTTGAATAGCCCGCAGTTCGGGACTGCTCCGCAGTGCGGGACCACTAACCATCAGGTTTAAATATTCCATGACACCTATTAACATGCACAATGCAGGGTGAGTGTACTTCCGCTCGTGAGTGTTTTTTCACTCGTGAGGGTCTTTATCTCTCCTAGCAGCGCCCACGCACCGTGCATCCGCAGACCGGTTCTCCACCATGATGTGAGAGGAGCCCGGGCTGTCTTGGGCTATCCTGCCTGTTTTGGTTATTTTGAGTATTTTGCCTGATTCCATGCGCCCATTCCTGGAATGCGCTGCATGGGAGGGAGATTATTATGAGAGGAAAAGAAATCCGTCTGGAACGAATCATCGACCGGAACACCCGGAAAACCATCATTGTACCCATGGATCACGGGGTCACCAACGGGCCGGTTGCAGGACTGATCGATCTCGGTGAGGCCGTGGACCAGGTTGCTGAGGGAGGCGCCAATGCCGTGCTCGGCCACGTCGGCCTTGCCCTCCATGGCCATCGGAAGAGCGGGAGGGATATCGGGCTCATTCTCCACCTGTCGGCAAGCACCTCGATAGGCCCGGACCCGAACGAGAAGGTGCTCGTCAACTCCGTTACCAACGCCCTCAAGATGGGTGCCGATGCCGTATCGGTCCATATCAACATCGGGGCCGACTCGGAAGCCAGGATGCTGGCCGATCTCGGGAGTGTTGCGATCGAGTGCATGGAGTGGGGAATGCCGCTCCTTGCCATGATGTACCCGAGAGGAAGGAAGATCAAGGACGAGCACCATGTCGACCATGTCGCCCTCGCCGCCCGGGTGGCTGCAGAGCTCGGCGCCGACATGGTCAAGACGGTCTACACCGGTGACCCTGACAGCTTCCGGACCGTGACCAGGGGCTGCCCGGTCCCGATCGTGGTGGCGGGGGGCTCGAAGACCGATGACCTGTCGACCATGGAGATGATTGAAGGCGCTATGCAGGGCGGGGCTGCCGGCATCTCGATCGGGAGGAATGCCTTCCAGCACCGGACCCCTGCCCGCTTCGTCAGGGCTGCCGGGATGATCGTGCACGAGGGAAAAACCGCCGAAGAGGCATCTTTATTTCTGAAGGGATAAGCGATGATAGGAAAGGAGATCCGCATTGAACGGATCATGAACCGGAACACAGGCCGCTCCGTGATCGTACCCATGGATCACGGGTTTACGCTCGGCCAGATCGAAGGGCTGACAGATATGACAAAGACCATCTCCGAGGTGAGCGATGGCGGGGCAAACGCGATCGTCCTCCACAAGGGGATCGTGAAGAGGGGTCACCGGAGGCGCGGCCGGGATATCGGCCTGATCGTCCACCTCTCGGGGAGCACCTCCCTGAACCCTGACCCGAATGACAAGGTGCTGGTCTGCACGGTCGAGGAGGCTATCGCGCTCGGGGCAGATGCCGTCTCGATCCATATCAACCTCGGAGCCCCGAACGAGTCCAAGATGCTCGAGGAGGCAGCCGTTGTGGTCAAGGAATGCAACCGGTGGGGGATGCCCCTGCTCGTGATGATCTACCCGAGAGGGAAGGGGATCAACCCTTATGCTCCTTCGACCGTCGGGCACTGTGTCCGCGTTGCCGAGGAGCTGGGGGCCGATCTCATCAAGACCAACTATACCGGAGATCCTGCTTCCTTTGCAAAGATCGTTGCCGCCTGCTCGGTACCGGTGTTCATTGCAGGGGGGGAGAAGGCAGGGGACCTCGAGACGCTCATTGCCATCCGCGATGCGGTGAAAGCCGGCGGGGCAGGGGTCTGTGTCGGCCGGAACGCCTTCCAGCGGGACAATCCCCGGGCTTTTGTCGAGGCGCTCTGCAGGGTAGTGCACGATGAGGTTGATCCGGAAGAGGCACTGAAGGGGTGCCGATGAAAGAATTCTGGGTGGATGTCCGTCCCTTCCGAAAGGAACTTGTCACGACTGCGCTCGAGACCGGCGCTGACGTGGTCATCGCCCCTTCAGCGTCACCGGTGAAGGCGCTCGGGAGGGTATCCGTCGTCTCTGATGACGGCGATCTGGTCTGGAGAACCGATGTCTTCGAGGTCAGGATCGAGGGGGCAGCGTCCCTTGCAGAGGCTGAGGCGCTTGCAGACAGGGGATATGTGATCGTGGAGACCGGTGACTGGCGGGTGATCCCCCTGGAGAACCTGGTTGCTCTCTCGGACCGGATCATCGCAGCGGTCAGGAGCAGGGAGGAGGCAGAGATAGCCCTGACCGTGCTCGAGAAGGGCGTCCGCGGGGTGCTCGTGCGGGATGCCGATCCTGCCTTGATCAGGGAGATTGGGACCATGGTGAAAGCCGGTGCAGGGACGATCGACCTTGTACCGTTCACGATCACCGCGATCCGGCCGATTGGGATGGGGGACCGGGTCTGTGTCGATACCGTCTCCATGCTTTCTGACGGTGAGGGAATCCTTGTCGGGAACACTTCGTCTGCCCTGTTCCTGGTGCAGGCCGAGACACTGGAAAATCCCTATGTCAATCCCCGGCCGTTCCGGGTCAATGCCGGTGCAGTGCATGCCTATACCCTCGTTTCAGGGGGAAAGACTGCCTACCTTTCCGACCTGAAAGCAGGGGATCACGTGCTCGCCGTTTCCCATGAGGGATCGCTCAGGGACGCCGGGGTAGGCCGGGTCAAGATCGAGCACCGGCCGCTGCTGCTGGTCGAGGCAGAAGCCGGGGAGATGAAGGCGAGCCTTGTCCTCCAGAATGCAGAGACGGTCCGCCTTGTCGGTGGGGACGGGGTACCGGTCTCGGTGGTCACGCTCGCCCCGGGAGACCGTGTCCTTGGCAGGGTGCTCCAGGCTGGCAGGCATTTTGGGATTGCGGTCAGGGAGCGTATCATTGAGAAGTGATGCCATGAAGGTCGGAATCATTGGAGGGACGGGGAAGATGGGGTCGCTCTTTTCCGGAGTCTTTTCGCGGGCGGGGCATGAGGTACAGGTCTGCGGGCGGGGGTGCCTCTCATTGTGCCTTGACCTTGCCGTCTCCTCAGATGTCCTCATGGTATCTGTGCCGATCCGTGACACCATTCCTGTCATACGGGATATCGCCCCCTTTCTCTCGAAGGAGCAGATCCTCTGCGACCTCACCTCACTGAAGACCGGCCCGGTTACAGCGATGCTGGCATCCCGGGCATCAGTCGTCGGCCTCCATCCGATGTTCGGTCCGACGGTCCCCTCTCTCAATGGCCAGACCATCATCGCCACGCCTGCACGGATCGATGATTCAGCACTCGCATCCCTCCTCTCTGTCTTTGAGCGGGAGGGGGCACGGATTACCTTCTCCACCCCACAAGAGCATGACCGGATGATGGCAGTGGTCCAGGGCCTGACCCACAGTGTCACGCTCACGGTGGCCGAGACGATGCGGCGGCTTGGGGTGAGCCCGGAAGCAACCGGTCCCTACCGGAGCCCGGTCTACCAGATCGAGATGGGGCTTGTCGGGCGGTTGCTCTCGCAGGACCCGGACCTGTATGCAGATATGCTGACGGAAAATCCGTACCTTCCTCCCGTTCTTGCAGCCTGCGAGGCCTCGTTTGCGCATATCCGTGAAGCGATCGAATCGGGGGAACCGGGACCCTTCCGCGAAATCTTCGCATATGATGCAGAGTTCTTTGCAGGGATCACTGAAAGCGCTGCTGAAGAGACCGACTACCTGATCGCAGCGATGGTGCAGCGATGACCCTCATCGTGCTGGGACCGGAGGGGACCTTCTCCCATGAACTCGCAGTCCGGGTCTATGGGGGGGAGATCCTCCTTGCCCCGACCATCCACGAGATCTTTTCTCTGGTGGAAACAGGGCATGGTGACGGCCTGGTGCCGGTCGAGAACAGCGAGGCGGGCGGGGTCGGTGCCACGCTTGACGGGCTGCTCCAGCACCAGGTCTACATCACTGCGGAGCTCTACATGCCCGTCCATCACCATCTTGCCGGGTTTACCCCTCTTGACTCTGTCACCGTTATCTACGCCCATCCCCAGACCCATGAGCAGTGCAGCAGGATCACGAACGAGCTGAAGATCCCGGTCATCCACACCAGCAGCAACGCGGCAAGTGCCCGTGAACTTGCCGGATCTCCCGGTTCTGCGGCTATCGTCTCGAGGATGACGGCCGATCTCTACAAGATACCGCTCCTCAAGGGGAATGTTGAGAACAACCCGGGCAATACCACCAGGTTCATCCGGATCGCAGGGACGAAGGGACAGGAGGAGGGCAGCACCAAGTGCAGCATCCTCGTCGACCCGGAAAAAGACCAGCCCGGCCTCCTGTACCAGATCCTCGGGGTCTTTGCTGAGCGGGGGATCAACCTCACGAGGATCGAGTCCCGGCCATCGAAGCGGAGGATGGGGGAGTACCTGTTCTTCATCGATCTCGCCTACTCGCCCAGATGCCGTGATGCCCTTGTCGCTCTCCGGGAGAAGTCCCGGTTCCGCGACCTGGGATGTTACAAGGAGGTGAAGGTACCGGAATGAACGTCACGCTGGAACGTTCAGGGCCTGTCGATATCACCATCAGGGCTCCCGCTTCCAAGAGTTATACCCACCGTGCCCTGATCGCTGCCGGCCTTGCCGGGGGTACCAGTACCCTCCACCGGGTCCTCAGGTCCGATGATACCCGTATCACGGCCTCTGCCCTGCAGCAGCTGGGAGTTCGCCTTTCCTGGAATGAGGATCAGATCAGGGTAGACGGGACCGGGGGGGTTCTGCAGTGCGGTGATCATTCCGTTATCGACCTGGGGGATTCGGGGACCAGTCTCCGCCTTCTGACCTCCGTTGCCCTCCTCTGTCGAAGACCGGTGATCATCACCGGAAGCCCGCGGATGAAAGAGCGGCCGGTCGGCGGGCTGGTAAACGCCCTGAATTCCCTGGGGGGGAGGATCCAGTATCTCGAGACAGCCGGATTCCCTCCTCTGATGGTTGACGGGATTCTTAAAGGGGGATCCGTGCAGGTCGACAGCACAGTGAGCAGCCAGTTTGCCTCCTCCCTCCTCCTCTCAGCCCCCTATGCAGAATCCCCGCTTGGGCTCCATCTCCTCCCGGGAGCGGTGTCCCGTTCGTATCTTGATGTGACAGTCGATGTCATGAAGGCGTTCGGGGTGCCGGTGGAGCGGGAGGGGCAGGACCATTTCCTGGTGCATCCCGGGAAGGGGTATTGCGGAAGGGAGTACCTGGTGGAGGGCGATTATTCCTCCGCATCGTACTTTTTTGCCATTGCCGCGGTCTGCGGGGGAAGGGCCCGGGTCTCCTCTCTCTCTCCTGGATCAGTCCAGGGAGACAGGCAGTTCCTCGATGCGCTTGCCGCTATGGGGTGCCGGGTATCCTGCTCCGATGACTGTATCACGGTGGAAAGTGATGGCGCGCTCACAGGGATCGAAAGAGACCTCTCCTCTTCCCCCGATACCGTTCAGACCCTCTGTATGGTAGCCGCCTGTGCCAGATCCCCGTCCCGGTTCTTCGGTATCTCCCACCTGAAGTTCAAGGAGAGCAACCGGATCTTTGCCATCCTCTCCACCCTCCAGAAGCTGGGCGGGGATGTCAGGGCCGACAAGGACGGGTCGATTACGATCCGGCCTGCACCCCTGCACGGAGGAACGATCGATCCGGCGGGTGATCACCGGACGGCAATGAGCGCTGCGGTGCTCGGGCTTGCCGTTGGCGGTATCACGGTAACGGATGCCGGTTGCGTCAGCAAGTCTTTTCCGGAGTTCTGGGATATACTACACAAAGAAGGGCTTGTATGAGAGTTGTTCTGATCGGATTCAGGGGAACGGGGAAGACTGAGACGGGACGGCTCCTCTCCCGCCTGACATCAGTGCCGTTCCTTGACACGGATGCCCTGATCGAGGCATCGGCAGGGATGACCATCCACGATATCTTCCGCCGCGAGGGTGAAGAGGGATTCCGGGTACGGGAGCGCGAGGTGATCCGCGCCCTCCCGCCCGGTGATGCGGTGATCGGGACCGGTGGGGGGGCCATCCTCGATCCGGCAAATGTCGCCGCATTGCGGAGGGGAAGCACCATGGTCCTGCTTGAAGCGGACGAAGTGGTCATCGAGAAGAGGATCGCTGCCTCCACGAGGCCCCCCCTCACCACCCTGCCGCTCCGCGAGGAAATCCATGAATTATTGGAACTCCGCAGGCCGCACTATGCTGCGGCGTCTGATCTCCGTATCGATACCTCCCTGAAAAGTCCGAACGAGGTTGTCCTCGCCATCAGGAAGTTCCTTCAGGATGGGACGGTTCCGTTGCAGGCCAGGAAGAGCCTTGTCCAGTTCCTTGCCGGATCCGGGATCCCTGATTCAGAAGTGGCCGAGGCCAGGATTCTCACCGATGTTGATCTGTGGGACCCCCGGACACGCCTCTATGGCATTGCGGGATCTCCGGCAGTCCAGAGCAGGAGCCCGGCCCTGTTCAACCGGCTCTTCAGGCAGTACGGGATCACCTGCCACTATCTCCGGTTCCAGGACCCGGATCTCTCACGGATTCTCCGGCTTGGGGAGGAGATAGACATCCGCGGATTATCGGTGACAATTCCGTTCAAGCAGGAGATCATACCCACTCTGACCGATGTGGAGGTCCACGCAGATGCAATCGGAGCGGTCAACACGGTGGTCTGGTGCGGCAGCAGGTGTTTCGGGTACAACACCGACTGGATCGGGATCCGGGAACCGCTCTCCGACCACCACGGAGAAAAGGCGGTCATTCTTGGTGCAGGGGGTGCTGCCGCCGCAGCGGTGTATGCCCTCCAGTCGCTCGATATGGAGGTGACGATCCTGAACCGGACCGTTGAGAAAGCAGCATCGCTGGCAGAGCGGTTTGACTGTGCATACGGGCCATCCTCTGCGTTCGACCGGCTCAATCCCGCCGTTGTGGTCAATGCAACCTCAATCGGCATGGAACCGGAACTGAAGAGCCCTCTCCAGAAACATCAGCTACGACCTTCTATGACCATCTTTGACCTGGTATACACCCCGCCTGAGACCCCCCTCCTCAGGATTGCCCGGAACTCGGGGTGCCAGACCATCCCGGGGACCGAGATGTTTGTGCGCCAGGCTGCTGCCCAGTTCCGGCACTTTATGGGGATCGCTCCCTCTCTCGAGCTCGTCAGGAGCGCGATGGGATGAACACCTTCGGCCGGTCGTTTCGCATCACGACGTTTGGGGAGAGCCACGGACCCGCGATCGGGGTGGTGATCGACGGCTGCCCGGCGGGACTTCCGCTCTCTGTTTCGGATATCCAGCCGCTGCTCGACCGGAGGAGGCCGGGAACGAGCCCGCTCACCTCGGCCCGGGCTGAACCAGACCAGGTGGAGATCCTTTCCGGTGTCTTTGAGGGGAAGACCACGGGGATGCCGGTCGCCCTGCTCGTGCGGAACGCGGATGCCCGTTCCTCTGACTACGACACACTCCGGGAGGTCTACCGGCCGGGCCATGCCGATTTCACCTACCAGGAGAAGTACGGGATCCGTGATCACCGGGGCGGGGGAAGGTCATCGGGCCGTGAGACGGTCGGCAGGGTCGCGGCCGGTGCGGTCGCAGCAAAGTTCCTTGCCCGGGCCGGGATCGAGATCTCCGCGAAGGTAGAGGAAGTACACGGAGTGTCGGATCCCAGTGCAATGGAGGAGGAGATCAGGAAGGCGAAGCAGTCGGGTGATTCGGTCGGGGGTATCATTCGGATCTCGGCGACCGGTGTCCCTCCCGGCCTTGGCGATCCGGTCTTTGGGAAGCTCGATGCGCAGATCGCCGGTGCAATGATGGGGATCGGTGCGGTGAAAGGGGTGGAGATCGGGGACGGTTTTGCCTCTGCACGCCTGAAGGGGAGTGAGCACAACGATCCCATGGATGGGACCGGGTTTCTCTCCAACCATGCGGGGGGCATCCTTGGGGGGATCAGCAACGGGAACGAGATCGTGGTACGGATCGCGGTCAAACCCACGGCCTCGATCGCGCTCCCCCAGAAAACCCGGAGCGTTTCAGGAGATGAGCAAAAGATCTCCATCAAGGGAAGGCATGATCCGTGCATCGTCCCCCGGCTCATGCCGGTGGCAGAGGCGATGCTTGCCCTGGTCCTGTTCGATGCCTGGCTCGAACAGGAGAAGTACAGGGCTTTTCCACAAGAGAGTGATCTAAAGTAATTCTTTTTCATCCGCCAGGAATCTTCAAAATCACAATCCCCCTCGCAGCATTTCTTTCAGTCGGAGTCGACTTCTTAAAAAACCTGTCATTGTTATCTCTTAACTTGCCGTATCCTCCTATTTTATATATCCAAGTAAATAAAACTCCCAAAGATTACGATGAAACCCCTGGCCTCTTGTACTTGGAATGATTGTGCTACTTGCGGTTGTTTGTTCCCCCGGCCTGGCAATCACCAAAAGCGAAATATTTCCCCAATATCAGAGAGGGTTCCCCTTAAGCCCGATCCCTATACCTTCAGCCACCACTAGCTTGACGGGTTCACTCTTGGTCTTCTCTGATCCTTCTGGTTCTGCGGTTTATCTGGATGATGTGTCCAAAGGGATCACCCCGGTGAACATCATGGGAATCTCCCCAGGTTACCACAAACTGACGGTGACCCGATCAAAACACCAGGATTATTCGATCTCGGTCCTGATCTATGCCGGAAGGACGGTAACAGTTTATGCAGTGTTGGAGTCTGGACATCCCGTCAAGATATTCGATAAGATTGCGGTAGATGACTCCTCTACGCCGAACCCACCGGGTTGGCGAACGCTGAACTCGCAGTTTGGTATCGGATCCCCCCTCTCTGATACCTCATTTGAGGAATCTTATACCTCACTAATAGAACGAACCAAGTCCCATCCCCCATATGATAGAACTGACTACTTAGAGATAGACACCTCCGTAGAAAAACCGAGCATCTATCTGTACAGTGACCATGATCTCACCGCCCAGGTACGGCTCATGCCAGAGAGTGCCATCACCGTTTCCGATCCGGTGTACCAGCCCGGGATGGGATGGCAGGCAGCGATCTGGAATGGCAGCCTGAACGGGAAGGGGGATTTCCTCTTCTACGAAGGCATGGTGCCTGATTCCGGGTGGCAGAAAAGAGAGGGGTACGTCATTCGTGCGACATACCGTGGGCAGGATATGGCCTTCATGCTTGGACAGTATGGGTTTAACGAGAAAGAGACAGCGGAATTCATCGACTATTGGGTGAGCCCCCTTCCCGGGGATGTGGACTATGTCTTTTACCCCCAGGAGACCGGGGCTGTGGAACAGGTTATGCCGCTCATCATCAGTCCGGAACCAGACGATGTCATGCGCATCTGGTTCTGCGCTGAACCTCTGATCTCCGCTCCTGCACAGGTGACATCCCCGGAAAAGATCGTCCGCGAAGGATTCTATGTCGTGGAATGGGGTGTCATGGTCAAGGACAAATAAAACAAATCCACCTTTTTACCGTCACCTGGTTTTTCCGTCACCTGTGGAACGCTTTCCGGGGCGGGGTCGGAGCGTATAGGGGGGAAAACGGTATCAGTAGTGAAGAAGAACTACGGCCGCCTACTCCATCAGGGCATCCATGAGCTGCCGCATCTCCCTGACATGGAACTGTCCTTCCGCGGTTGGCTGACCGGCATACCCGAATGCCATCTCTGACCCGAACAGGGGGAGCATCACTCTGGTATATCGATACTTCGACCCGATGACGCTGGTGATGATCGGTTTCTCCGTCCGGTGGGTGAACCAGCAGAGCGTCAGGACATCGATCGGGCTCTCCGGCCGGACCACAACCTTCGGGGTCCCATACGCACGGAGCCGTGTTGCTATCGCTCCCAGCTCTCCCCCGATCAGCATCCTCCCCGAATGGAACGAGGCAATCACCTCAACCCCCGCATCGTTGATGAGAGGGGTGAGCATCGAGAAATCCTGCTCCACGTCAACCAATGTTGCATCGGTGAGCCAGGGTAAAACGAGCCTCCACCAGTCATCCGGGGAGCCGCGGAAATATCCGCCCTCCTGCCGGCTCCGTACCGTGATAATCAGGGGAAGGGTGCACCTCTTCACGCAGGTCTTCTGCTCCTGCGACAGGTCCGTGGGGAAGAGATCCAGCCGCAGCTCGACCATATCTGCCCCGGCCTCTTCCGCTTCCGGGATGCACCGCGGGTCAGAGACTGAGGCGACACACTTCATAAGAGTGGATAGATCAACGGGATATATAAGGCCCCTGCTTATCATCACCCCCCCATTGCTGGTTTTATCACCGGTGCGGGGGATACGTAGTATACCTAATCCATGTCTCAGAACAAGGGGGGAATTCCCGAGCTCCTTGCACCGGCAGGGTCCATGGACGCGCTCGTGGCCGCGATCAATGCCGGTGCCGATGCAGTCTATCTCGGCGGAAAACGGTTCGGAGCACGAAAATACAGTCCGAATTTCAGCGATGAGGAACTCCGGCAGGCACTGGCGTATGCGCACCTGCGCGGTACCCGGGTCTATATAACAGTCAATACCCTGGTCCATGACCGCGAACTTGCCTCGGTTGCCAGATATCTCTGTGACCTGTACGCGATGGGGGCTGATGCGGTACTCATCCAGGATCCAGGCATCGCCCTGATCGCACGCGATGTCGTTCCTGACCTGCCGCGCCATGCCTCCACCCAGTGCACGATCACCAACCTGGAAGGAGTGGTCCATGCCCAACGGGAGGGATATGAGCGGATTGTCCTCGCCCGGGAGGTCCCGCTCGCCGAACTCGACCGGATCTTCCGGTTCCCTCCCGATAAACGGCCGGGTATTGAGATCTTCATCCATGGGGCACTCTGTTATGCCTACTCCGGCCAGTGCCTCCTCTCCTCTGTTATTGGAGGAAGGAGCGGGAACCGGGGCGCCTGTGCCCAGCCCTGCAGAAGGGACTATTCACTGGTAGCAGGAACCGCTGATTCATACGGAAGAATCACCAGGCCCCGCAGGATCCCGCTCTGGGAGCCCTGTCTCCTCTCCACCAGGGATCTCTGCCTGTATCCGCACCTTGCCAGAATCCTGGAACGGCCGGTTGCGGCACTGAAGATCGAGGGAAGGATGCGTTCCCCTGACTACGTGGCCGTCGTCGTCTCCATTTACCGCAAAGCCCTCGATGCAGTGGCGGACGGGACCTTTGTCCCCGACCAGTCGGACATGGATGATCTTGCCATCGCATTCTCGCGCGGATTCACCTCCGGCTATCTCTGCGGGGACCGGGGGCCATCGCTCATGGGGCGTGACCGGCCTGACAACAGGGGATTTTTTATCGGAACAATACGGTCTGTCCGGGGATCGGAGACCAGGATTGCGGCGACAGGAGCACGCGCCCTCTCCGCAGGCGATGGCCTTGTCGGGATCGATCCCATCACACGGACCGAATCCGGATTTGTGCTCCGTGAGCGTCCCCGGCAGGAAGGGGGCGATATCGTCATCAGGCAGCCGACGGGGTGCAGGGAAGGGATGGCACTCTACCTCACCAAAAGTGTGTCCCTTGAAAGGAGGGCTGGAACCATCCGAAGTGCTGCGGGTCCGGCTGGGAGGTACCCGATCCCAATCGAGGTTGCCCTCTCGGTTGCAACCGGGAAACCACCAGTCCTTTCCGGTTCATTCAAACTTCCGGGCGGTACGGTTGCTAGGGTGTCGACAGAAGCTGACTTCATCCCGGAGCGGGCAGAAGAGCGAGCTACCACCGGTGACGAGATCTCCCGGCAGATAAGGAAGTCAGGGGGGACTGCATTCAGTATCAGCGATCTCAGCATCACGTATGAAGGGGGATTGTTCCTTCCGGTGGGAGCGCTCAACAGGTTCAGGCGCCATTTTTTCGGTGAGGCAGAGCGGGCGCTCCTTCAGACATACCTTCCTGACGACCGGATGCTTGGAGAGGCTCGCAACAGGCTTGCCATGCTCCTTACCCATCTGGACCATCAGGAAAAAAGGAGATCACGGAATCCGGAGCTGGCAATCATCTGCACCGATATCGATTCCGTAAAGGTTGCCTGCCTGGCAGGTTGTGACCGAGTCTGTTTCGAGCCGGATCCCGGGGATATGGAATGTGCACTTACAGAGGCCATTGCCAGCTGCCGGGAATGCAACGTCCGGATGGCCTGGAAATGGCCCCGTGTCCCGCCCCCGGAGTTTATAACAGCAGCGGCAGCCTTGTTGCCAGGCCTCGCTGATTCTGGTCTGGAAGAGGTGATGACAGAAGGTGCCATGTACGCCGATCCCATCCGGACTATTGCTGCCGGGATACGGGTGACCGGCGGTCCGGACCTGAACGTATTCAATGCATGTGCCGTCAAAGCGCTTGCACATGACTGTCCCGGTGTCACGCTCTGCCCTGAGCTGTCCGGGGATGACATCGCCCTTCTCTGCAATCGTCTCGGTGATTCGGGGCAGGTGAGCGTCCTTGTCCAGGGGAATATCCCCGCGATGATCACCGCCGATACCCTGCTTGACCTTGTATCCGGGAGAGGGAACCGAGGGAACTATCGCTCGAGAAATCCTGATTCTCCTGACATTCTCTACGGCCTCGCCGATACCACCGGGAGGATCTTTCCCGTCCACCCCGATTCATGGGGAAGGACCCATATCCTGAATGCAGCCGAGCTCTGTCTGATCGATTATCTCCCTGACCTTGCCCGGGCAGGGGTGGACGGCTGTGTCATCGATGCCCGATGGCGGGGCCCTTCCTATGCAGCCGAAATAGTCTCGGTGTACCGCGAAGCGTTGGACAATACCGGATGGATGGCCGGAGATCCCGCCTCCGCAGAGCGTATCCAGGCCCTGAAGACCAGGATCAGGGCTCTGGCGCAGGGCGGCATCACCGCCGGCCACTACCTCCGCGGCCTCTCTTCTGACTGAACGGGATCTCATTGCCATCCCCCGGAACATTCATTCCTATCTCCTCCTGTTTCAGCTGATCTGCCGGTTTCCCTTTCATATCCCGGCACAATCGCGCTTATAGCATTCTGGTCAGATGGTCTGCCGGTTGAACCCTCATCTCCAGGGCAATTACCCTTGTATCACGGTGATCGGTTTCGCTTGCCGGGTGAACTGTTATGTTCCGGCACGATCACTCTTGTATCAGGGAGTTCACCCATGACAAAAGCCTTCATCCTGATCAACCTGAAGACCTATTCAGAGGGAGCAGGGCAGCGTGCCCATAATATCGCCGGTGCTGCAGAACAGGTGGCAGACGAGAGCGGGGTTCTGATTGCGCTTGCACCGAGCTACATGAATATCCACCCTCTCTCGATGCATTACAGCCTCCCGGTCTATGCCCAGCATGTGGACGGGGCCGAGCCAGGCGCCCACACGGGGGCGATAACGGCTGAGGCGCTGAAGATGGCCGGAGCGGTGGGATCGCTCGTAAACCACTCCGAGCGGCGGCTGACCCTTGCCGAGATCGAATCTTCGGTGTCAGCACTGAAAAACGCCGGTCTTATCCCGGTGGTCTGTTCGAACAACGAGGCCACCAGTGCCGCGGCAGCGGCACTCTCACCAGCCTATGTCGCCATCGAGCCACCCGAGCTGATCGGGAGCGGTGTCTCGGTCTCGAAGGCAAATCCTGACATTATCAAACGATCCGTGGAGGCGGTGCGGAAGGTGAATCCTGACGTTGAGATCCTCACTGGTGCAGGGATCCAGTCCGGCGAATGTGTAAAGATCGCTCTTGAGCTGGGGACGAGCGGCGTCCTTCTTGCCTCCAGTGTCGTCAAAGCCAAGGCACCGATCGCGGTCTTGCGGGACCTCGTCTCGATGCTGTAAGAATCCTTTCCCGGGGGACCTGCCCCTCGTCCTTTTTTCTCTTGGAATTCCGGGTAAAAACGGGAATCGTGCAGTATTTTTTCACACCGGTTCCCCTGCTCTCCTCTCAATGAATACTCATCAGGAAAGGTCCAGAAAAGAGTTCGCAGGCTCGATCAGGCAAATCAGGGCGCACGATCGACAATCAATGAGATGAGGTCATGCTTTGTGATAACCCCGGTCACGATCCCGGCCTCCATGACCAGAACCGCATGGTTGTTCTGGAGGATCCTGACCACGGTATCGACATCCATCCCCGGAGGAACCGTTGGGAACCCCGGTTCCATGAAATTTTTTACGGCAACCCCGACTGCCCGGTGTGCACTCTGCTCCTCAATAACACTCACAATAGCAGATTCGGAGATGCAGCCGACCGGCACCCCGTCTTCGATGACCGGGATCTGGGAGATGTTGTTCAGGTTCATGATCTCGAGTGCCCGCGTGACGGGCTCAGAAGCCTGGACTGAAAAGACAGGGGTATGCATGACATGTGCAGCGGTCATCCGGGACTTTTCAGCGGTGTTCAGGACATGCACAATCTTTTTGAGCGTGCTCGTCCTCGGGTCCACACTCCCGGCCTCGATCCGGGCGACCATCGACTGGCTGATCCCTGCCCTTTCTGCCAGCTCGGTCTGGCGAATCCCGAGCCGCTCTCTGCGTCCTCTCAGTTCATCAGGAGTAGGGATGTGCATTGATATTACTCTGGGATATATGACACGTTAATACTATGCTGTACGAATCAAAAAGCGGTTCAGATCCTGAAACGAGTGGGAGGAGTAAGCCCCCTTCTGTTTCAATGCGGCATTCAGCTACGCGCCATACCCGGGTAATGCCTGGACGCCACCGTACCCTGTTCTGGCTTGCACCCGCAGGGGTTCGCCGTTTCATCGCATCCTGCCCTTCAGCTCAGCGGGTTATCTTGCGCCGTTTCCGGTTGCGTCTCGCCCGTGAAGGCTCGGCCGTATCATCGCTCGGGGCAGGCCGTGTCGTTTCTGTGCCATTGCCGTGACTCTCGCCACCCATACTTGCGTATGGCTGCGTGTCCAGGTGGTGGGGGGACTTTCCTCAGCAGCCATCAGAGGCCACCGTCAGCCGCACACTCCCTCTCATATAAATATGGGGCTCTGCATTATTTACTCTTGATGGATCTCCTTACTGCAGAAGAGGGTGCCTGTGCCGTCCGGCTCGCCCGATCGGTGCTCGAACAAAAGATTGGCGGCACGACCTTCTCCCCCATTCCCCTTGCCCCGATCTTTCATGAAAAGCGGGGGGTATTTGTCACCCTTACCGAGAACGGTGAATTGAGGGGCTGTATCGGGTTTCCCTATCCCACCTTCCCGCTTGGAGAAGCAATACAGGAAGCTGCCATCTCGGCAGCCCTCCAGGATCCCCGGTTTCCCTCCGTCCGTGCCACTGAACTCCCGTGCATCAGAGTCGAGGTGACCGTGCTCTCCGTCCCCGAACTCCTGGTCGCTGACTCTGCCGACCGCCCGGGAGCAGTGGTCATCGGGAAACACGGCCTCATCGTCAGGGGCTACGGGAGAAGCGGGCTCCTCCTCCCCCAGGTCCCGGTCGAGTGGAACTGGGACAGCCGGGAGTTCCTGGACCATACCTGCATGAAGGCGGGACTTCCCCGGGGGTGCTGGAAGGAGGACTGCGTGGAGTTCTTCACCTTCGAAGGGCAGATCTTTCACGAAGAGTGAATAATGAAAAGAGCAGGGGGGATTCAACCGCCCTGCCCGGCTGAATCCCCGGGTCGGCTCATGCCTGCCGGATGAATCCTCTCTCCCTGATAGTGAGGGATTACGGGTGTAACCTCTCTCCAGTGACACGACAGCTCCAGTCAGGTGAATTTCCCTGTCATACATTATGCAAGAATCCATGGGTAGTTTCAGACGTGATGTTCGAGCCAACTGTATGGTTTCATACTTTAACTGGCAGGATCAGGAACTGTATTAAACATCGCCTCCCAGATCAGGAGCATGGCAGACCTTCTCCGTACCGTGACCTCTTCAGACAAACGGAGAAACCTTATCGTGATGCTTGATTCAGGGCCGCGGTCATGGGATCAGATAAGGGATACCCTCCAGGTCACCTCCACCGGGATGCTCCCGCAAATAAAGATCCTCATGGATAAGGGCCTTGTCCGGAAGGAGAAGAATCGGTATTGCCTGACCGACATCGGGCAAACGGTTGCTCACTCCCTCGTCCCGCTCGTCAGGGTCACTGATGTGTTCGATAACCTGGAGGGCTATCTCTCGGACCATGACTTTTCGGTGCTCCCCGCTTCGTTCCGTCACTGTATTGGAGACATCGCGGGGGTCCGGGTCACCGAGGTCGAAACAGCCGAAGTCTTCGAGCCCCACCAAACACTCATCGACAATCTCGCCAATGCGCAATGGGTCTTCGGGATAGTACCTGTTCTGTATCCTTCTCATTCGACATTCTTTATCGATCTCGCCAGGGGAGGGATGGAGGTTTCGATCGTGATGACCAGGGTTATCTTCAACCGGGTCAGGGATGAATCCCTGGATGAACTTAACGAGGGATTGAAACTGCCGAATCTACACTTGTATGTATCAGATGAAGATATCCGGTTTGGCTGCATCGCGACGGATACGTATCTCTGGCTCTCGCTCTACACCAAGAGCGGCATTTACGATCCCAAAAAAGGACTCATCAGCCATGAACCATCGGCACGACAGTGGGGGGAGCAACTGGTCAGGTATTACCAGGATAGGTCTCTAAAGGTAATACAGGACCAGGTTCCATGAGCCGAACGGTAAGAATTCCTTTCCAGACATGATCGGTACGAAGGGATCCTGGAGGCGCGAGGGGGTCATGGTACATCTCCATTCGATCTCTCCTTATCAGGGACATAACGGTGGATTCACCCTGCCAGGTCACTGAAAATTGCACCGCAT
>Ga0209096_1001409_pt1 | contig 26762 bp, 21 predicted proteins | sample AD_UKC034_MetaG_FD_184407 | JGI IMG/M metagenome (GOLD analysis project Ga0209096, IMG submission 184407) | Active sludge microbial communities of municipal wastewater-treating anaerobic digesters from USA - AD_UKC034_MetaG (SPAdes) (version 2) | ecosystem: Engineered > Bioreactor > Anaerobic >... | reverse complement strand
TATTTGTACTATGATAATATTTTATCGAGCAACGGACTTTCATGCAACTCATGTCATATACGTTCACTTTCGTTTTCAAAACAATTGTTTGTAACGCTTGCGGGCGAAACAAAAAGTATTCCTCCGCATGTGAACCTTGCATGGAATCCTGATTTTAACTGGACAGGTTCTGAACCTGTACTCGACAATCTTTGTCTGGGCGATTTTGAACCTGAATTTTTTAATACCAATAAAGATTCTTTGTTCAGCCGTCTTTCCAAAAGCTCCATCTATCCTGAAAAATTTTATAAAGCTTTCGGCATTGAAGACATTAACAAACTCAGTTACGCTGAGCTGAAGCAAAAAATTGTTTACGCTATTTCGCAATTTATGCGCACCATGGTTTCGTCCAATTCAAAGTATAATAAGTTTATACATCATCAGGCTATGATGACTCCTTCCGAAATCAGAGGATTCAATATTTTCTTTACTGAGAAGGGAGATTGCTTCCATTGTCATGGTGGAGACCTTACTACCGATAACAGTTTTCATAACACCGGACTGGATGCAAATCCCACAAGTTTTAATATGGGACGATATAATTACACAGGCAATCCAAATGATATAGGCAAGTTCAGCACTCCTACTTTAATCAACATAGAGCTTACAGCACCTTACATGCACGATGGGCGTTTTCAAACACTGGAAGAAGTAATTGAATTTTATAATTCAGGTGTGCATAATACTTCTCCAAACATTGATCCTATTATGACAAAGCCCGGCAAAGAATACGGACTGGGATTGACACCCATGGAAAAAGCAGACTTGCTGAATTTTCTGAAAACATTTACCGATACATCATTCATCAACAATCCTGCATATTTTAATCCGTTGTGATTTTTTTAAATACACAGAATTTGTTTTCAGTATGAGCCGGTGTTGTATTCCTTTATAATATAACTGACTCTTCTTTCTTTATTTCAGTATTACGCTTCTTTCTTACAACAGGAGTAAGTATAAGCCGCAACGAACTGTCTTTGCTTACATAAGCCCATGCCCAGTTGATAAATATTATCAGCTTATTTCTTACGGTAAGTATCAGCATCAGGTGCAAGAACATCCACACCAGCCATGCAAAATAACCTTTGAAATGCATGAAAGGTAAATCTACAACCGCTTTGTTTTTACCAATAGTTGCCATAGAGCCAAGATCTTTATATTCGAATTCCACCGGTTTTTTCTGATTATGCCATCTGTAAAGATTTTTAGCAAGTGTCTTAGCCTGGTTGATGGCTACATTGGCCAACTGCGGATGTCCGTTAGGATAAAGAGGTGTTGTCATATAAGCTATGTCGCCAACGGCATAAATATTATCACTTCCCGAAACTCTGTTATAACGGTCCACAATCAGTCGGTTGCCTCTTGCAAAAGCATCAGCAGTAAATCCTTCAATTGTATTTCCTGTTACTCCTGCCGACCATATTACTGTTTTGGTTTTTATCTGCCTGCCATTGTTCAACAACAAAGTTTCACCGTCATAATCTTTCACAAAGGTTTCTGTCATCACATTTACTCCCATTTGTTCCAGATATTTTTTTGATTCTGTTTTAGAGGCATCACTCATGCTGCTGAGTGGAAATTTGGCTCCTTCCACCAAAATGATATTGAATTTTGAAAAATCTATTCCACGGTAATCTTTAGGCAACACATGTTTTTTTATCTCTGCAAAAGCTCCACTCAACTCCACTCCTTTAGGACCTGCTCCTACAATTACCAGATTAAACAGGGCTTCGCGTTCCTCATCATTTGCCGAAATAATTTTTTCGAAGGTGAGCAAAATATGGTTGCGGATATTGATGGCATCATAAGTAGTTTTCAGTGTAAAAACATTTCTTGCAATATTGTCATTTCCAAAAAAGTTGGTTTTACACCCTATGGCCAAAACCAGATAGTCGTAAACAAATGAGCCTATATCTGTAACTACCTTGTTGTCCTTAGCAATAATTTGCTGCACTTCAGCCAAACGTATCTGCACATTTTTTTTATTTCTGAAAACATTTCTGAACGGAAATGAAATACTGGAAGGTTCAATCTGCGAAGAAGCTACCTGATAAAAAAGCGGCTGAAACTGATGATGATTAACTTTATCTATCAGCAGTACATCAAATATTTTCTCATCTAACGAACGAACCAGCTGTATGCCGGCAAATCCTCCACCTACTATTATTACTTTTTTCTTTTGAGTTGCAGGTTTCATCTTTTTACTTTTAAAGTTTACTTTAATCTAAATTGTAATATATTAAACCTCTCATTTGGTTTCCTTAATACTCACATAAACATTAAACAACTGACATTGTGTTTTCGTTTGTTGCTTTTTAGTAAAATTTCAACTCAGCTTAGATTACTTAATTTCGCCTCATAAATATAAGAAACCGAATGAACATAGAAGATGATTTGATGTTTCCTGAAATGGAAAAATCGCAAACCAACAGACTAAAAGAAAAGATTTTTGAAACAATTTTTGAGGCTGACACTTTTTATGGAAAGCTCTTTGACATCGTTTTGCTGTTTTCAATTTTAGTAAGTGTTGCCCTTGTCATGCTTGAGTCGGTTGCATCCATCAATGCACAGTATCATCATATTCTGGTAGTGTGCGAATGGATAATCACAGTGTTGTTTACACTTGAATATGCACTGCGGGTTTACTGCGTAAGAAAACCTCTCAAATACATTTTCAGCTTTTATGGTATAGTTGATTTGCTGAGTGTACTGCCTACCTATCTAGGCATCATTTATCCTTCTACAAAATATTTATCGAGCATCCGCATTCTTCGTTTGCTTCGTATATTCCGTATTTTCCGTCTTACAAAATTTATGCGTGGAGGAAATTTAATTTTGATAGCTCTGCGAAGAAGCCGTTCTGAGATTGTTGTTTTCCTGTCCTTTGTTACTCTGATAGTTGTTGTCATCGGTTCATTGATTTACGTAATTGAAAGTGATCATCCCGAGTCACCCATGAAAAGTATTCCTACAAGCATTTACTGGGCAGTGGTTACTGTAACTACTGTTGGGTTTGGAGACATTACACCCGTTACCGGAATGGGAAGATTTCTTGCATCCATACTTATGCTGATTGGTTATGGAGTCATTCTTGTTCCAACCATTATTGCTACTGAAACCATACGAGGTACACGATTGCGTGAGCCGGGAAAAAACACACAGGTTTGTCGGCATTGCTACGATGAGAATCACATGGATGGAGCACTTTTTTGCAAATCGTGTGGTCATTCATTGCACAGAGAGGGAGACTCCTTTAAAGTCAGAAAAGAATAATTTAATCCTAACCACAAAATCTTTATTGTTTTGTAATCATTTAAAAATAAGAACATGAAAAAACTCAAACTCATACACACGTTTCTTCTTAGCTTAATAGGAGTAGTTTCTGTTTTTATGACCTTATCGGTAATTTTTGATCTTTTCGGTATTCGCGCCAGAGAAGGAAATTATGTATTGTTTATAGTCTATGCCAATTTAGTATGCGGAATTATTTATCTGTATGCTGCTATTTCCAATTGGAAAAATCTCACCAATAGTTTTTATAGTCTGGTATTGGCTTCACTCATATTAATAGTGTCATTCATAGCTTTTGGGGTTTATATCAGCAATGGCGGCATACACGAAGTTAAAACCATTAAAGCAATGACCTTCCGCACTGTGTTTACACTAATCATGGCTGCATTAAGTTATATGATGTTGAGAAAAGAAAAACAGCGGAGGTGATTTACTTTTCAATTTGTATTTTATTCATCAGTATCCGAATAAAATACCCGATTGCCAACTATGCGAGCCGGTGATGTATATGGATGTTCTTCGGCTTTGCCAACAGCCATGATGTGTATTACCTTCCATCCCTTTGCTTTAAGATAATCCGAAACCATAGAACGGTGACACCGCCACCACACTGCCTCCGAACACATATATGCTGTGGTTTGTTGCCTCGCCAACTCTGTCAGCAGTTCTATGCCTTTTACAAAATCAGGTGTTTCCATATAATCAGCATAACCTTTGAAAGCATCCTTATGCCAGCGGTTATTATGAGAATTTTTGCTTACTTTTCTTCGTCCGCCTAATTCTTTCAGATGACTATACTTTATTCCCGCTTGAGGCAACACAACTTCGAGATTTTCTTTATTGAATTGCGGATATTTTCGTGAGCCCGGAAAACTGCGTATATCTGCAACATGTTGTACGGAAAAAGATTGCAGCATGGATATAAACTCATCCATACTTCTTGTTGAGTGACCTATGGTGTAAATTGTTTTTGCGGTTGGTGTCATAAATTCAAAGCTCTGTTAAATTGCCTCTGCAACCACTCGGCTCAGTGCGATAATATATTTATCAATATATTTCTGTTTTTCTTTTGATTTGTATTGCTGTATAAACCTTGGATGCTCCAGCACAGTAAGTTTATCAAACATTTTATGTTCGTCATTCAGTTTACGGATAAAATCTGCATTCTTCTTGCCTAGTATAAACACTTCTGAAGTGTCCAACCCCATGCTGATGTGTTGCAGCAGCGATTGAATCATAAATTCACTTACGCACTCAAACAACTTCTTGTCGTCATAATAATTGGCATTAAGCCATTTGCCAGCTTTTGCCTTTCTGACTATAGCCAGCGGAAAGGGTGAGTTGATATAAAAGTTTTTGTAAAATTCTTTTACACCGCCAAAACTTTCAATCATATCATACACAAATACCGAAGAAACTTCATGCGTATAAGCAGAATGCATTTTGATACCACAAACCGTGTCAAGTCTTTTTGTGTCAGTAAACGGAACTCCGGTAACTCCCGCACCATGACGGCTTGGGTTTATTCCGATAATAAATTTCCTCTGGTTATTGTCGTTATAAAACTTTGCATAAAATTTTTGCATCACATCCATGGTTTCGGGATTGTCCATATAAGGATTCAGCACCTGAAATCCTTCCGGAAGTTTACCACTATATTTCAGTTTCCGGTTAAAGTCAATTACACGCTCCGCAAATTTTATTTGTCTGCTCATTTAACGAAAATAGATATTACACTTATTACTCCATTTCATTGACCAAACAACACATCAAGTCAAAGGTTTACAGATTAAGAATTAAAACTTGTTTCTTATTATAATTACAAAAAAAGAAGCCGCCCAAACCCCCGGGCGGCCTCATATAATATGAACAACAATTTCGTTTATCCTGATACTTTTACTTTCTCTACTATCAGACTTTGCACACCATTTTTCTTCACTACCTTACCTGTAATTTCAACATTTTCGGCAGCATGTTTAACAGCTTCTTTGTAAGCATCCGAAAGTTTATGGTCTTCAACAAGCAGATACACTTGTCCGTCATCCTTGCTCAAAATTCCGGCAGGTAAACCTTTATCAAGACATCCCTGTGCGCAGGTTTTATGTCCTTTTCCCTGTGCATCGTGTGTCATATAGCATGACATGTCTAATATTTCTCCTTTCACTGTTTTGCTTGTTTGCCCGAAGGCAGTCATAGAGAATATCACCAAACCTCCGGTTAACAGTGATCCCCATAGTTTAGATTTTTGTGTTTTAACGGTTCCCATTTTTTTAAAATTTTAAAATTTGACTTTTATTTTAAGCTATGACAAAGCTATACTCTATAAAATGAAAATTTGGTTATAGTTAGCTTTCCGGCCAAAACGGCTGTCTTTTGTCTTCATAAATATACCTGATGACCATGTGAGCGCCTGTGGCTTAATCAAATAAAGGAAAAGCATGTTTGAAAACAAACTTGTTTTTACTATTTTTAACAAAATTTTTTCAGAGCAGGTAATGAAACTTCGTAACAAGATTTTTCTTCTGGTGGTTGGTATCTTATTAATTATACAACTTCCTGTATTTCGTCCTGCAAAGAATTTTACAGATGCTGAACCGGTAAATGATATTGCCAAAGCGTATGATGTTCCGATGGATATTCAAATGCATATTTATGACGGATGTTACAGTTGTCACTCCAATTATACTGAGAAATATTTCTGGTATTATAATATTCAACCCGTAAGCTGGTGGATGGCATCTCATATTCGAAATGCAAAAAGAGAGCTTAATTTTTCTGAATTTGCTACTTACTCCCCTCAAAGGGCTTTGAAGAAATTTGAAGAGATTGAAAAAGTTATGGTGAGAAAAAGTATGCCGCTTAAATCATACACACTCACACATAAAGAAGCCCGCTTTACTGACGAAGATTTTCATGATGTGGCTGAATGGGCCAGAGGAATGCAAAAAGAATTATCGCAGAAAAAAGAAACCCCTTCAGCGCCCGAATAATTTTTTTATAGAATTCAGATTATGACCGCGTGAGAATGAAATCCATTCTCACTTTATTATTTCACAAAAAATTATTTCAAAATAAAAATTCAACCTATAAAAGTTAATTCAAAATTATTTCAATCATGCGCAAACAGTTTGTCATCATTACTACTTTACTTTTAGCTGTCACACTGGCTCTGTCCATATTCATGAATAAAAACTGGAGTGTGTTTTTTGCAATCATCCTTGGCCTTACACTGCTGGGATATCAGGATATGTATCAGAAAAAACATGCTATACGAAGAATCTTTCCGCTGCTTGGCCGATTGCGTTATGTGCTGGAAGAACTTCGGCCCAAAATGTATCAGTATTTTATTGAGTCGGATATTGACGGTAAACCAATAAACCGAGTTGACCGTTCCACCATTTATCAGCGTGCAAAAAAAGAACTGGAAACTATTCCATTCGGAACACAACTCGATGTATATGCCGAAGGATATGAGTGGATGTGTCATTCGGTTTCACCCAAAGCTTTCGACACGCTTAATCAGGATCCGCGTGTTGTGTTTGGCAACAAAGACTGTAAGCAACCTTACTCTGCAAGCATCTTTAATATTTCGGCAATGAGTTATGGCTCACTGAGTGCTCAGGCTGTTGAAGCCATGAATGCAGGAGCTAAAATTGGCGGTTTTGCTCACAACACCGGTGAAGGTGGCTTGAGTGATTATCATCTGAAACACGGAGGTGATTTAATCTGGCAGATTGGTACAGGATATTTTGGTTGCAGAGACGAACATGGAAATTTTGATGCAAAACTTTTTACAGAAAAATCGCAACATCCGCATGTGAAAATGATTGAACTTAAAATTTCGCAAGGTGCCAAACCTGGTCATGGCGGAATACTTCCTGCTTCTAAAAACTCTGAAGAGATTGCACGCATTCGGCACGTTAAGCCGCATACCAAGGTGGCTTCTCCTCCATATCATTCTGCATTCAACACACCGTTGGAGATGATTCAGTTTATTCAAAAACTGAGAGAATATTCAGGAGGCAAGCCTGTAGGTTTTAAATTATGTATCGGCCACAAAGCTGAATTTATTTCCATTTGCAAAGCCATGATACATCTCGACATTTATCCTGATTTTATCACTGTAGATGGTGGCGAAGGAGGAACAGGTGCTGCACCGCAGGAGTTCTCAAATTACATTGGTGCTCCCATGATTGACGGATTGGCTTTTGTGCACAATATTCTTATGGGTCTTGATATTCGAAAACACATAAAAATTATTGCTGCAGGAAAAGTGACTTCTGCTTTTCATATTGCACGTGCAATGGCACTTGGAGCCGACACCTGCAATTCGGCCCGAGCCATGATGATGGCTATAGGATGTATTCAGGCTTTGCTGTGTAATACCAACCGTTGCCCAACAGGTATTGCCACTCAGGACCCACGACTTACCATTGGGCTTGATGTGAATGATAAAAAAGTGCGTCTTGCCAATTACCATGCAGGAACAGTAAAAAACTTTGTGGAGCTACTGGGAGCCTCAGGACTTGACGATATGAAAAATATAACACGCAGTCATATTTACAGACGTGTTTCATTAAATGAAATGCTTACCTACGAAGAAATTTTTCCTTCCATCAAACCCGGGTCAATGTTGCAGCAAGAAATTCCTGAAAAATATAGATGGGATTTTGCACATGCCAATATGAATAAATGGGGAGTAACTGTTGAAGAACCTGCATAAGTAAATATTTTACATTTACTTTGTGCGTACTTCACAGATATGAATACACTGAAAATTCTTAACACGAATTATCTTACCCACGATGTAAAACAATTTGTTCTGGAAAAACCACAGGGGTTTATTTATCGCCCCGGGCAATCAGGACATTTTTCAATAAATATTGCAGGATGGGAAGATAAGATAAGACCCTTCACTTTTACTTCTCTAAATGCTTGGCCATATCTTGAACTGATAGTAAAAATTCATGACGACCATGAAGGAGTTACTCATCAAATGGGAAAATTAATCAGTGGTTCGCAATTGATTTTACATGATGTGTTTGGCACTATTGAATACAAAGGCCCTGGAATATTTCTTGCAGGTGGAACAGGTATTACTCCTTTCATTTCAATTTTCAGAGCATTGTATTTCAGCGGTAATCTGCGACAAACCGGATTGATTTATTCCAACAGAACCCAGGAAGATATTATTCTGGGCGATGAATTATTTAAAATGTTGGGGCCTGCTTACATGAATGTTTTTACACGTCAGGGAGTAATCGGATTTCAGGAAAAAAGAATTGACAAAAAATTTCTAATTGAAACGATACGAATTTTCGATACCAACTTTTATGTGTGCGGACCTAAAAATTTTACGGATGAAATTTCTGCTGACCTTATCAGCCTCGGAGTGAAACCCCAATCATTGATTATTTAATTTCCTACAGATTAGTAAGGCAACCCTATATAATCAGGAGGAATAAATTCATACGTGCGTTCATTAATCAGATAGCTCAGCGGTGAATTAGGGAAAGTGTAAATGTCGTTCATCGTTAATCCCCAGGGTTTCCATAAGTTGGCAAGTACCTGCGCAAATATTTCATCCTGCCATGGTGAAAATTTTTTCATCTCACCTGCTGCTATTTCAGGAAGTTCAAAAACAGTTGTTCCGTTTTCATTACGAATTTTATAATCCGGCAATTTCCTCAGCAGGTAGTTTGAATAAATAAACCGCCCATACATTTCTTCAAACTGTGCCGGATGCAATACAGCGTTACCTACTGTATCAAGCACTTCTTTATTATACTCTGCAACGGCACCGTTATCCTGAAGACATGCAACAACTCCAAAATCATTCATGCTCAGACAGAAATTCAAATCCTGTGTTTCATCTTTATAATTAAAAATATCTTTCGAAATATTTACTTTATAACATCGGATGGACCATGGTGTAAAATTTCTGTATTCAACAGGTCGCACCAGCGACTGCATCATCAATACCAGATTTTTAAGTCTTTGCTTCAGCAATGCCGATATCTCAAACGGCTTTCCGCTTTGTGCATGTTGCTTAATGACGTAAACAAAATCCTGATACAATACTCCATATAAAACTCTTGCCATCCATTGAAACAAAATGGTTTCTGAAAGTTTGGTTACTGCATCATATCCTTTTTCAAAAGCTTCCCGTGTAATTTCATCCAGATTTTTAATTGCGGAAACTGTTTCTGCTGATGCAGGTAAAACCATTTCACTGTATTTCATCTTTATGCCATCCAGCAACATTATTCCTGAATCGTGCAGATTATAACGTTCAAGAAGCCACTGTGGAAATACCGGAACAAATGTTTTATTGTCGGTTTTATTTCCTGTAAGAAAACACTTGTCGGGAGAGAATGATAATGGTTCAAAAGGATTAAAAAGTTGCTCCATGAATTTCAATATGATAATAAAATGCGAAAATAAGACGGAATTTTCACTTCAGATGCATTATGTAGGTTATTTGTTCTGACAACAGTAATTCTTCGTTTCATATAGAGAAAAACACATAGCCGACTGATAAAAAGCAGGAATTCTGCGCAACAAACGATTTATCTTCGCGCCCTAACAATAAAAAATAAGACGTAAAATGCTGACGTCACAATTGATATCTCCCAATAGTATTGCCGTTGTTGGTGCCTCTGAAAACCGAAGTAAACCCGGAGGAAAAGTTTTACAAAATCTTTTAGATGCCAAATATCAGGGAACTGTTTATGCTGTCAACAAAAAACCTCTGAACATTGAAGGAACTGTTTATGTTTCACAAATCAGCGAAATACCTTTTGTTGATTTAGCCATCATTGCCATTCCGGCTCACCAGTGTATTGATGCCGTAAAACAACTTATTGAAAAAGGAGCCCGTGCTTTTATTATTTTTTCTGCAGGATTTTCAGAAGCAGGTGCAGAAGGCAAATCACTTGAAAAAAAGCTTGTTGAAATCATTAACAATGCAAATGCTACAATGATTGGCCCTAACTGTATTGGAATTATTAACGAAAACTATAAAGGAGTATTCACCACTCCTGTTCCTGAATATGATTCTTCCGGCTGCGAGTTGATTTCTAGTTCAGGAGCTACTGCTGTATTTATTATGGAATCGGCATTACTGACGGGATTAAAATTTTCAAATATTTATTCCATAGGAAATGCTTCACAAACCGGAGTGGAAGATATTCTGGAATATATGGACACACACTATATTCCGGGAAAAAGCCCTGCAGTAAAACTCCTTTATCTGGAAGAAATTAAAAATCCTTTTAAATTTATCAAGCATGTAACCTCTCTTCGCAAGAAAGGATGCCGTATTGCTGCCATAAAATCAGGCTATTCAGAAGCAGGAGGTCGTGCTGCTTCATCACACACCGGTGCACTTGCAACATCTGATACTGTTATACGTGCATTGTTTTCGAAATGTGGTATTGTTTATTGCAGCAGTCGCGATGAACTGATTGCCGTAGCAAGTGTTTTTCAAACCAAAGAATTAAAAGGAAAAAATATTGCCATCATAACGCATGCAGGAGGTTCTGCAGTGATGCTTACAGATGCGCTTACATCTAATGGAATGAATGTACCTGACATTCCTGCCGCATTTACAAAAGAGCTTTTATCCAAATTGAATGCCGGATCATCTGTTGCAAACCCGATTGATTTTCTGGCAACAGGTACTGCTGAACAACTTGGGGTCATTATTGACTTCTGCGAAAATTATGATGCTATTGATGGTATGGTTGTCGTATTCGGAAGTCCCGGGTTGTTTAATGTAAAAGATGTTTACGAAATATTGGATAAAAAAATCAGCACATGCAGCAAGCCTGTATTTCCTGTTTTGCCATCGTTGATAAATGCTGAAAAAGAAATCAAACTATTTCTTTCCAAAGGTCGTGTGAATTTTCCAGATGAAGTAAATCTGGGCAAAGCACTGGCACATGTATTTAATTCAGAGCTGGTACTATTTGAAAAAGCCATGTTGCCTGAAATGGATTTTGCAGCGATTCGATCAATCATAAATTCATCGTATGACGGATTTCTGAATCCGGATGTTTGTCGTGAATTACTGGAAGCAGCTCGAATATCTATGGCAAAGCAAAAAATCATCACCGACATCCGCCAACTAACGAAAACAGAACAATTAAGTTATCCGCTGGTGATGAAGGTAATAGGTCCGGTACATAAAACAGAAGTTGGAGGAGTTATACTGAATATTATTAATGAGCAACAAGCGGTTGAGGCATTTACGCAGTTAATGCGCATCAGCGGTGCGAAAAGTGTACTTGTTCAGGAAATGATTAAAGGCGAAGAACTTTATTGTGGTGCCGTAAAACAAGGAGACTTCGGGCATGTAGTTCTTTGTGGACTGGGCGGTATTTTTCTTGAATTGCTGAACGATACCTCGTCAGCTCTGGCACCTATGTCAAGGCAGGAAGTGATTACCATGGTTGAGTCATTGAAAGGATATAAACTGATTGAAGGTTACCGTAACCGTAATGGATTAAACAAAGAAATGTTCATTGATATCATTATGCGTGTAGGTGCTCTGGTACATATAGCTCCTGAAATTACCGAACTCGACCTGAATCCCATCATTGCAAATGAAATGCAGGCCGTGGCTGTGGATGTACGTATCCGGATTGAAAAGTAATACGATGCTAATTTTTCTTACATTCATTTTTAACCAATTGAGGTATCATTGTTGTTTTTTTCACTCCTGACCATACATTCACATTCTTTAAAATCCGTATCAATCTTACAAATGTCAGTATGCTGATATAGTCAGTAACTGAATCCGTTATTGCGGCAATAGCTTTGCAAGTAATTATTCAAATTCAAAACAAATTAATTATGGACTTACTACTTGCAATTTTAATTTCAATGGGTGTTAACGTTACCCCACATGACATCTGTAACAAAGAATGGCGTTATAAACATGCCAGTGAATTACAGCAGGCACAAACGCAGCTTCATAACCTGCAGATTGAATCTTCCAATCCACACATATCACCGGGTAAGCGCTTAGGAGCAACTCCTGTGATTGTCGGCCCTGTTGGCAAATAGCATCTGACTCATCTTCCCATACGACTAAAGGTTTTCCTTGCCGGAAAGCCTTTTTTATTTTAAGTGAAAATGTATAATTTTCTTTATGTTAATTCTGACACTTTCAATTTAAAATGAATTCGTGACAAGTTAAAGTTGAAGAATATAGTTAATCTTATCCACAAAAAAAGAGTTGCTCTTTTGAAGCAACTCTTTTTGGTTTTTATGTTAATGCCGGTTATTCTATAACCACACGCTTATTCATTACACCATTGTTGTTGATGGCAGAAAGCATATAAATGCCTTTTGGCAACATGCTTACATCCATACTTACTATATTGATTCCGGTATTATTGTTTACTACATCTTGTTTCAACATTTTTCCGGTAATGTCTGTCAGAACAATGTGTGTAGTACCTTGCTCTGTTGCATTCCACTCTATGGTGATGTAGTTGTCTGCAGGATTAGGATAAACACTGAATGCTGATGGTTGACTGTTCTCTTCGCCAAAGCGGCAGTTGTCAAGTGCTACTGCCTTTACTCTTGATGCACTTCCGCATGCATTGGACGACATCAGTATTACATTGCCTGCTGCAGCGCCCCAGGTTACTGTTATATCATTCGTGTTGCCGCCTCCGCTTACATACGTTGCTGTATTCGGATACATCCATGTCAGCGTAAAATCACCTTGTATGTTGGTAGTATCTGCCGTGAAGGTTACATTCTGGTTGGCACATGCCAATCCTGGTGTGATGGATGCTGCTGCTATTGGTGCTCCTTTTACTATCATACAACGTGATGGGCTGGTGCCACATGCATTGTAAGCCGATACGCATACTTGTCCTGTGGTGAAGGCTCCGTACTGCACATTTATTGTTTCAGTATTGTTAGGACCGATGATAGTTCCCGGTGTTGTCCACTGAAAGTTCATCCCTGCCTGTGGTGCTACACTGTAGTTTACATTGCCGTTACACAATCCGCTGCTCGTTCCTGTTATACTTACTGGACGCTTAGGTACACTTGGTGCTATGGTTTTACATTTCGGCCCTGTAGATACTCCACATCCGCTGACTACCGTTACACAAATGTTTCCAATGTTATTGTAGTTATTCTGGAAGGTTACCTCTACACTGTTGGTACCTGCTCCCTGTGTAATGTTGGAGTTGGATGGTGTTGTCCAGTTGTAGGTAGCTCCTGAAATATTGGCTACACTGTAAGTCTGCACTGCATTGGGGCAGGCAGTAAAGGTTCCGGTGATGGCTCCAATTGCTGCTGCAGAAACGCTGGAAGAGATGTTCATACATTTTGTTGAACTGGTAAAGCAACCTACCTTGGCTGCTACACACAAAGTGCCGCCTGTCCATGCAGGTCCAAAGTTTACTGTAACATTTTCTGTTGTTCCTGTTACGGTTGCATCTCCTGATATTGTCCACTCATAAGAGTCGGCTCCTGACACAGGTGTACAGCTATATGCTACATTATTTGTGTTGGCGCAGGCTACTGCATTTCCAATCACACTTGCAGGTGTCGAAACTGTTCTGCGAACCATTACTGAACGATAAGCACTTGTTCCACATGAATTACTGGCTTCTACTCGTATCACATAGGTTGAATTTACAGTAGTTCCAAACTCTACGTCTATACTGTTGCTTCCGTCAGCAGTTAAGAAATTTACACCTGTTGTACCTGGGCTTAGATACCAATGATAACTGGTTGCATTAGTTGCACTGGTACTTAAAGTATATGGCCCGTCTGTTGGGTTCGGACATACACTTGTTGGTGCTCCCGTAATTGGATCGGGTTGTGAAGGAAGTGGATTTACAATTACATTTGTTGTATTGTCTGCGGTACATCCATTATCATCAGTAACAGTAACAGTATAAGTTCCTGCTACAGGATTGCTCACTGATGGATTTTGTACAGAAGAAGTATAACCTCCGGGTCCTGACCATTGGTAACCCGTTATGGTTCCATCTGATCCTGTACCATTAGAAGTAAGATTGAGTGTTGCATTGGCACAAACAGGTGAATTGCTTCCTGCACTTACTGCAAGTAAATCACAAACTCCAAGAGTTGTAAGGTTAATCACATTGCTGTTGTCTGAAGTGTGTGTGCCATCAGTTGCACGAACACGGTAGTAATAAGTTGTACTTGCATTAAGTCCTGTAATGTCAGAAAACAAACCACTCTCAGATTGATTATAAACTACATAATCACCTTCATAACCCGTTACAAACAAGTCATCCATTCGGCTTGTTCCTGCATTGGTTACAGTACTATTATTAACAGATGTATTACTGGTCATAATCCAACGTAAATAAACGCTGCTCTGATTATCACATTCAGCTGGAAGTGCCACGTTTGACAAAACCCCTGATGTAAAATCATTAGCTACTGTAACAGTTGCTCCTGAAACATCCGTCCATGTTCCACCAGCACCAATTTTATATTGTAATTTAAAATCGCGAGGTCCTTTATTTGAAGAACGTTGTTTACTTGAAACTGTAAGGTCAAAGTAATTTTGAGTATTCACAATTACTTGCCAGTATTTTGTTCCCATACCGCCATCCCATCCTGTTGCAGTGGCCGCTTCAGTAGTAGCTCCGGCAACGTCAAAGGTGGGTGCATTAACACCGCCTTCTGTTGTAATAGTAGCCGAAAGATTAGCAACACTTCCTCCATCGGCTGTGGCATCATCAGGGTTATTAGGGAAATCCCAATATGCAATATCAGTACTTATAGGAGCAATAAAAGTGGGTGAAGTAGAAACATCCAGAAAATAGCCTGTAGCTCCTGAAACAGCATTCCAGTTGGCACGAAAACTATGAATACCTATGTTGGTTGCTGCTGTAGCAACAGGGGCATCAATATTAAGTGTGGTAAATGATTGCTCTGCACCATAGCTTGTACCACCACTGTTGGTTGCATAAGCATGATAATAGTAGGTAGTTCCTAATGTTAACCCACTGAGTGCAGATGAAAAATCAATTCCGGATAAATTTGTTGAAGAAACCGGTGTACCGCTACCATTGGCAAATCCCATGGTAGTGCTGTACTCAATTCCATAATCTATCAATGATGAACATCCAATATCAGGGATGGTTCCTGCTACAGTAGCCGAATTTTGAGTGATAGAACTGCTGGAGCCTGAATTTGTTGTAGGTGCACTGTTTACTCCATTGGCTGAAGATACAACACAGTTTTCGGTAGATGCACCGCCTCCTGTAACTGCTATATTTCCGGCATAGCTTTGAACAAGGGTAGGGTTAAACTTCACATATACGGTTGTGCTGCCAAGTGTTGGTGCTGTATATGGAAGATTTAGTGTTGAAGTATAAGTTCCGCCTGATGTCAAACAATAAGTAAATCCACTCAATGCACTTACATCAACAGAGCTACCATCAAGGTCAGTACCCGAAACGGTAAAGCTCTCATAACTACTTGTGGTATTTATACAAACATTTCCGAACTGATTACTTAGAGTACCTACTGACAAATTTGGTACCGGAGAAGAACTGTATGATAAAGAAAAATCATCAATGCCGGTAACAGGCCTGCTACCACTACCTGATGAACTTGATAATGCTACAATTCTTATCCAAACTGATCCATTATAATTATCAAGCGCAGAACCAAAATTCACTGTTACCGTTGTAGTTCCCCATGTTCCTTTAGATGTAGTTAATGTTGCAGGACTGGTGGTTGCAGTGGTAAAAGAACTTGGTGTTGTTCCAAATCCATAATCTACCAACCAAGTTGTAGTTCTTCCAGTACCGCTACCATCTAACGACATTAAATCAAAGCTTAAGCTAAAGCTGTTATATCCAAGAGTATTGGCAATTTGTAATACAAATGCAGCTCCCGGGTCACCAAAAGAACCTGTTTGTCTGACAGACAAGGCCCTGTCGGTATTATTGTTCTGAGTAGTAGTATTGTCAGAAGAAGTTGCAGGCGGGTTAGCCGAAGCACTATTTTGAAACTGACCGGTAGTATTACTCCAAACTGTATTTGCTGTTACGAGCGTTTGAGTTGTTCCTAAATTTGAAGCTGTTGCACCGGTTCTTACTGTCCATCCGGTTGGCAACCCTGATCCAATACTATTAAAGTCTTGTGTATAAGGAGACGACCCCAACGTAATTTGCGCCTTTGAAGTGTTAAAGGCAAACAGACAAAATACACCAAAAGCCATAACTGTCAGGCTTCGGAGAAATGTTAAATTTCTAATCATGATATTTGGTTTTTAAATGTTTACTAAAAAAGGTTCTGAAAAACAGACCGACAAAATTAAGAGAAGAATTGACTTTTAAAAAAAATAATTTATGCAGATTTTTTAGCTTACTCCGATTATCCTTTGCGTTTGGATGAACAATATTATCACACTGTTATTCATCGAATCTCTCAAAATTTAGTGGAATAATGATGATTAAAATGATTTTCTTACAATGGCTTAATGAAAAATTAAACTGTGCAAATTAATAGTCTTCAGGTCTTATTTCATTATAATTATTCGATTGGAATAATCTTACATGGAGTAAAACCTTACAAATGTCATCAAACCATTTATGTGATTTAAAATATCTGTAATAGCGGCAATGGCTTTGCAGGTGTATGTCAAATTCAAAAACAAATAAATTTATGGACTTACTACTTGCAATTTTAATTTCAATGGGTGTTAACGTTACACCACATGACATCTGTAATAAAGAATGGCGTTATAAACATGCCAGTGAATTACAACAGGCACAAACGCAGCTTCATAACCTGCAGATTGAATCTTCCAATCCACACATATCACCGGGTAAGCGCTTAGGAGCAACTCCTGTGATTGTCGGCCCTGTTGGCAAATAGCATCTGACTCATCTTCCCATACACAAAAGGCTTTCCAAATTGGAAAGCCTTTTTTATTTTCAGTTTATCAAATGTTGCTGAGCAATCTATGATAAAGCTGTTTTTCGATTTAACGAATGGTTACCAACTCACGGTATTTTACTATCGGCCACATTTCATCATCAACAATCAGTTCAAGTTTGTCAATGTGTTTGCGTATTACATCTAAGTAAGGTCTTACCTTATCACAATAAGCAAATGCTCTTTTGCGTACATCGGTAATTTTGTTTGCCTTTTTTCGCTCTTCTATCATTTCGTCCACACCGGTTTGTATCTGAGTAATGTGATTACTGATGTCGCGAATGAGTTTAAGTTGTGTACTGTAGGTATCTTCTTTCAGTCCGCAGTTCTGTAGTTTATTTACACATCCAGCCATAAAATTCTGATAGCGGAATGATGCAGGGATGATATGATTCTGTGCCAGATCGCCCATCACACGGCTTTCTATCTGAATTTTCTTAATGTATGTTTCGAGCATGATTTCATGACGCGCCTCTGCTTCGCGATGAGTGAAGATTCCATTTTCTTCAAACAGTTTCAGCGACTTTGGTGATACATAAGCATCAAGCGCTTCAGGACTGGTTTTGAGATTGGACAGACCTCTGCGTTTGGCTTCCTGTACCCACTCTTCACTGTATCCATTGCCTTCGAAACGGATGTTTTTTGTTTCAACAATATATTCACGTAACACTCTTAAAATAGCTTCGTCTTTTTTAATGTTTTTGGCAATGAGTACGTCCACTTCATTGCGGAAATGGCGAAGCTGGTCGGCAACAATGGTGTTGAGCACAACCATAGGTCCGCTGGTGTTTGCTGAGGATCCTACTGCACGGAACTCAAATTTATTACCTGTAAATGCAAATGGAGAAGTGCGGTTTCTGTCGGTATTATCCAAAAGGATTTCAGGAATTTTACCTATATTTAGTTTAAGAGCTGTTTTTTCTTCAATACTCATTTTAGTTGAGCCCACTTTTTTCTCAATGTCATCAAGTACACGGGTAAGCTGTGCTCCTAAGAAAACACTCATGATAGCAGGCGGTGCTTCATTGGCTCCTAAACGATGGTCATTGGGAGCAGATGCTATACTTGCGCGAAGCAAATCGGCATGCTCATAAACTGCTTTAATTGTGTTTATGAAAAAAGTGAGGAACATCAGGTTCGACTTTGGATTACCTCCCGGAGAAAGCAGATTTTTTCCGGTATTGGTGCTCATGCTCCAGTTGTTGTGCTTGCCGCTGCCGTTGATGCCTGCATACGGTTTTTCATGAAACAATACTTTGAAATTATGTCTGCGAGCCACTTTATCCATCAGGTCCATAAGCAGTTGGTTATGGTCAACAGCCAGGTTTATCTCTTCAAACAGCGGAGCACATTCAAACTGACACGGTGCTACTTCATTGTGACGTGTTTTAAGAGGAATGCCTAATTTGTATGCTTCATTTTCGAAGTCGTGCATAAATGCATTTACTCTTGAAGGTATGGAGCCGAAATAATGGTCTTCGAGTTGTTGTCCTTTGGCAGGAGCGTGACCAAACAAGGTACGTCCGGTAACTTCCATATCGGGGCGTGCATGAAATAATGCAGCATCTACCAGAAAATATTCCTGTTCAATACCAAGTGTAGGAATGATGCGGGTAATGTCTTTATCGAAATACTGTGCTACAGGCACAGCAGCCATGTTGAGTGCATGTACTGCTTTCAGTAATGGTGCTTTATTATCGAGTGTTTCACCGGTATATGAAACATAGATGGTAGGAATACAGAGTGTTTTTCCGTTCAGGCTCTCCATAATAAATGCCGGAGAACCGGGATCCCATGCTGTATAACCTCTGGCTTCAAAAGTATTGCGAATGCCCCCACTCGGGAAACTGCTGGCATCTGGCTCCTGTTGAACCAAAGAACCACCTGAGAAATGTTCGAAGGAATTTTCTCCTTCCATCTCGAAGAAGCTATCATGCTTTTCGGCAGTAGTACCGGTAAGCGGCTGAAACCAGTGTGTGTAGTGTTTGGCACCATGACTAATGGCCCATTCTTTCATTCCATGGGCTATTTCACCTGCAATTTTACGGTCAATTTTTTCGCCTGTTTCAATGGCAGCAATAACTGCCTTGTAGGCATTCTTGGGTAAGAACTTCAGCATTGCTTCGTTGTTGAAAACATTGATGCCAAAGTAGTCGGAGATTTTGTTGGAAGGTGCTTCCACCTTTACCGGAGGGCGTGAGTTCAGAGATTCGAGCGCACGAAAGCGAACATTGCTCATAAAATGTGTTTTTGTTTAATGTTTATGCGCTGCAAACATAAATCAAAAATACAGGGCTTGTCAAGTTTTTTTGCATTTTTTTTAACATGACCCCCTAAAAAATCGGGTTAATTGGTGAAATTATTCGATTTTTTGAGGTCTTGATACCGAATTTGAGGGGGGTGTGCCGGAAATTTCACTTTTTTGATCTGTCGGCACATTGATTTCTTCAGGCAGTGGCTTTTCAGCTTCTGAGATTTCTTTTTTTGCCACCGGAGGTGTTTTCATACTTTCTTCTATCTCACGCTGAACTCCATTCATGGCATCTTTAAACTCGCGGCTGGCACGTCCTAAACCACGGGCCAGGTCAGGAACTTTTTTGGAACCAAAAAAGAAAAGTACAAATACCAAAATAACCAACAACTCTCCGCCACCAAGATTATCAAGAAAAAGAAGCATGGATAACATTTAACTTAATTTTGTGCAAAGGTACAGTATTCAAAATGGGTTTTAGATTAAAGAATAAACATAGTTGTTGTTTTGATTTATTTATTTGTATCCGAAACGTAGTTTTTGATTTTAGCAGATAAATTTTTTTCAGCATGGAGACACCATTAAAAATTTCAACATCACTTCTGTTTCTCTCTGTATGGGTGGTGGCAGCTGCTTCGTGCAAACATGATATACCACAGATTAATATTCCACAGGCCGACAGCACCGTGTCTGCTTTTTGCAACAGCGATACCGTATATTTTAAAAACACCGTTCAACCACTCATACAAACTGCCTGTGCCTACAGCGGATGCCATTATGCCGCTTCGCATGAAGATGATGTAATTCTCGATACATACACCAACATTATCAACACCGGAAAAGTGAAAGCCGGAAATCCTGACGACAGTAAACTCTATAAAGTTATTACTGAAACAGACTCTGATGATATCATGCCGCCTCTACCCAATCAACCTCTGAGTGCTGCACAAATCAACATTATATATAACTGGATAATGCAGGGCGCAAAAAACAATGCATGCCTTCAGTGCGACACCTTAAATGTTACTTATTCGCAAACCATAAAACCAATTATAGAAAGTCTTTGCAAAACCTGCCACAATCCGTATATGCTTTCGGGAAATCTGATACTGACAACTTATGATGATGTTGCTGCCATAGCTGCCAATGGAAAGTTGGTTGGCACCATTACACATGCACCCGGATATGTAACCATGCCCGACTTTGCCGACTCTAACAAATATATCGGCCAATGCCAGATTAAACAAATTGTAAAATGGGTTAACGAGGGTTATCCTGATAATTAATGCACCATGAATAAAAAAATATATTTGCTCGCGGGCACATTCCTTGTTATGGCATTCAGCAGTTGCTACTATGATGTGGAAGATGAATTGTATCCGTCAACAAGTTGCGATACGACAAACGTAACTTACTCTGAGAGTGTGGCGCCTGTGCTTAAAAATTATTGTTACAGTTGCCACTCGGCAGCCATAGCCAATGGCAGTGTGGTGCTGGATAACTATCAGTCGGTAAAACATGTGGCTGCAGACGGAAGACTCCTGGGTACCATCAATCATGAGAGTGGATATATTGCTATGCCTCAGGATCAGAAGAAATTAAGCAATTGTGATATCAGAAAAATAACTATCTGGATAAATGATGGTATGCAGGATAATTAAATGAAGAAAAATATGTTAAGAATTTTTTTAGTAATAATATCGGGAATGACACTGAGCATGATTGCCTCTGCTCAATCCGTGTATATGACAAACACAGGCAAGGCGACTTTTTATTCTAAAGCACCTCTTGAAGACATTGAAGCAACATCAAATAAGGCTAACTGTATTGTGAACACTTCCAATGGTGAAGTACTTTCTATCATAGCCATTCGCACTTTTAAATTTGCAAAAGCGCTGATGGAAGAACACTTCAATGAGAAATATCTGGAAAGCGATAAGTATAAAGACGCCACCTTTAAAGGTAAAATTGCCGAAGCTCTTGTTACCAACAGAGACACTTCTTATAATGTAAACGTAACAGGCACCATGAAAATACATGGAGTGGAACAGCCTGCTTCTTATACAGCTGCATACAGCGTGAAAGGCGGAATGCCTTCGCTGGAAGGAAGTTTTAATATTGCGCTGAAGGATTATAATATTACCATTCCCAAGCTGGTAATTGAAAACATTGCCGAAGTAGTGAAGGTAACCTGTAAATTTGACCTTTCACCATATCAAAAGAAAAACTGATGAGAAATATACATACGGGAATGTTTATGAGAAAAGTACTGCTGACATGTGCAGTGTTGCTACCGTCTTATGCATTATTTGCGCAGGACGACCTTATGAAAATAATGGAACAACAAAACACCAAAACAAAAAAGGAAGAAGTTACTGCAACATTTAAATCAATAAGATTGATTAACGGCCACGACATTGAAACCTGCAAACAGGGTGAGCTGCTGTTTACAGTGCAACATCGTTTTGGACAAATCAATCAGGGCTCCTATGAATTTTTCGGGCTTGACCAGGCAACCATGCGACTTGGATTTGATTACGGTGTATTCAACTGGCTTACGGTAGGTGTGGGAAGAAGTACTTTTGAAAAAATGTATGATGGATTTCTGAAAGCCAAATTACTGAAACAACGCAAAGGAGGAACACCGGTAACTATTACAGGCGTAAGTGCTATGCAGATAAACACACTGAGATTTTCGGACCCTGACCGAAAAAATTATTTTTCCTCAAGGCTGACATATTCACATCAGTTGCTGATAGCATCAAAAGTGTCTAACACTTTTTCGTTGCAACTCATGCCAAGTTATGTACACCGCAATCTTGTGCCTACGGCATCTGAAAAAAATGATGTATTTGCACTGGGCGGTGGTGGTCGCATACGGCTATCGCGAAGCGTAAATTTCACTGCAGAATATTATTATGTTTTTCCGGGGCAGATATCATCAACTTATAAAAACTCACTTGCAGTAGGTTTTGATATAGAAACCGGTGGCCACGTTTTTCAGGTACATTTTACCAACTCACGCAGTATGGTGGAGAAAGGTTTTATTGCTGAAACAACAGGCGACTGGCTTGACGGAGGTATTCACTTTGGGTTTAATCTGAACCGGGTGTTTACGGTTTATACTCCAAAGGAGTGATAAAACTTTTTATGTATCTCCTTCCGATTTGTTGTCATCAGTTTCAAAATATTCCTGTGCCGTTCCTTTATTAGAATGTTCCTGAAGTTGTTTGATGATGGCATCAGTGCGCTTGCCATGAAGTTTTATTTTTTCGATATTTTCCTTCAGCAGGGTTAAAGCATTCCTTTTTTCGTCTTCGTTATCAGAATTCACTATTTCCTGTATTAAATCTTCAGATAATTCCGAAAAATTATTTACAAAGTTTAATGGGTTTTGAATCTCATGTGATATGCGTGAAGCCATTACACCAAAAGCAGCCATCTTTTCACTTTGCACCAGTTGTTGTTGTGTTGATTTAAGATTATCATAAGCAGTTGCAAGTTCGCTGTTGGCTTTTTGTTTTATTCTATAACGGTTGTACAATAACAAGAGCAACAGTAACATTAATACGACACCACCGATGAATGAATTACGAATATTTCGCTGCCTGATAAATTTTTTCTCCTGTTCGGCCCTGATTGTAGCTTCTTTCTTTTCAAAATTATACTGCATACCGATCTGGGTAATCTTTTTGTCTTTTTCAAGATTAAAAACAGTATCTTTTAAAGATGCATAAAGCCTGTAATTATCAAAAGCACTTTTATAGTCGCCCAAGCAGGAATCAATACTGCTCTGTTGCAAATAGGAGTTATATAAATCTTTTAAACTGCCTGTTTGTCTATAAATATTAATTGCACTGTCGGTATGAGATTTTGCAAGATGCAGACTTGTGGACAAAATATTATTTGAGCTCATTCCCGGAAAAAGTTGATTTGACTGAGCGTGCACACTGTCGGAATGAATATTTTTTGCAATGGTGAGATATGTTTCTCCGATGTTCACATGGTTCATTGCGTTAGAAGAAAGATTGCTGTTTTGGCTGTTGATCTGCAATGCCATTCCAAAATAATTAAGTGCTTTGGTGTACTCCTTAAGGTTCATGTGAGCTACCCCCAAATTGTTATAGATAAGGTTGTTCATGCTTGTAGATCCCATCTCCTGAAACACTTTATAAGCCTTTGTAAAATAATCTAGAGCGGTTGTGTAATCGTGAAGACCATCACAATAAATTGCACCGATATTTATATACTCTGTTCCAATGTTATATTTATCATCTGATTTCAGAAAATATTTTAATACGGACTGATTATATTCAAGACTTTTTTGCCAATCTGACATTTTAAAATATATATTACCCAATCCTAACTTGGCAGACTGCACCATTAATGAATCTCCGTTTTCTTCGGCAATTTTTAAGGATTTCATTAAATACTTTAAAGCATTCGGGAAGTCTGATAACTCCAAATAATTTGAACCAATGTATTTATTTGAATAAGATATTCCGCTTGCATAATTCAAATGAGTAGAAATATCCAATGCCTGCTGCCCATAATTAATTCCTTCAACAGGATTAATATTTGTATAATAATCTGAAATCATGATCAACGTAAAAACCTTTGACGAATCGTCAGGAATGTTCGGCAATTCCGCAATCATAGAATCAACTTCACTCTGAGACATCTGCTGAGCAATGGATTGACCGGAAAGAAATAATGAAAGAAGTAATAAGAAAAGTATTTTTTTCATATGGATGTAAATTGCAATTTTAGTTAAATCAACTCAGAATATTCATGACATATATCACTCTAAATCTACTCGGTGAAAATAATTTATTTTTTACGAATAAACAGTCGTTATCAATTCTTTTGATTAAAAACAAAAGATATTCACAGAAAAACATTGGGTCATTCGGCTTCAAGACTTTGGAGACCGATAATAACAAAAAGAAAACAGAAGGAATTACAAATCCCTTCTGTTATCCACCAAAATCATTAATAAATTACTTACTCAAATAAGCATTATACATCCAAACAAGTTTTTCCTGCTCGCGGATATAATCACTCATCATGGCATTGGTGCCTTCGTCATCAGCTTCGGCTGCAATAGCAAGAATATGACGTTGTTTAACAAGTATGGTGGCAAATGCATCCAGTACCGATTTGACTGAACGGGTTGCATCAGTAACATTTTTCACCGGTTTTACATCGGCTGTTTTCACAAAATCATCAAACGTATGCAATGGTGTTCCGTCAAGAGTGAGTATGCGCTCAGCTATCTCATCAATTTTTAAAAACAGGTTGTCGTACAACTCTTCAAACTTGATGTGCAACTCAAAAAATTTTTCACCTCTGATATTCCAGTGCAGCCCGCGTGCATTCTGATAAAATACCATATAATCAGCCAACAATTCATTCAGTTTGCCGACAAGTTCCTTGGTGTCTTTTTTGTTTAATCCAATATTAATCATATCCCTTTGTTTTAAATTCTGTATTAAAACACAAATTGACGACTATAGTTTGAGTCCGGACAGATGACTGTTATCATATAAAAAGTAAGTTCTCTGAAAAATTCTTTATGTTTTCTCTCGAATTCAATTTTAATCCGGCACATAAAACCTGAAAAGTCTTCTCTGAGGAAAGAAAGTGGTATATAACTGACAATTGGACTGAAAAAACTAACTTTTTGAAAAGCTAAACCAACCATCATATAGGCTAAAGGGCTGAAAATGTGTAATAAACATTGAGTATAACTTTTGTTAAAAACTTCTATATTTGCCGCTCTTAAAAAATTTACCGAAAAATCTATTATTCATGCAAAGCAAAGGCGCTATTAAATTTTTAGCCATACTGGTAACCATCATCTGCTTATTTCAATTATCATTTACGTGGGTAACTCTTAGAGTTGAGAAAAAAGCTCATGCTGCTACCAATGGCAACCCTGATGCATACAAGGCTTATATAGACTCCATTAGTCCCTTGACTGTTTATAACCTTGGAGTAAAACAGTACACTTATCAGGAATGTAAAGAAAGGGAAATAAACCTGGGTCTTGACCTTAAAGGCGGGATGAACGTAACGATGGAAATCAGCATTACTGATCTTATTCGCAATCTTTCCAATAATCCAAATGACCCGATGCTTTTGAAAGCACTGGAAGATGCTAATCAGGCAAAACGTACCAGCCAAAAGGGCCTTGTTCAGCTATTTGGTGAAGCATTCGAAAAGAATAATCCAAATGCAAAACTTGCTGCACTGTACAGCACAATGGATTTGCAGAACCGTGTAAATTTCAACTCTACCAATCAGGATGTTCTTAAAGTAATACAGGGAGAAGCAGATGCTGCCATCAGCCGTACGTACAATATTCTTCGTACACGTATTGACAAATTTGGTGTGGCACAACCTAATATTCAGCAGTTAGGCGGAGGACGAATTCTGATTGAATTGCCCGGTGTAAAAGAACCTGATCGTGTGAGAAAACTGTTGCAGGGAACTGCACAACTTGAGTTCTGGGAGACTTATGACAATGCAGAGATATTCCCTAAGCTTGAAGAAGTAAATAAAAAACTTGTTGCTCTTGACACACCTATCGGTAGCGACAGTCTTTTAACCGATTCAACAGCAGTAACAGACTCATCGGCAACGGCAGTTGCCGAAGCTGATACCGGTGCCAACAAAAAACCGGCATTGCTAAGTAAACTGAACAGCGATACCTCTGCAAAAGATACTTCAGCTCAGGCACAGTTTGCCAAATTTTCTAAAGAAAATCCACTGTTTGCAGTACTTACTCCTGCAATCTTCAACAATGCACAAAACCAGAGTGAATACCGCAAGGGACCTGTTGTAGGTTATGCAGCCATTAAAGATACCGGAAAAGTGAATGCCATTTTTCAGCGTCCTGAAATTAAAAATATTTTACCACGAGATCTTCGCTTGTTGTGGACAGCAAAACCTCCAACAAAAGAGTCCAAGTTTTTAGAGCTTATTGCTATTCGTGTAAAAAGTCGTGACGGAAAAGCTCCTCTTGACGGTGCTGCTATTACTGATGCTACACAGGAGTTCGGACAGTTTAACAGTGCTCCGGAAATTTCGATGAGTATGAATCCTGAAGGTGCCAAAACATGGAAACGCCTTACCGGTGAAAACATCGGAAAGAGTATTGCTATCGTGCTCGATAATTATGTTTATTCATATCCTAACGTACAGGGTGAAATCGCAGGAGGAC
>Ga0209096_1001406_pt1 | contig 26777 bp, 46 predicted proteins | sample AD_UKC034_MetaG_FD_184407 | JGI IMG/M metagenome (GOLD analysis project Ga0209096, IMG submission 184407) | Active sludge microbial communities of municipal wastewater-treating anaerobic digesters from USA - AD_UKC034_MetaG (SPAdes) (version 2) | ecosystem: Engineered > Bioreactor > Anaerobic >... | reverse complement strand
GTCGCCCATCCCCCTAGTTCCACCCCGCGCTCATCTCTTTCATTCATTCGTCTTCTCATGCGCGATTCTCACACCCCCCTATTCTCACTGCACGTCGCTCATCGTTGCTCGTACTTCACGCTCTATCATGCTCGCCTATCATCGCTAGTGCTTCCCATTCTCATGTTGTCGTGTAGGGGAAGGCCAGACCATCCCCTAGGCGAAAGGGGGTAACAATGAATAAACTATCCGATGAGCACGTTGTGGTAATCTCGTCGATCATCGCTACGCTAGCCGATGAGGGGGGGAATGCTCCCGAGGGTATCATGTATGCCGCCGTGATGAATGGCATCTCGTTGTCTGAGTTTAATGCGATCATGGTGGCCTTGGATCGCGCCGGATTAATCACACGATCTGGAAACATCGCATCGCTAACGCCCAAGGGGCTCGAAACGGCAGAGCGCATTAAGTGTGCCATAACTGCTACAATCACCCAGTAACAGTACGGGGGAAGATAGCGAAGGGGGACGCCATGGCGTCCCCCTTCTATTCCTAGGGGACACCCCGTCGAAGCCCACCAGCCCGGGCTTGGGATGATGCGGCGCGCGGGCTATGGCTGGCCGCGCGGGTTTGGGGGGACGAGGCGGTCCCCAATTCAGCGGACCTTGGGTTAGACGGATTCACCGTGGCCCAACGGGCCGCGGACTGGTTCGAGAAGGCGGTAGCGGCATAGAATGAAGCGATGCGATGAAGCCGCCCCTCGTGGGATCCACCCCATCACCCCCATGAGGGGCGGCCTTCATGGGCCGCGCACCGTCGAGCCCCCGTCGAAGCTTGCCGTCGAGCTCACCGGAGCCCTCGTCGAAGCCTGCCGTCGAACCCACCGTCGAGCCCACCGTCGAGGACAAACGTCCCATCCCCGAGGCTTGACACCGTTGACTGAGCATGCTATAATCACAGCGTCAAGGGGGAGGCCGGACCTTCCCCCGGACAAAGGGGGACAAGATGAACAGGGGGGCGAGATGGTCTTAACAGCTGATATAGTATCGCTGGACCGTGGAGGCATAGTGTTACTATATGCCGATACCGCAATTGGCCGGGACTGGCTCGCCGATCACGTGGCCCCCGGATGCGCTCGCTATGGCGGGGGCTATGCTGTCGACAATCAGTTTGTAGTCGACATCATCATCGGGGCCCTTGAGGACGGGTTGACCGTACAGGATGGCGCGACCGGGCGATACGCCCACGCGCCGGAGGTGGACGCATGATCCGAACAGAGATTGTACCATCGGGCACGTTGTCACGGGCGGCGGGGATCGCCGACAAGCTGTCGCGCCTCGAAGATTCGCGCCACCCGTGCACCGTCGGTGTATCATTCAACGGCAGCAGGCCCCCTGCTACCGTCGGGATCAACGCGGCCTTACTGTCGAAGCTAACGAAGCTATTTGACGAGTCGGCCACCATCTCGATGGTGATCAACGAGGACGGCTCAACCACCATCGAGGCTGGCAAGGCACGCTACGTGTTGCGCCCGACGGCTCCGCTGAATGACGTCGGCGCGATGCGCTACGTTGTGCCATTCGAGCAGCTCCTATCACTCGCCAGATCGCGCGGCCGCGTGGACGATATCGCGCGCAAGCTAGCGCGCGAACTTGGGGCTGACGTTCCCGAGAAGGAACGCAGGCCGTCGAGGCCCTCGAAGGTCGAGGTCCTGGCCGAGAGGGAGCGTATGCTTTGTGAGAGGATCGCTAACCTTGAGGCCGAACTTGCCAAGGCAGAGCGCGCGGAGCGTATAGACACCAGCCCGCTTGAGCGTGCAGAGAAGATGTACGAGGCCTACGCGACGAAACTATACGATGCAGCGCGCCTCATGGGGTGGTGCCCATATCCTCCGCGAAGCGGGAGCTACTATTGGGATGTTAGCAAGGAACTCAAGGAGCGAAAGCAGCGCGACGCGAACAACCGAGCGGAGGCGCTTGCGATTCTGGAGGGGCTCACCCCCCCGCTACCGGCCCGGCTGATGGATCGGGCGCGCGCTGTGTTCGAAATCCCAGTATCACACAACAACAAACGAATGGAGGCCACGTGGAAATGGTTCATTGCCGCCCGAACATGGATCGCACGCGCCATGGGGGGGCGTGCGTTCGCGATATGCTTTGACGCGAAGCCGCCTAGTATCGCGAAATGCCGCGACTCTCTTCCCGACGTTGGAACATTCTACCCCGACGAAACAGGAAAGAGGCGGCGCCTGGTGGTGTTAGAGCACGCGCGCGCGAATGCGGCCGTGGCCGATCGATTGCGGGAGGAACTGTTGGCTGCGCGCTGCAACCTATCGGTTATCCGGGGGCTCCTGGACGTGGAAACATTTCGTGACTGCAGCTGTCAGGCTGCATAAAGGGGGAAAAGATGAGGGCGCTAGTTGAGCTAACGTCGGAGGAGTTCGCGAGGATCACGCCACCTGATGCGGTGGCCGCGATTGTGGCCGGGTACGACGTGGACGAGTCGAACCCACAAGTCGACCACTTCTATATTAACGAGGTGGCCAATGTTGTGATCGGGTTTAGCAGTAGCACCCGTGATATGTTCCACGAGATGCGCAAGGCAGCGGCCAAGTTCCCCAAGACCGAGCACTTGGGGCCCGGGAGGGGGTTGTTCCGTGTCCGGGCATTCCTAACAACCGACGTCAAGGATAGCGGGCACGCATTGTGGGCCGGACAGTATTCCCCGTTCCATCATGCCCACGAGCCAGGCGGCAACGGCCACGCCCACCCGTTCACGTCGCGCGCGGCCGCTGAAGAGTTTATAGCCGGTTCCGCTCCTCTACCAGTAATGAATGTTGGCGGGCAAGAGGCACGCGCTGAACTACGCATAGAAGAGGAGAGCATAGAGCACCGCGAGAAATACTCTATGGGGCGCGGGTACTACCTCAAGGATGGCCACTGTAGCGGGTGGCGGGTGTTCAAGGAACCCCTCCCCCTCCATGAGCCGCGGTTCATAGTTGCGGGATACCTAGTACCAGAAGGCATCGGCCGCCCGGCACCGGCCCCTATAGAGGCAGTAGCGGAGGCTCCATGCGGCAGGCTAGCAGAGGCGGCCGCCGCTGTGTAGCACAACGGGCGAGGGGTAACAATCCCCCGCGCGGGTGAGATGCCCGCGCGCCCGTCAGGCCATAAGCCCCGACCGCAAGGCGGGCGGGCCGTGGAGGTGAACGGTGAAGCGCGCTAGTGTTACCACCCATGAGGCACGGAGAGTTGAACATGGCGTGATGGAGTGGGCCAAGTACCAGCTCCGCCCTGTGTCGCATCTTCCGTACCGTGAGGCGTGCGATGCATCCGGACTGCGTGCGGAGGATTCGGCGGTGGGCCAGGCATACCGCGAATTGCGTAACGAATGCCGCCCGAACGGGTGAGCCTGTGGTCCGGGGTCCGGGGTCCGGGGCAGTGGCCAGGGCAGGGGCCCGGGGCAGGGCCAGGGGCCAGTGGTCCGGGTCCGCTCACCGTCGAGCCCCACCGTCGAGGCCTCACCGTCGAGGCCTCACCGTCGAGCCCTACCGTCGAGCCCCACCGTCGAGGCCACACCGTCGAGCCCCACCGTCGAGGACGTGAGGTCAGGACGTCGAGGCCTACCGTAGAGGATAAATGTCGGGGAGGAAAGATGCAGGAGGCGAAACATGAAGAAGGACTATAGGCTGTCGAGAGATTCAATCTTGACCTGTCGCTACTGTGGAGCCCCGCTTACTCCAGATGACAATGAGGTCATGGAACTCTGCCAGGAGTGCGAGGCAGAGCTGGTTGAAGCTGAAAAGAAGGAGGCACGCCATGGATAATGTTCAGCAGCAGGAAGCCGAAGTACGCGGGCACTATATCGCCAACCGCCGCCCGGTCTACCGTCGAAAGGACGGTGGCTGGAATCCGGCAATTCCCAAGGCCCTCGGTGATGCTTACTTTCAGCTGGGCTGCCAGCTCGAATGGCAGCCTGTGAGCCCCACCGAACTTCGAGTTGTTGTCATCCCTCCCGGCGTTGGCCCGCGCAGGACACGGCGGAAGTCAGCGTAAGCTCCTGGCCTATGCGGAGGGGCCCGCCGTCGAGGCGGGTTCCTCCGCTATGTCTTCTTCTTCTTCCGATCCGCCCGCCTGTCCGTTTGTTTGCGCTTGTCCGTCTGTTTTCGTCTGTCCTGTCTGTCCGGTATCTTCATGGTCAGCGTACGGCCCAACGTCAGGCAGTTGCCAGTCCATCCACGGATCTTCTCCACCATCTACGTGGGGCCCTATTTTCTCCTTGTCGGCCTTGTCTACGCGCGTGTTGAGGATCGCAGAGCGCACGTCAGCCCATGATGGTCCGTCATTCTTAGACTCTGTCGCAGTACGCGAGTCCGGTTCTCCGCGTGCGACTCGCTCAAGCTTCGCTCCTGCCTCAATGTACCTAGCAAGCTCGTTTGGCGTCATGGTCCGAGGGTCTTGATCCCTGAGCGCGGACAGCGCCTTTTCCTGCATCAGCTTGCCGGTCTCGGCCTGCCGCGCGTTCATTTCGAGGATTGCTGCCTCGTTCACTTCGCGCCGCTTGGAGTCCATGTAGACATCGTAGGCGAGCGCCCGCTGTGTCCAGTGGTTGCGCCGGGATAGCTTCTCTAGCCATGTCGTTCCATTGAGCCCCAGCTGTCTACTCAGATCTCGAAGGTTGCGATGGATCCCCATGTCGCGGAACGCAGCAAAATAGGTGTACATGAGCGACGTTTCGCCACCAATCGGAGCGTCCCATGGAAGATCGTCGTAGGCCACTATCCCCCCATTCCCACCAGTACAAGTTGGATAATGATACCAGCAGCTGCCGTAGCGAGCGCCCCAACGATGGCCACACGGTACTTCCGCCATGATTCGCAGAACGCCACCCTGAAATCAGTATTGAGGCTCTCTTCCTGCGCGATCTGTGTCATATCCGATCTTACTCTATCGAGTGCGATATGGACGCCCTTGACTTCTTCGCTAAGGCGTTGAAGCTCTAGCAAAACGTGCTTGCCCCATGATTCCCAGCCGTCTGGTGGTGTGTCTGCCATGTGTCTCCTGGTACTCTATGTTTTCTCCGTATCCGCCTTGGCCAAAGCCGCCATTATACGTATTCCACAATGAACGGAGGCCCTACTCCGGCGTTGAACTGACTAGCAGCTTCCAGCGCCCATACGAGCCTCTCCTCTGGGGTCGAATCACTATCATTCGTTACCCAGAGCACTCCACGAGCCTCTCCACTACCAGAGCCGATGGCCCAGTAGTTAGTGGATGGCTCGAATACAGCATAGTCTGACTGCATCACAAACAGCCTCCCACGGACACCAATTAGGCACTCCAGGAAGATTCCATCGGTGTTGTCATCGTTCTTGGCCATGCTACCAGCAGACATGAATGCTGTCCGTATAGCGTCAGCAAACGTTGTAGCAAAATATTCAGGACATTGAGCCGTTTTACCAAGTGGCTCAAGTATCTCTGGAACCCTGTAGCGGAGCACCTGCATCGCCCTCATGCTCCCGACTACTCCCACGAGCATCCCCTTGACCATGAAGACCTTTTCGTCTTTTATCGCTAGTGACTCGTGATCTAGAGCAGACATTGCTCGGGAGTCCCCAGCGAGGTAGGTTCGCTTTCCGGCAATAAGGCCGGCGATGCAGCTCACTTTCCCTCAAGGAGCTTCCTGTTGATCACTTTCAGCTCCTCTAGGATGTCTTCCAGTAGCATCTCGATACGCGCCTCGAAGACCCCACCAATATTGTCCATTTAGCACTCTTCAGGAGGCCACTTCTCGCTGATCAGGTGCAATATCTTGTCGATCCAGTCAATGATCTTATCACCAGAAGGTAGCTTGCGAAGTATCTTGCACAGCGGCTTGAATCCTGGCTCGACAACAACCGCTACTACCCACTGTGCAGTTGCCACGGTGCACAGCGCAGCAACTACCGCAGCTGCAACTGTGCCCAGCAAAAGATCCTTGATCCCGCCAAACAAACTAGTTACAGCCTTCACAGTCTTCCTCCTCGGCCCAGTCCTCAGGCGGAAGGGCCGTCACCTCGTACAGCGCGTCGTTCAGGCACGCCAGTAGGTTCGCAGGGAGACGCAGGATCTCCTCTAGCATGAACAGCGGAGGGAGGATACCCAACCGCACGATAACCTTCAGAAAGTTCACTATCACGCTCTTGTTCCTCCTAGCTCACGGAAGTCGCTCCACCTCATCACCACGATCCACTCTCCACGGTCGCGACGCATAAACAGCGTGCGCTTCCCATCAAGCCACTTCAGAACTGTAACAGGAACCTGCGCCCCCACCTTGACCTCGATCGGCTCTGGGAGATCACTGCACGCAATGTCTCCCTCGTAGCCCTCTGCCGCACCAGATAGCGGCACGCGCCGGGCACTCATCCCGGCATCGTTGAGCAGCTTCACGACCTCGCGCTCTGCACGCGAGCCCTTGCGCTTAGGCCCTGCTCCGCCACTACTCGGCAAGCTCCTCCTCGATCATCCTATGGAGCCGGTTGCGCTCCCGCTTCATCCGCCTGTCCTTGTGATACCCCGCTCCTGTCTGCTCCGGCTGCCGTCCCACATCCACAATCCACGGTTTGCGTTGTTTTGTAGAACTTGCGGTCACGAAACTCCTCCTGCTTGCCGACGTTCCACGACTCAACAGGGCGAATGTATCCAACCACTCTGGAATAGATTTCGCATCTAGTCCTCTCCTCTGCTGGAATAACAGTCCCGTCGTCAAGGATCAGGTTCCCGTTCTCGTCTTCTCTCATAGCCACCACCATGCTCTACTCTGTACTGCACTCAACCTTGTGTCCAACGGCTCCCTCAATCCACTCGATAATTGGCCACCCACCTGGGACGTAAGGAATGACCACAACGAGCACTCCGGAGTCTTCGCTCGATGAATGGGCTGCCCAGTGCAGCGTCATCCCCTTCAGTATTATCAGGGGCCAGTCTCTCATCACGACCCGCTCTGCCCACTCCTTCTCCTTTGGCAACCATGCAGCCGCGAGAGACAGTGCCATCTTCTCTGCATCGGGCTTCCGACACGAGATTCGCACGTTCGGAGCGGGGCGCATTATTCTGTTACTTCACTTCGATGTACACGATCGTCGTCCCCTCTTGCCAGTTGGCATCCCGGACAGAAAGCGTCACGCGATACCTGTAGGAATATGGCTCTCCATCTTCACACGTCGGACCTGGAAGATATGCCTTGAATATGTCCTTGTCGCTAACGATGTACTCTGGCTGGCTCGCCCACCGATACGGGGTTGGGTTCCCAGCACTGTCTACCCTAACGATCTCCCAGCGGTAGGTAAGCACACTAGTTCCACGAGACTGGCTCCCATTGAACACGAGAGTACTAGCCCAGAATGCCGGACCATGATTCCCGCCGATGTCGTGCACAAAAATGATCGCAGTTGGCGTGTTTTTGCCAGCAGTGTCCACCACACCGTATGTCCATGCTTCGATTAAATCGGTCCCGCCAGACACTGTTCCAGGGGGCCCACCTGGCTCTCCGCCATTTCCTGGTATCGTCCTGCCGCGACCAGCAACCATCAGCCGCACGGGGAATACGCCGATCCCGAAGTTGTGTTGAATCACGGGATCGCCCTCAAACATCCCTGCTCCAAGGTCCCAGAAAAACCTAAGTTCCTCGCCAACCGACCCTCTTGCGTCGAGCACTGCAGTGCGTCCATCAGATAGGATTGACACTCGCAGCACTGCTGCCACAGCGGGGCCGGGCTCCGTTTCCACGAAGTCGCAGCCGTTCAGGCCCACCATCACGGCTGCGACTACAAATACCAGGCCCAGTCTCCTCATCTAGCCCTCCCTACTGTGTTAGCCTCCAAATGTCAAGGGTTGCCCCAAACGACAAGTTCGGAGCTCCGAGAGGGGCACCCTCTGAGAACTGTGCAAACCAGTTGAGCCGCCCAAACAGTTGGAACGGACCAAACCACCATCCAACCTCAACATAAGGAGCCCATGCCGTGTTCGGGATCGTGCTGTCACTTACCAGCCACAGGAACCTCAGTCCACCACCAATGTCAACATTCGGTAGGTAGTCTGTAATGACCCATCCACCAGCACCGATCGTCCACCAGCCAGCTAACGTCGTAGGATCAGCCTTGCCGATATACGCATCTAGCGCCGCCGAGTTGATAGAACCAACTGGCTCTGTAAGTAACATGCTCGCCAGACCGACATCGAGCACGAGTCCGGTGTCCCAGGTCTGCTCTACACGAACGAACGGACCCGGAGCCGCCAATCCGATGCAACAGATAAGCCCGGTCAATAGAATAGCAGCACAAAGTTTCTTCACGTTCCCTCCTAGACAGATATGTGCACGTCCTTCCTCTTTCCGTCCAACCTGATCCGCGGGCACCCCGTACCAAGCGGAGCCATCGCCGCTCGCTTGGCATACCCGGCATAGCTCAGGAATGAACCAGCAAGAACAACGTAGAGCTTTTCATTGCGCACAGTGTTATTCTGTGGGTCAACAACGATCCTGTCCACACGATCCGCCGTGTGGCCGTGGCTGTGCCCCGATATATACACGTCTGCATTGGCCACTACGTCTATCATCCGATGAGCAGCAAGAAGCTTTCCTCCACTCGTGCGCGCACCAGATGACCCATGTGCAACATGGAGAATATAGCACACCGGTTTCCCGTTATATCCTTTCCCGAGCCGCACCTTCATAACAGCCTGCCCGCCTGAGAAGTATGGCACACCTAGCTTATCAGCAAGCCACCATCCAGGCTGGAGAGACGTGTTTTTCGTTACTCTCCACTCGTGATTGCCGTCCAGAACACCGTAGACCTTGTCTGAGATTATCGACAACTTGTCTGCAGCCCACTTCATCTGGTCCTCTGGCGGCATCTTCTGCGTGAACACGTCTCCGATCGAATCCTTCGTGGCGAACTCAAACGTATCACCGACGAGGATAACACGTGCCGGACGTCCACGAAAATCTGATGTCCTAACCCAATCCACCCAGTTCAGGAACGATGCCTCGTCAAACTCCTCCGCTCCGATATGCGCCTCCCATGGTAGAATATATAGTCCCTCGAAGTCTTGAGACTCTTCCACGCATAGGAGATCAATGATTCCAGAGTTGACTACCATGCTCATGCTTGGCCCCCTCTCCACGAACAAGGGAGGAAGGGGGCGCATCCGCGCATGTGGACACGCCCCCTTACCTGCCGGGTGGGGAGGTGGGCCTGCCGCGGCAGCTCTTCACGATTCACGTTTCGCCCCCAACGAAACTGTGAGCAATCCAATCAGTGAGAGCAGCACCTCAATAGAGTCACGGCGTGTCATGCCAGCTCCCCTTAGGTGCTTGTATCCAGCCGCTAGCAGGCCAACCATCATCCCGAACCCAGCCCCAGCTTGTTTGGCAGACTCAGCCGCCATCTTTTGCAGGAACTCCGGCACCTCTTGATTTTCCATGGAACCCACTCCCCTTGTAGACTACCGTCACCCGCGGCGGTTGTTTCTCCCCAACTCCGCCGCACACCGGGCACGATTCCTTGGCCCCCCAATCAACCCACTCGTGCCCACACGAGGCACAGACAAATCTCCTCACAGGAGCCCAATCCCCCCTTTGACCATCGGAAAGATATCACGATGCGCCACCAAGGAGTCCTGCTGAGTGTCGATGTCAATTATGGGATACCTCTCTACTTCGACAGGCTCGCAGGGGTACTCTCTCATGATCAGCGACACCGCCACCATGTAATCAGCAACATCTATCACGTTGCACTGCGCCAGAGCGTCCTCTGCCGCTTCAGCGGACATGCGCAATATTCCCATGTAGGTGCAGTCCCCCTCTGCTCCCAACTCGACTACCCATCCGTCTACCACCCGTGCCTGTGGCTTCCCGTGCTCAACCCCACTGCGCACGAGACACGAACACGGAGACTCGCTCTCAAGGATGCCATTGATCACGCCAGGATGGAACAGAACATCGCCGTGGACGATCAGTACATCTGTCCCCCTTCCGGCAGCCCGCAGCCCGGCAATCAACGTCCCACGAGAGCCCATCGCCGTTAGCGTAGGTCCGGTCATGATAAAATGGCCATCTGGGACGCGTCCCTCGATCTCCTCTCCGCCCGGTCCGCCAACAACGATCGGTCTCTCTAGCCCTGCTGCAGATAGTGCAGCAAGCTGAATGTCGATCAGCCTCCACGTCCCAAACGGGATCAGGGACTTCGGATATCCGGCGAGACGAGTCCCCCTGCCGCCTGCAAGGATGATCGCCCTCAACGAACCTCGCTTTGGCGTTCCAGCGCAGCTTCGAGCAAGTTCAGAACGTTCCTCGTGCAGTACAGTAGGTGGTGTTCTCTGTTCGCCCCCTGCTCCCCGGCAAATAGTCGTGCGTGTTCCCGCGCCAGGAACAGCCCCTGGTTCAGCATCTCTCCCCATGCGCCCTCCTCCCTGCTTGTCCATCGCTTATAGAGCCAGTCGATCTCGTTGGCAATGGCCCGGCGAAGCTCCTCGCGCTCATCATAGCTAGTCACAGACACACATCCTCAGAAGCCTCATCACTCCCTCGCGCTCCATACGTCGACGCAGTGGTCCGCGCACGTAGTCACGTACAGCACTGGAGTCACAGTATCCCCACATGACCGCCAGCTCCGCCAACGTCCTGGCCTGTCCAAGCTCGATCAGTTGCTCCCGCAGACAGGGAGATACCCCTTCCCACAACAACTGCCGCGCAGCTTCGTCCTCCGTCACTCGTCCTCGGTCTCAGCAGAAAACGTCGGACGTGCATACCTCGACGTGCGCCGGTAATGAATGGCATCAATCTCGTCCTCGTCTGCAACAGATACAACCTCTGGACGACGACGGTAGAAACCGTGCGAGTTGTCATCTGTACGCTCCCGCACGTAACCATTATCTAGCATCACGTCTCGTGCCCAGTCACGGATTCTGTTTGTTTCTGGGTGCTCACCGTAAGTATTCCAGTGTACCCAGTACCGCCAACGAAGCTCCTGTAACAGGTCCTCCATATCGAAAGCAGGATCACCGGCGAGAGTGCTAGCCCAAGCCTGTGCTACGGCCCTAATCCTCGGCTCCGATTCTGTAAGGTCCATTTCCCTCAATCTGTTATATGGCACAATCCTCCATTATTTGTCACCATAGGACCATAACTTCATTCGTCGCCCCCACAAAAACAAAGAGGCCCAGGCCGGGGCATCGCCCCAGTCCAGGCCTCCGGTATGTCCGGTCGGCCTCTACTCTGTCAGGCTGATCTTCTTCTGGCTCTCCACTACCACCACCGGAACTCCATCGTGCACCTTCACCGTGACCTCTCCGTAACGAATCTTTCTCAGGTACTCTAGCAGCCGCTCCTCGTTAGGATGCACAGCGCCTCCACTCGTAATCGTCACGTGACATCACCAACCCAATTCTGATGCGCCTTGTTGCCACTGCATAGGCGCTTCTCATGACTCCGCGCCGAACATTGCCAGGAATTGAAGACAGAGATGCGGCGATACGCGAGTCGACTTCTTTCGCAGACTCTGTTAGACTACGCTCCTTCCATAGTTCGCGTATCTCAGCATCCTCAAAGTCTAGCCACTCCCTGAGCGTGCTTGCCTTCGGCCTCACCGATACCCGGCGCGCTCGAATCTCACGCCGTATCTCGAACACCGCCTTCACGATAGATACTGTCTCGCAGTAGTCCCATGCAAGCCGCCGCAGGTCCTCATCTGTTGGCTCGCCAACAAACGCATCTACCGCCAGTACGAGACCATGAAGCAATGGTCCAGGCGCGTGGTTGCCGTGCTTCTCGTTCATCACCGCGCGGATGCGAATCTCGTCGTCAGTAGCGGTGAACGGATCACTCATCTTTCTTCCATATCCCTAACATCACATCAGCGATCTCCCACATCTCACTGCCGTCATTTATCGCATGCTGGCCGTACCTCGAGAGAAGTCCCTGCAGCGCCATCTCAGCAAACTCATCCCTTTTGGCCAGTATGATCATTTTGTCGAGCCAGTCTATCCCAGAGTCTGGTACACGCAGCTCGATTGCCGCATAAGCGCGTAGTGACATTCCCTCTCGACTGATGGCAACGCCCGCGTGTGCCTGTTCATCAATTGTCTCACAGTATACATTTGTTCCTGCAAACGCCGGACCGCCATCTTGTTTGATAATTCCGCCCCCATTGGAGGTACTGCTCTTCTTACCCTTGCCCGGAATGATCTTGATCTGAGACATCATCCCCTCCCGTAAGTAAGCTACCGCGGATCAGTTTTTCTCCGCTCTTCCGTTCCACGTCGTCCGCAGATAAAGCCTTCACAACTCGTACCGGCCCTTCGGTCACCACAAAACTCCGTAATCGTTTGCGCCCTTGCTTCCGCCGATCAATCTCGTCCCACAATTCCCGGATCGGCAACATACTAGCGGCCTGTAGCAGTGATCCGTCAGCATCCATTCGCCTGATCACATCAGCTATATCTGGAGATATAGAGCGTAGACAATCAAGACAATCAATGTTTTTAGCCCAACGATACACACGGAGTAATTGCCGCACATCACTAGATGTAAGCCCGAGATAGTCTGATGCAAGATCAAATAAACTATATGCATTGCTATCTGGAATAAGTCGCCAGGCATCATCGGTCGCAAGCGCATCTAGTTCTGCCGCTAGTTTCCACGCCTGTTCCTTCATCTCGCCAGAAGCGAACATGGCCCGCGTTAGGTGATTTTGTGCGTCCTGGACTCTGGGCACCCAATAGAACCATAGCTCGTCGTGGTCTACCCGCCGCCCCTCGCCATCTACCACCTCCAATTCTACGGCACCTGGATTCCATCTCACTATCTGCCATGGAGTTCCAGGGCCGTGCAACTTACGATGGCATTCCGAGCACACAGAGATCAGGTTGTCTGGATTGTTGACCTCGCTATCAGGCAAGTCTCCACCCATACCCTGATGCCGCACATGCGCAATCTCAGTAGCTGGTACTGGCTTGCGATGGAACAGCTGGCAGGTATGGCCATCTCTGGAAAGAACCTCCTCACGCACCCGTTCTGATATCATCGTTCCCCCATTATAGACATCAAGTCGGCGCTGTCAACCCCATCAATCTTTCCTCGAAACCGTAGCGTAGTACAGCACCGCAAACACTCCAAATAGCAGGCCCGATAAAACCGCCAATCCAGTATCACGCCCCTTATCCCTGGCAAGGCTGTAACATAGGACTGGCCATAGGAGCAAATATCCGATGATCAGTAGCTCAAGCATCCCACCTTCCTCCTACTATCATTGTGGTGAAAAATTATTTTCTATAAACTCCAGTCTCGTGTTGGCTGGATTCATTTCTATAGCATGCGGATTCAACCACACACTCTCAATACGGGGAGCATTCTCTAGCAGTGCCCCCTTGCCTTGAATGCCAGTATATCTCGTCCTTGCAGCTGCCGAGCACACAGCAGGAAAGTCATGCCTCGTCCATCCAGCTAGCTCAAGTGGAGTATGAGTATCATGGCGATATCCCGACAGAATAACTGACCCCTTGACATCCAGGAGCATCATTACTAGATCCTGATGGTCCTGAAGTGTCATCTCGTATTTATACACATCCTGTGATTTCCTTGTTTCCAGTATATATGGAGGGTCAACATAAAAGCAAGTATCAGGTGTATCATACCTCGGGATTATCATACGGAAGTCATCATTTTCAATTTGTACACGCATCATACGCTCATGGATCTCTGGTAGCATATCAATAGCAGAAAGCCAGGAACTTGTTGTCAAAGCCCTCCCTCTATTTGATGCTGTTACTGCATAACCCCATGCACTACCAAATATTCCGCCAAAACTCATCCGGGCTACTATAAACCACCGGTATGCTCGCTCAACATCATCTTCACATGATTCCCATGTTTTTCTACAGAGGTTATACTCCTCCCGGCTATATGGGGTCAGAGAGACCAATCGGTGAAACTCCGCGAACTTCTTGGGATCACGTAGGACACGAAAGAAGTTCACCAGATCCCCATTTAGGTCATTGTATACTTCGACTGGTGATGGCTCCTTAGCAAAGAGGAGACTTGCTCCTCCACCGAAAACCTCAACATATATCTTATGCTCAGGGATCAACGGTAATAGCTTCTTTACCATATGACCCTTGCCGCCGAACCACAATATCGGCGAACGTAACCGGCCATTAGGCAATATCAACTCCTTCCAGGGCAGCATCCTTGGCTTCTCTGAGCGTCTTATACGGACCAGTATAGTCTAAGTCGTCAGCGCCTAGCCTCCATGCGTAGTATCCCGGGCCGCGTACTGCATTGGGATCGCCTTCTATGCACTTCTCGATAAAAGGAGGATTTGTTGTAATAGTTCCATCGCTCAGTAGTATAGGGTTATGTCCTCGGTATGGTGGATACCCATCAACGAAGTCCCAGTACCACGTGCATTTATCAAGCTTGCGCCATCTTCCATTGATCTTTGACATCATCCACCTCGCCCTTGGCCATCTCTGTCACAGTGGTAACGTAACGCCAGTTTGATCCTGGTAGACACCGCCCGCCTCCTTCTCACGGTACGTCCGCTTGGGCCTCTCGCCACGGAAAAACACTACCTGTGCTATCCCCTGCCCAACGTGCAGCCTGATAGGCAGAGGAGACAGGTTTGCCAGTTCCAATGTCAGTTTTCCGCGCCAGCTACAGTTGCCAGACCAAACGGCTTTTCCGTTCCTACGCACATAAATCGTATGATTCGGTGGAACAGTCACATCATATACATAACCATTGTATGGGATTCGGGACCAAGCGGCTTTGGCTCTGCCGCATTTCGGAGTGCCATTCTTAGAGAAACGGATTCCAAATACAGCGTAGTTTGACGTGTATTGGGGATTAATATGCATCGGCCTGCCTGGGCTTGCGCTGACCCAATAGGAAGCAGGCCACCCAATCTTAAGTCCCACTTCTTGCAAATCATCAATTAATCGCTTGGAGGTAGTAAAAGCTGTAAATGTAGCGAAATTTCCATCCCCCAGCATGTACCCCCACAGAAACTTACGTAAAAGATTGGGAGATAACCTCTTAATTTCCTCCGGTATGTATTTCTCTGAACAGTGACCGAACTGCATGAGATATGTAGCAAGTTGTTTATTAACGGTGCTGAAACCGAGTGGCCCCTCATACCATTTAAACGGAAGGTCTTTCAGAAATTCTTTAGCTAGGTGTTTCGTATTAGTCTGTAACGATGCTAGTTTAACTACATAATCCCCTTTCTTCGAGATATACGCGCTCCCCTCGGCCAACCAAAAGCCGAAGAATTTAACCCAAGCCTCTATGGGCATGACTATGGGCTCTAGAAGACCAAAATCATTCATCCTTTTTATCAGCCGATACTTCCAAAATTGTGAAGCCCCAATAGAGCGATTCTCTGTCGAATGAACTCGGTAGCGTTCAACGGCTCCTAAATTAGTCAAGATTACCATCAATCGTGAAAACATCCGCTGTGTTGGCCGGGGCTCTTCTAGGAGCTTGTAAATATCAGAAGTGGTGGCTTCTTCGATGTTTTCCAAAATATCAAAAACCTGCAATGCTATTCGTCTTGTCGTGGATTGTCCTTTATCTGATACGGTAGAAAGCGTAAAATTTTGCGGGCTTTCCCCGAGCCAAACTGAGTCCCTCTTGAATTCTAGCTCGTAATAACTCTCCAAATCCATGGCCTGAAGCAACTCAAAGTCAAACTTACTTTGCCTACGCACATACAGTTGGTGTTCCGGGGTAACTAACAGATCAATGCTACGCCCTCTAATGGCGATCATCTCTCCATTATACCATCGCTTTTGACGAGCTACTATTGGATGATATTCCAGCACGCCATCCTCGTTTAGTGTCGCCACAATCTCATTTGGGTCTAAGTCCTCAAACTTTTTCCACCCCACAAGGGTGAGAACTTCTGTCTGGTCATCAAAGCACTCTACTGGCGTCAAATTGCAGAGCAGTCCACAGCGGGCATAGGTTGACTTCCCAAATGCGATCCCAGTTACATCGGGTGGCATGTCAAACGTCTCCACGCTCTCTGCTAGTACGTTAGCGTGAGGCGCAATATCAAAGTGCGAGTCTGTCTCGTATACCGTGAACAATTCAGTCGGGAACTTCTTCGGATCAAGTAACGTATTGACTCCAAAGCGATGCACCATGAACCGCGTGCCAAGTCGCAGGTCATACCCGAACGATCCAAGCCCGTAGCTAGGTTTACCACACTGCTTCGGTTCAAATGGAATGATCATCGGCTTATCTCCCTGGCATAGCTCGATGATCTGAAGGTCGTTCAGAATTGAGCATATCATTTGAGATCCTCGAAAACTGACGGGGCCTGTTCCTGTAGCTTGTCCCTTATCTTTCCCACCAGTTCACGTATCTCCCACTGGGCTTCAGGGGCAGTGCGAAGTCTGATGATGTGTCGCCATTCACGGAAGTTCGCCGTGACAACGAGCCTGGTTGGACTAGCCTGTGGTAGAAAATACCTGGCGTCCTCTAGTGGGACACCAGCCTTAATCAGGGCCTGGTATGCTTCCAGGCACGCTCCCACTGCCTCATCTGCCTCTTCCCATGCAGTAGACTCCTCAACTGTCTCCGGGTAAACCATGTCCTTCAATGACAGTCCACTCATATCGCAGTACCGCTGCGACTCTACCGTGGCCGACAGGTGGCGGTGTCGTAGTAGCTGTGCCATACAACATCTGCTGATTCCTTCGATGAGGAATGTAGCGCTAGCATGTTCAAGAACGGATTCGTGCCCATCACGAATAAGTCTGCTAATAGTAGCCCTGTCTTTGTCTTTACAATCTTGTCTGCAATCGCCGCGCCTGGATACCCGAGCGCACTCGGCGAGAAATCTCTCAGGATCTTCAGTGATTCTTTGCATCAATACTAGCATCATTCCTCCTTTTCACCCTGCAGGACCTTCTTAGCCGATGCGATATCATCTCGTAGCATTTTGGCCCACTCACGGTTTTTCTTCGTTGTCTCACCGTATCTTTCCAGGTGATCTGCGAGTAATTCCTCGGCGTACTCAACAAGAGATCCAACGATTTCCAATAGATGCATAACTTCTTCTTTATATCGTCTGGCATTTTCTCTATGTATTGCGCTAATATTTTCAAGAGTTATAATCCTATCCTTAAGTTTCGTTACTTGCTTATCGGCGTATTGTTCCCAAACTTCATCCGGGAACAGCGCTGCCATAGTCTGGAGTGCCGTTTCAGCTACGATCGCCCGCTCCATCCATTCGTTCATCACGCCTCCCTCAATTCCTCAATCTTACTCCGCACCTCGTCTGGCATTTGCACACAGTCCTCCCGTTGTCGCATCACCTCTGCTAGTATACCACGAGGCTGCCCGATCTGCTCGGCCCACGCCACTGGCTTCGGATTGGCCGCCTGCCTCACGCGCCAATCATGCCCAGTCACTGCCGCTATCGTACCGTGCTCGCCCATGAACCTGCTCACGATACGATCCCCATAAATCTGAGGCAACTCTCTCAACGAAAGGTTGGTGGCAGCAAGCGTGATCAGCTTCCGCTTGCGACGCTCATCGAGCACCCTGTACAGGCCCTCGCGCCCATAGTCAGTTACCTTCTCTGCCCCAAGATCATCCAATACTACCACGTGCGCATCGATGCACATCTCAACAGGATCGAGCGCGTCTCCTCCCACCGCATCACGACGTTTGTCTACAAACGCAGGCATTGTCCAGTAGACGTAGCGACCGAATGGCCACTTGCGCTCGATCGTATTGAGCACAGTCGCCAGCATCCTGGTCTTACCGGTCCCTGGAGGGCCAACAAGAAGCACAGAGTACCCGTGACCTTCGAGCATCCCAGACAAGTGCCCCCACGCCTCACGGTTGCCTGAATGTACAACCAGGTTGTCTGGCGTCGCGTCAGCGTACTCAGCTCCGATAGCTGAACCACGGATCACTGGGGCACCTTTGCGATGCTCTCCATGAGAGCGCCATAGTCCACGCCAGAGCAAAGTGCATTGCCGCGCTTGCCGGCTGGTGGCTTTGGTTGTTCCAGATAGTCCTCCCACCGACGTTGTGGTCCCAGAAACGTAGCAGCATGCATCATATAGCACTCCTCTGTTCCAGCCATACGACATGCCTCACGATAGTTCTGCGCAGCCTTCAGTAACGTCTCTGCCCCGGGCTCTGTTCCGTCACGCTTAGTCAGCGCCTTCCACTTCCGGTATGCAGCAGCCTTGGCTGTCTTGCGCGGGTACACCTGCCAGAAGGCCTCAAAGTCAGACGAGTACTCCATGGTCGTGCGCTTCGATTGCGAAAGTTGCGACTTGGGCGCTGGTTTTGATGCATCTTTCTGTAAAGACCATGAAATCTCTGAGTCCCGTAAAGCTTGTAAGTCTTTAAAAGCTTGTAAGTCTTTAAAGACTTGTAAAGCTTGTACTTCTTGAGAAGCTTGAAGATCTTGTAAAGCTTGTACTTCTTGTAAAGCTTGTAAAGCTTGAACTTCAAAATCTATTGGCCTCTCCATAATTGCATGGTTTCCACTGTCCCCGATTGTTCCATTCTCTTGGCCACTCTCTGGAGAACATGCCTGCTGGACTGGAGTATTCCTCGTGTCATCATCGATTGTTCCATTCTCTTGGCCACTCGACCGACAAGGCGGTTTTCCGTCTGTCGGTGAACATGCCTGTCGGTCCTCTCGGTTGGGGTTCATCTCGGGCCGTTCATAGACCGTCCACCTCTTGCCAAGAACGTGGCCATGCTGCTCACCGCGGACAACATTGAGATCAGCATACCCGCACTTTTGTAGCTCGCCCATTATCCGCTGCAACTTGGTTGTCCCGATATCCCATGTCTCAGATAGCTCTGTGACGCTGACCTCCCAATCATCGGGGCGACTCATGAGGTAGCACAGGAGCCCCATGGCCTCCAGTGAGAGGCTCGTATCTTGCAGCGTATTTGTGCTGATCACGGTATAGGAGCTTCTGTTGTCCTTCTGAAGCCTAACTAGCATCGTCCATCCTCCTCCACAACTTTATGTGGCTCTTGCTCCACTGTTTCCGGAGCGCACGTTCCCAGTTCTCGAACTCAACGTTGTTGTGGATCGTCTCTTCATGCCTCAACTCAACGACTGGCGGTTCTGGTCTATAATCGCCGCCTACATATTTATAGACGTCTAGCCTCTCGCCAGGCTCCCCCTGCATCACAAACACGTCTATTCCGAGCGAGACAAAGGCATTGTATGCTAGCACCTCAGAGAATGTGGTTCTATCATCTTGTCTCTTGTAATCAACAATCGCTACGATACCTGGCGGATATTTATTGACAAGAATAAAATCAGCATCGCAAGCGTAGAGAGTGCCAGAAAGGTCTTTGTGCCAGCGCTTGAAGGCATCACGTGCTGGAGAGCCACGAAGCAGCCTTTTTCGCTCGTCCTGCATTAAATTGTCCATCCTCTTTCCTCAGCTGCCCGTTTGAGGTACTCTGCGGCGATGTCAATTCCTATCGCATCGTATCCCAGCTCGAGCGCCACGGCGATGGTGGTACAGCTCCCGGCGAACGGATCTAGGACGGTGATGCCATCAGTGCCCACGGCCTGGAGGCAATTCCTTGGTAGCTCCTCTGAGAATGGAGCCGGGTGCCAGGTATTAGCTATCGGTCCATGAAAGGACCAGACGGTAGGCAAACCGATGGGATGATCAGGCAGCTTTGGCGTGCCCTTGGTCATCCAGTAAATGCGCTCGTCATGGGGCCAGAAAAGCGTAGGTGAGTGGTTGTGGGTGCTGCCTCTATCCCAGATTATCTCTTGTCGCAGCGTCCATGGGTTATCTGACCGGCCTATCCATGCCATAGGATGGATGGCACATCCCTCTCGGATGCGCACCTTGTGATTGTAGAAGAAGGACGCACCAGGTTTGGCAACGCGATAGAGCTCGCGAAATACCTGAATTTGCCAGTCCTGGTATTCTTCTTCCGGCATCGAATCGGAATAGCCGATACCGTTTTCTCGTGGCTCGCGTCCCTCGCCGCCCATCGGCCAGTTTTCAGAGCCCAGATTGTAGGGCGGGCTTGTAATGATGACGTCAACCGATTCGTCATCTAGTCCTGTCTCTTCTGCTCGACCGACGATCAGGATAGGGTGTTTAGCTGCGGAGGCTGGTTGCATTGCCGTCCTTGCAGCTATCTCGGTTTTGACATGGGCGATTGCCTTGCGAATGGATTTGACCTCGCCTGAGCGTGCCTTCTCTATTGCTTGGGCAGCAAGGTCGGGATCTTCCTCCGCGACCCTAACAAGCCGCCGTACATCAGTTTGTGTGATCTCATCTGCTAGGGCAGCCCGTTTGATCTCGGGGTCTACCTCGGCCAAAGAGTCGAGAGAACGGGCAAACTGGGCGGCACGGCGGACGGTTACTTCCCCCATACCGAATTCGGCGGCTATCTTCTTGGCCGTAGCATTTGTCTTATCCCCGAGGTCATTTTGACCTCCGGGGTCATCTTGACCCGCAGACAAGTCTCTATCCGTGAATCCGGTCGCAGTCTTCTTCTTCTGCTCATATAACTTGCCCATCAGGTACGTCCGCTGGTTGTCTGTCAAGTTGCGTCGGCCAAGCTGATTCTGTAATACCCACTCAATCGCCAGGTTCCTGTCTGCGAAAGATTGGCGAACCACGCGATACTCTAGCCCATGCTTTTGGGCAAGTTCATATCGGTGGTAGCCATCAAGGAGTATCCCCTCTTCGTCCCATACCACTAGCGCGTCTCGTACCCCCTCGTTCAGTATGCTCTCTTCGAGAAGCGCGAGTTCACCGTCCGATAGTCGCGGGATCAAGTCGCGAATTTCTGTATCAATACGGATGTCCGCTATTGCGCTGTCGCCCATCTCTCCTCCATTCACGATACGATCACGTACATGTTGTCGTGCAGTCAAACATCGCAGGGCACCCCGGCCACGCAACGCCCCGCGGTCTGGTTGCGTTCAGAGAAGGCCACCTCCCTTGTGTGCATGGTTTGTGGCCGGGGGACTAGCGGGCGCGGCCGCTGTCAGACGACCGCGCCCCCAAGTGAAACCGCACCAAAGGGAATCGAACCCACGCCACAAGCGGACAAAGGAGGAGGAAGCCCGCCTGCCCAGGCGGGAGGCCTGGGATGGTGCCCCACCACGGGGAGGTGCGGTTAGTGGCATTATGCACCGGCCTCCTGCTCGTTATCTGGCCTGTTCTCAATCTCCATCTGGAGGTGGTCAATGACCAGTGATGCGATATCTTTGGTCATCTCCTTGGCCGACTCTATACCGTGGTGCGACTTAAGATATGCCTTCATGTCATCTTCTGTCCACCCGAGCTTTTTGGCCAACGACCAGGCAAACTTTATCTGTTTTTCGGTTGCTAGACCCGGACGGGTAGCATCTAGAAGCTTTCCGACAGGCATCTCCGCTGTCTCAATGTCATTCCCCTCTGCCATGTTGCCATCGTCGTCATCCTGGCTCGCAAGGTTCAGGATCGCGCTGATCGCGTACCTACGCATGTAGCTCAACATACTACCAAACTCCTGCGGGCCCATCGATACCGGGATCGGAGTCTCCGACATGATCCACTGCCCAGACGAGTGAAGGAGCACCGTCTTGAGCACCACGTGTCCATCGTGTGTCTCGATGAGTTGGGTCAGAGACAGTCCGCTGTCGGCCATCGGCCTGCGGGTGCACGACAGAATCATGTCAAGTGTTGCATAGCGGAACTTGTATTCCGATCCAGCCTTGGTGCGCACCGTGACTTCTCGATTGCGTGATATCTCGGGAAAGTCAGCTTGCGCCTTGGCCAGCGCTTCAGCCAGATGGCCTATCTCTGGCGACGAGCGGAAGGCTCCCGGTTGTGCTACGACATCATTCATCCCATCCTCCTTTGTATACGATATATCGCCAGGGCATGTTTGAACAGCTCAAAGTTCTCCTTTAGCTCCTTCACCGCCCATTGGCGCTCTTCAAATCCCTCGTCCGACGTCCTCCCGATTCGTAGGATGCGCGCACGCTTGACAGGATACCCGTTCTCTCGGGCAAGTTCAACGTAGGCTGCTAGCTGGTGCGCATGCTCTGGGTATAGACCCTTCGCTGTCTTGAAGTCAATGACCTCCATGCGATTCCCGATCCTGGCAATGAGGTCAATCGTCCCGCCGTACTTGTACTTCTCGCTTACCAGCGGAACCTCCGATGCCACGACCTGCGGCTTGTTCTGTTCCTCCCACTCGTAGAACTTGGCGAGCGAGTTGCGGGCCATGCCGATCTGTTCGTCTGAGAATGGAGACAGGTCTGGCTCGATGCCGCCAAGGTGGCACTCGATCAAGTAGTGGGCACATGTCCCAGCATCAGCGAGTTCGTCAACATACTTGGCAACGTCTATCCCCTGTAACCCGAGCCTGTTAGCCCACGGGATGAGAGATGGCTTGGCAAGGATCGAGAGGACAGTAGTGACTCCCGGGACACGAGTCCCGTCGGACAGCACGTACTGCGTGTGAGCCTTGACGCGCTTGAGGTCAACCATGCGCAACCAGAGCGTCAAGGTTGGACACAGCTTGTCGGAGAAGCTCCGCTGCCTCCCTAACGGACCCAGGAGGGATTGTGAAGTCATCTCCGTACTCAACTGCTAGTACGAGCTGCCGGAGCATGCGATTAGCACGCCCCGAAAGCTCAATGGCTGCATCAAGATCGCTCGTTTTCATCTCCCACCTCCATGGCCCGACTATAGCAAGTCGCATGGCACTTGTCAAGTGCAAGAAGAAGAGAAGACCCCCTGTGCGCACAGGGGGTCTGGTGTTACGTTGGGGGCAGCTTTGTCTACATGTCGATGCTGTTTTGCAGGCGTACAGCGCGCTGGGCGTGTCGGGCTTCATCTTTGCAGATCCCGTAGACGCAGATCATTTCAGCCCCAATGAGTAGCCCCATCCACCGGCGATGGCCTTCCAGGTACAGCTTCCGATTGCCGTGGGAGATGTTCTTTGCGTTGTGGTCCCGTCTCCCAGTTGGCCGTAGTAGTTGCGACCCCAGGCGTAGAGTCTGTCATCAGCTCTGATGCCGAGAGAGTGATACGCCCCACAGGCAATGGCCTTCCAGGTACAGCTTCCGATTGCCGTGGGAGATTTTCTACCCGTCGTGGTCCCGTCTCCCAGTTGGCCATAGTCGTTGCGCCCCCAGGCGTAGAGGCTGTCATCATCTCTGATGCCGAGAGAGTGATCCTCCCCACAGGCGATGGTCTTCCAGGTACAGCTACCGATAGCAGTGGGAGATAGTCTATTCGTCGTGGTCCCATCTCCCAGTTGGCCATAGTCGTTGCGCCCCCAGGCGTAGAGTTTGTCGTCAGCTCTGATGCCGAGAGAGTGCACCTCCCCACCGTCAATGGCCTTCCAGGTACATGTTCCGATTGCCGTGGGAGATGTTCTTTGCTTCGTGGTCCCATCTCCCAGTTGGCCGTAGGAGTTGCGACCCCAGGTGCAGAGGCTGTCATCAGCTCTGATGCCGAGAGAGTGATACGCCCCACAGGCAATGGCCTTCCAGGTACAGCTACCGATAACGGTTGGAGATAGTCTATTCGTCGTGGTCCCGTCTCCCAGTTGGCCGTATAAGTTGTACCCCCAGGCGTAGAGTTTGTCATCAGCCCCGATACCAAGAGAATGATCTTGCCCTGCAGTAATTGCCTTCCAGGTACATGTTCCGATTTCCGTGGGAGATAGTCTATCCGTCGTGGTCCCGTCTCCCAGTTGGCCGGCGTTGTTAAGCCCCCAGGCGTAGAGTACAAATCCCTTAGAGTAGAACTCTTTCCATGCCCCACTTACCCTACACCAGCCTTTCGTGACTTCCTTCCACGTACCTGACACACGACATGAAATCCCTGTTACATTCTTCCATGAACCGCTAACCTTAGCATTGGCACTCATCTACGCCTCATGTTTTAACCAAACGTCGCCATCCGACCCGCCCGATGGATCGCTCGTAGACAGCGTGATCTTGCGGATCTGATCAGCATTCACAGTTGGCATCCCGTGCTTGTGGTCCCGTCTCGCAGCCACCGTAGCTTCTCCAGTAGAAGCAGTATCCCCGAACGCCTGATTCGACGGAGCTGTCGCATCAAATGCAGCGATGGTCGAGTTTGATCTGATGACTGTAGTCGCATCTCCAGCCGCAGCTGATGTTCCGAGTGAGATTGATGGAGTGGCGAATGCAGGTACTTCCGAAGCAGATGCCAGGCGAACGCGAGAGGTGGCTGTTCCAACGTACACCTGATCGTAGTCAGTGGAGATCGCGGGCTCTCCATGAGCGAGCTCAGCCTCCTCAATCTCTGCCTTTGTCCCGCGAACAAACTTGATGATGTTCTTTTTTGCCACTAGCCCTCCTTGCGCTTTCGCCTGGACTTTTCGGCAATCTGTGCTGTAAGTCTCTCTATCTCTGATGCCATCGCTCTGTTCTTTGACTGCTCATTGTGCAAGTCTTCTTGGGCTGCTGCAATCATCGCTGCCTGTTGCTTGCCTGTGGCCTCTAGTTCTCCAATCCGTGAGGCCTGTTGCTTCCCGGTGGCCTCTAATTCTACGATACGTGAGGCCTGTTGCTTACAAGTTGCCTCTAGTTCTCCGATACGTTTGAGCGCGTCTCGTAGTTCACCGCGCACCTTCTCGTATGCAGCCGACAGCTCGTTGTGTTTTACGCTCAGGGCATCGTGTGATGCCTTGTACGACTTCGACTGTTCTGCCTCCGCCTTGGATGCACTTGCTGCAGACATTGCCGCAGCGATAGAAGCCTGAGCTGACCTCCGTTCGTCGGAGAGCTTACGTTCCAGGTGCATTACCTCGACGGTCAAAGCACCGATCTTAGTAATGAGATCGTCAACCGAAAGGACAGCCGCCTCTTCCGTTTCAATCTTCGCGTCTTCCATTCCTCCTCCCCACTACTGGGGGGCGGGTTGCCCCGCCCCCCATGTGAACCTACGCCAACGTTCCACCGTCAATCGTGGACACGTCCAAAAGCACGTTCCCAGAAGCATCGGGGAATGTGATCGTTCTGACTCCGCTAGTAGATGCACCAGTGATCTTGAACTGGTTGGTCCCAGGAGTCGCCGACGAACCTGCAAACCAGATGTCCTTCCAGGGCTTGGTTGTCGAACCGAAGTCGAGCCCGCCAGCCGTACCAGGAACAAGCGCTTCATTGATCGCCACGCTCGACAGGTTGGACAGGGCGGTGTTGGCCCCCGCGCTGGCAGCGGCTGCCCACTTGACTCCGCCTGCAGCCTCAGAGTCTGCCGTCAACACATAGTTATTAGTCCCAACACCAAGCCAGGCATGAGTCCCCGCTGCCGTGGTAACGAGAAGGTCCCCCTTGGTGGTGGCTGGCCCAAGAGTGTCAAGGTCTTCAAGCACGCCGTCAACGCCAAGAACGTTACCGGTCTTGGTTAGCCCAGTACCAGCAGAGACATATCCCGCACCAGAGAACTGGGCAAAGGTGATATCAGTCGTACCAACTACAATACCCTCTGGCTCGTTCGTGCAAACCCAGCCGGTGTCCTTGAGCGTTGTTCCACCAGATACGAACACGAACGAGTGCGCGAACTCATCTGCCGCGTCCATGTCTGTAGCACGAGACCATGCACCAGCAGCCGTGACATATATACCGTTCTCTTTAGCGGCAGTCTGGTCCTTGACGAGTACACGAGACTCGCTGGTGAGTACACCATCAATCGTCTGTTCACCTGAAAGTGTGACGTTCTGGGTGGTGGCGCAAGCTACTGCCGCATGAACTGACAGCCCGGTTGCTACCGAGTCAACGTAGTTTTTCGTGGCCGCATCCTGCGCCGAAGCAGGGTCAGCGACGTTCGTGAGTTTCTTCGAGTTCATCGAAACGTCCGCGCCCGCCTGGCCAGTGAGGATCGTCCAGAGATCTGCGCCAGTGAGTGCAGCTACGTTTCCACTAGTAACGCGTCCGACTACTCTCTGTTCACCAATTGTCAGTGCAGCAGGAGTCTTAGCGGTTGTCGCAGCGAGAATACTCTGAGCGCCATACTCGTCCCATAGCGCAATCCGCTCCGCAGCGCTACCAACACCGTTCCCGATGAAGAGCGCCTTCGTGTCGGTCTTGAACGCAAGCTCTCCTGTGTCGAGCGTTGTTCCGACAGTACCAGTACCACGCTTGATCTGAATTTTGTTTGCCACTTTATCTCCTAGAGCACTCCTCCGTCAATCGCTATGTCTCCTGCCTCCTGCAAGCCTAGGTCAGACCATTCTCCCGAGATATACATCCTCCAACCAGGCTGGCCGGACTTTGTGTTCGTTCCATCGTCCAAGTACATGTCGCCATCATCCGGATCTGTCGGTTCAACCGATAGGGCCCGAACGTTCGTGAACAACACCGACAGCGAACCGAAGTCCAGCGGGGCGTTGGGCGGGAACGAGGCCCGGCCCACCGCCGCGTCTGATGGTGTTCGGTTTGTAATGCGGATGGTGTTGGGCATTATTGCGCCTCCACAATCTCCTCCGTTATTACAACTGTGATGTAGCCATTATTCGGGAAGGTCTGCACTGACTTATCTTGGAACGTCACCTCAAACTCTGCCTCATAGATCCCCGCATTAGCCGTGTCTGTGGCTGTCCAGTCGTACCGAACGTTTCCTGTCGCAGCGTCAGTTATCACTGCATCCTGCGGTGGCCGTCCACGGATGGCCAGCTTGACCGTACATCCAGTAAGGTCAATCACCGACCCGTCCTGTATAAGCTGTGCATACAGCGAAGGACGGGTATCGTTCTGTTTGATGTAGAACGTT
>Ga0209096_1001398_pt1 | contig 26932 bp, 24 predicted proteins | sample AD_UKC034_MetaG_FD_184407 | JGI IMG/M metagenome (GOLD analysis project Ga0209096, IMG submission 184407) | Active sludge microbial communities of municipal wastewater-treating anaerobic digesters from USA - AD_UKC034_MetaG (SPAdes) (version 2) | ecosystem: Engineered > Bioreactor > Anaerobic >... | reverse complement strand
CGTTACCAGATATCTGCATATATAGCATTTGCTGTTTCGAAACTCACCCTTTACCAGATTCTCGATCCTGAGCGCGTCTATGTTCTTGGTGATGAGAGAAAATTTATAATGTTTTTTCCCCTTCTTTATGCCGCGCAGGGCCTGCTTCAGGGCTATTGCCTGCTGTCTGTTGAGCAAAATAGACTCACCCTGAGAGACAAAATACGGCTGCGGGGCTATGCCATTAACCGCTGAAACATCGAGGCATTGTGCCGGGAATTCGCCTGCGTATTCGAACGCAAGGCTGTCTACTCCGTGGGTATCAGCAAAATCGACGATCTTATGCAATCCGCAGCTATTAAACCTTGAAACCGTGCAATTAAGCGCAATGCGCGGGAAGCCGGAACTTCCCCTCGCCTCTTTCAAGTACTCTACGGCATGTTCAACCTTTAAATACGATCCCTCCTGCCCCCGCACCGTATCCTGGACATCATCCACGCCGTCCATTGATATATAAACGGTGCTGATACCCGCATCAGCCAGCTCATGCGCAGTCCGGCAATCCATAAGCGTGCAGTTGGTCACCAGGTCCACTTCGGGAATACCTTTCGAGCGTATATACCGGGTGAGCGGCAGTAATACATCTTTGCGCAGGAGCGCGTCTCCGCCGAACATCTCGACATTGCGTATGCCGCGGCCTTCGACCATGTCTATGAACTTCATCCATTGCTCAAGCGACATTTCAGGTTCATCAGACGTGCGCTGCCACATCGTGCATGTTTTACAGCGGCTCGTGCACCGGTATGTCAGGAACAACAAAAGATGGGTCGGCGCGCATCGATAATATCCCGCCTCCCTTTGAACCAGATGCTTTAATGTCTTGGCAGCTTTACGCATGGTCTTCACCCGCTATATCCGCGCGCGCTCCATTTTTTTCTTGAGCCTTTTCAACGCGCCTATTCTCTTCAACAGTAATTTCGATCGATACCGGAACCTGTAATCAAGGATATAGAGAAGCATCCCGTACAGGCCCGGCCGGTATATGGCCACATGCCAGTGATTCCGCATGCCGTCAGCCCAGCGTTTCTTGTAATCCTCATCATGCCCGCACAGATCGATCTCTTTCAAGCCGCGCTCAAAACAATATTTCATGACGTGCGCATGAAGCATGGTCCCGGGTGAAAGCTTGCGATAGGCCTCGTCGAAATCCGCCTTGAACGCATACATCGTTTGTTTGTATTCCAGGGCGTATTCATAGGCGATCCCCGCGCCGTCCATTTTTAAAAGCCATGCGTGGAGCCATCCTTTTTCCCGGGCCGTTTCAGTCAACAATTCATAAAATCTAACCGTATCCGCATCAGCGGCAATGTCCCGTTTGCTTCGCGCCTTCCAGCTTTTGCAGGACACTTGAATAATACCGTTTAATCCTTTTTCGCTCTCTATCGACCATCTGCCCAGGCTCTTAAACCTGTTCCGGATGTTCCGGAACGATTTATGGAAATTCTGCGACCGCAAGGCAAAATAGTCTTCCCATGTGCCGCTGACGGAAACGAACGGCGACCGCAGCCCCTCTTTCACGGCAAAACGGATCTTTGCCTTCTTAAGCGCATCCTGAAGATTCCTGAATGTCAGCGAATTATCCCAGATGTTCTCCAATTCGACCATATCCCAGAGATGCGGATTCATTCGAAGATACGAGACCAAGCCGTCAACGATCTCCCTGTTACAGCCTCCGTCTATCAGATCGGCGCGGGAAGCGTTGTTATTGTAGATAAAGCTTATCTTGCGCATCGGTAAGCCGAAGATCGCGCTCTTGCACTGCATAAGGGGAGCTATCGCGCGTATCCTGCCGCTGTCGTCCCGCCCGGCAAGGACCAACAACCGTTTGCCCGCGCCGAAGGCCTCCCACCAGGCCTTTGTCCACTCAAAGCTGAAACACACATGATCATGGGACGATCTTGATAAAACCTCATCCCACTCGGCAGGGAACGCTTGCGACGCGTTAAGATCGCCGATACAGTCTATTCTCACCGCTTATGCCCTTTCGTATATCGCGCTCGGAATAGCGAACGTCCTGTTGTTCAGCAGAGCGCCGATAAATTTTGCTTTCTTCTGTTCGAGTCCGGCAAGCGAGGCTTTGATCACTTCCCTGCGCGCTTTGCCTTCGCTGACGACAAGAATGATCCCGCCGGCGGTCGACGCATACGACGCGCAATCGTTATGGTCTTTCAAATTCGCGCAATCGACCAGGACAATATCGTACTTTTTCTCCGCCTGCTCCATAAGCTTGGAAAATGGCGCGCTGTCCGCAAGCTCGAGCGATACCCGTGGCGCCTGCCCTGCAGTCAGGACAAAAAGCCCTTCCTGCACCGGGCGCACCGCATCCTGCAGGGAAACATCCGATCCAAGGACGTCAGCCAGGCCGGTCTTATTATCAAGCCGGAACAGCTTGTGGATATCAGGCGCCGATGTATTGGCATCGATGATCAGGACCTTTTTTCCCGAAGACGCCGCAAGATACCTGCCGAGATTCGACACCACGGTAGATACGCCTTCCTGGGGAAGGGCCGATGTGAACAGCAATGATCTGCGCTCGCTGCCTTTCACCGCAGTCCATATCTGCTGAGCGATGTTCTTGAATGCCTTGACATACATGCCGGTCTTGTTCAAATCCTTGAGCGCGGTCCTGTGCTTGAACGCCTGCTTTTCGAGCAGGCCGAGGGCCTGCGACACAAGCAAAGTAACAACGGCGATCAGGGATATCATGATAAACGACGCAACGATCAAGCCGCCGGGCACATGCCCGGAGATAAGCATGGCAGGATAAGCGCCGGCGCTGACGATAACAAAAACCGGGTTCGTTTGGTCCACGTTCATGAGTATGAGCGCCGCGTTGAGAGCGATGATGCCGCTCCACAACACGCCGGCGGCGTTAACCGCTTTTCTGACAAATGCCACGGAATGAACCTCTATCGAACGCACAAGCGGCACAAACCCCAGATACGGCATGGCCAAAAACGACATAAGCTCCTTCGGGGACTTAAGCGTTGAGTCGAAATAGTCAAAGGTAAAAGCAAGGACCGTGCCGAAAACAACGCTGACAAAAAAAGACAGTACCAGGATAAGCGCCCGGGACTTGCCCGTCGGTTCCGGCGGCTCCACTGCCTGCTCGATGATCTTAACGCTCGCCGGGCCGATCGCCTCGATGTTCGGCAGAGACTCGCCGGTCAATCTTTGATCCAGCTTATCGATATTGTTCTGAAGCTGCATCACGGACAGATGTTTTTCACCATACTGCTGTTTCAGCTCAGCGAGCTGCTGCTCAAGGTCGAATATACAGTATGAACGGCTGACCACATTGGCGATGCGCGCCGCGTCCGCGGCGGTGAACGCCGACACGGTGATGGAAAAAAGATCGGTGTCCCTGACCGGCTCCACCTTGATCCTTTTTTTAAGGTCCCTGACCGCCTTGCGGAACATGAACTCCTCTTTTTCCTGCGGGCCCATCTTCAATATTTTCCTCCGGGTCTTTGCATTCTTGATATCGATCACGATATCGTTCAAAGGAGCCGCATACTCTTTTTCATATCCGAGCGCAAGCTTGTCGAGCGAAAGCCGCCTGACCACGCGCTCGATCACGGGGTTGGACTTGACGATCTCGCTCTGCGTCATGGTGATCTCCGCAGGCCGGAAATCCGAAATATTCCGGTAGAACGGGGAATCGATCGTCTTGTTCGCCTGGATGAGCATTTTCACCTGAGCGGAATACGTCCTGATCTTAAGCGACAGGCCGACGGCGGCAAACAGCATGGTGACGCCGCAGGTGGCCAGGATGATGCCGCGCCGCCTGAATATGCCGCGCATATGATCCCGCGCGGTGCTTTCTCTCTCAAACGCTTCCTGTTCCATGATATCCTCCTCAATAGTATTAGAACATTCCTTCGGATATGACAACGGTATCACCCGTCTTAATGGGCACATCCGCCGCCAAGAAACCTTCCATGATATCCTTTATGTTCACCTTGATGGTCTCATACGACTTGCCGCTTTCGCTGGGCCTGAGTATTTTCACCCGGCTCGACGAACCGAATTTTGTGAACCCTCCTGCCATGGAGATCGCCTTCAGCACGGTTGTATTTGCCTCCATGGGATAAATGCCCGGCTTATTGACCTCGCCATACACGAAGAATTTCTCCTCGGATACGGCAATGGAATCGTTCGCAAGGACCTTGATATTCGCCTCCGAAGAACCCTTCAGCACTGCCTGGATGTCTATCGTGATCGTGTCATTGGGCGTTCCTTCCTTCTTCGGCCTGAGGATCCTGATACTGCTTGATGAACCCGGCTTGCTCAATCCTCCTGCCATGGAGATCGCCTTGAGGACCGTGGTATCGTCCTCGAGAGGATACACGCCTGGCCTGCCCACCTCGCCGTAAACAAAGAATTTCTCTTCGCTGACCACGATCGTGTCAAGCGTCTCCAAAAGGATATTTTCTTTTGACGAGCCATCCATGACCGCTTTGATATCCACAATAATGGTATCGGTGCCGCTTGAATCCTTTTTCGGCCGAAGGACCCTGATACTGCTCGAAGCGCCCGACCTGCTCAAACCGCCTGCCATGGAGATCGCCTTGAGGATCGTGGTGTTATCCTCAAGAGGATACACGTCCGGCTTGACCACGTCCCCGTATATCGAAAAATTGCCTTCCGAGACGATAAGCGTGTCTCCGGGCTCTATATTGACATCCGCTTTTGAGCTGCCTTGCATGACGGCTTTCATATCCACGTCGATGTGGCGGTATCCCGCCCCTTCGGCAGCACTGCGCAGTATCTTGATATTGCTCGAGGCGCTGTTCTTGCTGAAGCCCCCGGCCATGGATATGGCTTTTAGAACCGTGGTCGTATGGTCCATCGAATACGATCCGGGCCGCGCGACATCGCCGTACACAAAGAACTTCCTGCTGCGGGATTCCTTGACGAATACCGAAACGAGCGGATAGTTCATATACCCGTCTGCGAGCCGGTTCTGGATCTCGTTCTGTATCTCGCTTAACGTAAGCCCCTTTACCCGGACATTGCCCAGATATACCATTGAAATAGAACCGTCCGGGGATACATTCACCGTGATGCTCAGCTTTTCGGGCTTGAGGATATTGATGTCCAGCACGTCATCCACGCCCACGCGGTACTCGGCCGGATCAAACTGCTGGCAAACGCCCGCACGGGCGCTGATAAGGCATATCATCGCGCATGCCCAAAAGATCATCGTCTTACGTAACATACCGTCCTCCTCGTAGATATTTTAGAATTTGGCCTTCAATCCGGTCATTACCCTGTTCTTGACATATTCCTGGTCGGCATCGCCCGATATGACTTTTGAGAACACGTATGAGGCGACGATATCCATGTTCTTGTTGAGCGAATAATCGCAGGAAACCTCGCTGCCGATAAAGCGCTCATTAAATGCGGCGCTGGCATATTTTCCTTCCCCGTAGAACAGGCCGAGCGTATACCGGAACCTCGCAGAGGCCTGTTTGAACAGCTTTGCCGAAGTCTGCCAGCTGTTAAAGCAATCCTGCTCATACTGGCTTAAAGCGTATTCCTTTATATAGGATATTGCGGCTTCCGTTGCCTCATTGATCTTGTCCGCGACCGATATTGAGATAAGCGGTTTTGAATAATCTCTCCCTGCGTCGATACAATCGATGCCGGCCTGCGCCGTATATGAAAGCTGTTTGGTGATGTTATGCTTGATACCGACCGCCGTCCTGTTCCTGGAAACATCCGACCCGCGCTCGTATTCTCTTTTAGAGAACTCATCGAGCACGAACGCAGTTGCCCAGGATGTTACCGCATAATCGAAGCGCACGCCCACAGTGTTCATGAACGAATCTTCCGCTGTCCTGTTCGAGAACTGATCGGTCTGATGACCGTAGGAAACGCTTGCGCTGCACTGGCTGTTGATATCCCTGATATATTCAACGACGATATTGTTCGTATAATAGCTGTACCTGCCGAGCGTCCGTCCGAACGCCTGCTCGAAACTGACCGGTTCATACGTATGCGCGAAATTCTCGGCAAGGCTGACCCTGTCGTGCTTTGAGAGCTCGATCTCGCCGTTAAACTTGAGATTCTCGGATGTATTGTCAAATTCGCTGTTGCGGCTGAACATGACCTGCGTGATATCGGCATATAAATCCCATCTGAAATCCTTTGCGTCATAGGCAGCGGAAACTCCGGGGCTGACCTTTGTTATGAAATCGCCGAGCTCGTGGCTCGACGCATAGGTGATGTTATCATCGTATGATTCATAGACGGTGAGCCCGGGAGATATTTCGATCTCCGATACTTCAAAAGCATACGCGCCTGTATCGAACAAACAAATACAAGCCATTATGAACATTGACTTCGTAAGCACCTTTATAAAGCCCTTATTAATAAGGCACAATTTTTCTCTCCCTTGTTCTGATGATCGCTCCGTTATTATAATATTTACATTCATATGCACAATGCCCTCATAATACCTTGTCGAAATATTGCGATTTCGACCCGATATACTGCTTCACAGGCGCATATAAAGCGTCCGTAGCCAGATCTATAAGATTGTTTATCCGTTTGAGATTCTCAGGGCTGAAACGCACTGTGGATACCTCCAGCGCGCCGACATTCATGACCCCGTACACCCTGTCATCAGCCAGGATCGGCATGACCATCGAGGACTTGAGGTACGGCCGTTTCAAATACTGCGCGATCCGGTTATCCGGCCGCGATTCATCTATCAGGATCGGCGCCTTGGTTTTGATCGCAGTCCCGGCAATTCCGATGCCTGTGCGCGCACGCGCTGTCCGGACAACCTCATCAGGCAAATTCTTGGCCGCGCGTATCGAGAATTCATCGCTGTTTTTGTCCTTGAGCATGATCGAACCCATATCAGCGCCGCTTGCCTGCAGGACCACTTCGAGCAAGACATGCAGAACTGACGTAAACCTTTGCGGAACGGTATTTAAAATATCTTCGCCCATCTCCATCTTGTCATACGCCATCTTTACAATGAACTCTCCCACCTCGCGCATCAACTCGACCAGCGACTGCATGCGCTGGAACGAGATCACCCTCACATCCTTGATCGCCTCATACAACGCATCGAGATCCACATCGAGATCCTCAGCCAGCTTCTGATAATCCTGCTTTGGCTTTCTCATGACCAGTATCGCAGGCCCGAGTATGATATATGCGATCGGCTTTGTATGATCCAGCTTCAGCGGCGCTATGAAATTATGGAATCCGGGCGGGCAGATAAAGCTTAAGTTCTTATCCACGATCGCCTTGCCCCCGAGGAACGTCGGCCAACACTTCGCATACGTATCCAGGCCGTACGGAGTGCCTTTAATAATGGTATCGCAGAACGCACTGCTTGCGGTCTTGGGCACGATCAGGTTGCCGTTGACATCAACCGTGCGCACGCAAATCCGGGTCACCTGGGAGAACGCATCCTGGATCTTCTGCCAGTCAGCCAGGTTTATCAGATCGGAAAACGCGGGATCTTTCATTTTTCAGCAAGCCTTCTCTGTTTCAACAGGCCGTATTTAAGCATCTTCTTGTATAAAGTCGTGCGGTTGATGCCCAGGTTTTTTGCCGCTTCATTCCGGTTCCAATCGACCAGATCAAGGGCTTTGATGATAATATCCTTTTCCGGATCCTTAAGCGCATCCTTCAGCCGCCGCGCTTCATCAGGATCATCGCGGCCGTTGGCAATGAGCGTTTCGGGAAAATCCTCAGGCGTGATCATCGGCCCTTTGGTCAAAATGATCGCCCGCTCGATGACATTCTCAAGCTCGCGGATATTACCCGGCCAGTTGTGGTTGATGAGGATCGAAAGCGCCTTGTTGGTTATGCCGTCGATCTTCTTGCTCACGCGCTTGGCGTGCTTGACGATAAAATCGTTGACCAGAAGCGGTATATCTCCCTTGCGCTCGCGCAAAGGCGGAATGACGATCTGAATGATATTCAATCTATAATACAGGTCATTGCGGAATTTGCCCTCATCGATCAATGCCTGCAAATCCTGGTTCGTGGCTGCAATAACGCGCACATCGACCTTGACCGTGTTTGACTCTCCGACGCGCTCGAATTCGCCTTCCTGCAGGACCCTGAGCAGTTTTACCTGCAAACTCGGGGTACACGTGTCGATCTCGTCGAGGAATATCGTGCCGCCGTTTGCCAGCTCGAACCTGCCCATCTTGTCCTTGATGGCGCCGGTGAAAGCGCCTTTGACATGGCCGAACAGCTCGCTTTCAAGCAGGGTCTCGGTCAATGCCCCGCAGCTTACCTCGACAAAGGGTTTCCCGCGTTCCTGCTCGTTATACTGGTGTATCGCATGCGCGATCATATGCTTGCCTGTGCCTGATTCGCCGTTGATAAGCACGGTCGAACGGGTTGTCGCGATCGCCTCGATCAGGCCGTAGATCTTCTGCATCTTCACGTCTTTGCCCACGATATCGAGGAAATGGTCGCGCGAAACAGCGGATATCTCATCCTTAAGCTTCGCATTCTCTTCGATAAGCTGCTGCTGCTTGACCAGCCGCTGTAACACCAGGCGGATCTCATTATCGATGATCGGCTTGGTGATATAGTCGAACGCGCCTTCTTTCATCGCCTCGACCGCGTTCTCGATACTGCCATAACCCGTTATAAATATCACCGCTGTCGATGCAAAGCTTTTCTTGATCTCGCGCAAAAGCGCCAGGCCGTCCATCTCCGGCATTTTGATATCGGTAATGACGATATCGGCAATGTAATCTTTCAGCATGTTAAGCGCTTCTTTGCCGTTGGAGGCAGAGCTGACCGCATACCCCTCAAGCGTCAGAAACTCGCTTAACGACCTGCGCACCAGCGGTTCGTCGTCCACGACTAAAATATTGATCTTCGGCTCTTCGGAATATTCTGTATTATGCATATTTTATGAATTTTGCCGGTATGGTTATGGTAAAGACGCTTCCCTTCCCCGGGGCGCTGTCCACCGTGATCCGGCCGTCATAGCGGTTGATGATCTCCCGGCATATGGAAAGGCCAAGGCCCGTGCCTTTGTCCTGCGCCTTGGTCGTGTAGAACGGCTCAAATATATGTTCGATGACCGACTCATCCATGCCGATGCCGCAATCCGCGACAATAACGGTCAATTTTTCATCGCGCAAGCTTGTCTCCACCCTCAGCGTGCCGCCTTTGGGCATCGCGTCAATGGCATTCTTGAACAGATTGACGAAAATATGTGACAACCCCAGGTCCATAAGCCGTATCGCCGGCGTCGACAGCTTCCTCTCTACTGCGACAACCCCTGCCATGCGGCTTGCGAACACTGCCAGCGAATCCTCGATGACCTGATTCAGCTCGGTATAACTCTGCTTTGCCGCATTCGCATTCACCTGATGCGAGAACTGCAGCAATGATCTTGTGATATTCTCGATCCTGCTCAAACCGCGCTTGATCTCAAGCAAATACTCATGCGCCACAGAATGGCTGTCCGACTGGCCCAGGAGCATGTTCGTAAAGCGGATAATGCCGTCAAGCGGGTTATTGACCTCATGCACCACTCCTGCGGCAAGCTTGCCCACGGTCGCGTACTTCTCAAGCAAGGCCTTTTGCCTGTCGATCTCCTCTTTCTCCATGCGCAGCTTTTCCGAAAGGTCAAGATTATACGCGATGATGCAGGCATATTCAGCCAGCGTCGAGGCAAATTCAAGGTCCTTTTCCGTAAAGGGCTCATTCGTAGATTTATCAGCGATATTGATCAGGCCGATCAAGCCGTCAGGAGTGACAAGCGGCACTGATATGAAAGAATTGGTATGGTAATGGGCAAACCCGTTCTTATGGAACCTGCGGTCGGTGTTGATATCCTTGACAAGCACCGGCGTATGGCTTTCGATGACCTTGCCTGATACGCCCTCACCCATGCGGTATTTGACGCCCGACAGCGCTATTTTTTTGGAATTCTGGAACGACTCAAGCACAAGCTCCTTGTTCTGGCCGTCAAAAACGAACAACGAGCCGCACTCGGCCTTGAGGATAGACATGATCTCCAGGAGGGAATCTTTTAAGAAATTCTTGATCTGGGCCTGCGAGGGAACCTCTGAAACTTGCATGTGGAACTACTCGACTTTCTCCGTGGCGTAGAGAAGTATTACCGTTTCAACAATTCCTGAGCCGCTTTTGCATACCTGCTGTCAGGATAATCGTTCAACAGCCTCTGAAGTGTTTCCTTTGCCTTTTGCGTATCGCGAAGCTCGCGCCGGTAAATGACAGCGATATTCAGCAGAACGCCGTCCATAGGTGCGCGATCCTTGAAACTCAATATGATCGCCTCCAGCGCGGCAATAGAATTATTCCAATCCTTCAGCCCTCCGTAACATTCAGCGATCAGGGAGTATGAGCGCAAAGCAAGCGCCGAGCTCATATCCTTGTTGGCAAGGCCCTCATAATGGCTGATCGCTTCCTTATACGCCTCCTGCATCTTGACCGGCTCATGCCTGCTTGCATAATACTGCGCGATGTATTTAGGCATCTGCAAACCGCGCGGGCTTAATGGATATTTTGAAATGATCATGCGGTACTGCGCAATGGCGGCATCCGCATTATTCTGCAACTGATACGCACTGCCGGTCAAAAATATCGCCTCTGATACCACAATTGCGGATTGCGAATATTCCTTTGCGATAGACGCGAACTTCTCCCGCGCCTCATTATGCATACTCTTTGCCAGATAGATCTTGCCGACCAGGAAATGCGCCCTGACTGCAAGAGTGTTCTGAGGATATTTTGCGGCAAAATTTTCCAATAATGTTACAACGCGCTCGACCTCGTTTGAAGGCGTGGCAACAGGGTTCTTAAAGACCGCCTGCGCCTGTTTGTTGACCTTCCAGTAATCCCGCTCAATAGCATACTGGTCCTGCATGCACCCGGACAAAAACGAAACAGCCAATATGAGGCAAAACAGCGCTCTTTTCATCAGCCTTCCTTATTATTAAGGTAATACAGGGTCGCAGACATGGTAACAAACAGGTCCACGATCAGCGAACTTATGATAATGCCGCTGTACGCGATAATGAGAACGACCTCAGGGAACACATTGTCGATCAAATACGCGGTCTTATACTGCAGGATAATGACGGGTATATAAAAAAGGAATGGCAGGGTCACGATCAGTAATGTCTGCCATATATGCTTGCCAAAGAACACAAATGATTGCCATATGGCTTTGAACAGCTTCTGGTTGCCAAGCATAAGGAATGCCACAGTATATATGAAGAATGCCTGCACTATCAAAAGAATAACCACGTTGAGAACTACGGTAACAGGCCCTCGCCAGATCGCAAACCCGAACCCTAAAAGCTCCTTGTGGCCTGCAGTGAAATATTTTATAATCCCGAATGTAACCCCTTTATACGCATAATTTAATATCACTGCGGTTATCAGAACAATAAAAAATAACTGAAAGTACTTCCTCCCTGCTTCACCAATTGCCCTGATAAATGACGCTTCTTTTTTCCAGAATGCCTGCCTGATCATAACCGCCGCAGTTCCGGCAAGGAGCGATCCCAGAATGACTGTGAGAATATTGCGGAAGAATGATGACAATTCAGGTATAATAAGGAAGTTCGCAGGGTAATGCAGGAACATCTCGCCCCGAAAAGCCTTGATCGGAGGCCCTAAAACTGCCCTGAACGGCACGCGCGGAGCCAGGTAGATCAATGTAAGCACAAGCGACTCTACAGCCGCGAAGATGCCAAAAGGCAACAGCAGTTTCTTCTGGGATTTAAGTGCTTGAATTGTCTGATGATATACTGTGCGGAGTTTGGTTTTCATATGTTTATTTTTAGAAACAAACGTGTTGAAAGTATATCACCCGAAACAACATTTGTCAAGGCGAAACAGGAAGAAACTTTGGGGGGAGTATTGGTAAGAAAAAAGGGGCAAACCATTTCTGATCTGCCCCCTGGATACTGCACTTTCGAAAATGCTTAGGCTTTCCTTCTCTTAAGGCCGAGCAGTCCTAAAACACCCATGCCAAGCAACGACATTGTAGCTGGTTCTGGAACTGGAGCCGTGGTTACGGTCAAAGTAACACCGCTATTGTAGTAATGACAATCTGGATCAACACCGATAGCAAAATTTCCATCGGCAACAGAATTCTCTAACGCCTGTAATTGATTTTCATCAAAATCAATTACCAAGTTGAAATTTGTTGCCTGACCACCCATCGGATCGGTCCATGTACCTAACAATGGATTTCCTGCCCAGTCATCACCGCTTGTTAATTCGTTATCATTGAAGCGATATAACGTACTCCAATAGGTTGGATAACTATTGAAACGTACCAGTTGCCCCGATGTCTGGGGGACATCCAAGAGATGTACATAAAGCATATCTGGCTCAACTGTCCAATCCCAGATATTGCTAAATGTAAGTTGCGCACTTGTAACGTCAGCCCCTCTTAAACCAGATGCGTAGATATTCCATGAGAAATAATAAGTATGCTCCAAATCTCCCATATCTGCAGGTTTAGGAATAAAATTATAAACGGCTGCATGCGCAACACTAACTCCTGTTAATACTAAAATACACAAAGCAAGCAACACACACTTCTTTTTCATTTAGTCACCCCCTTTCCTTTGTCTATTTTTTCTAACGGGCGGAACAACACCCGATGAAAATCTATTATTTTACTTTCTTGAATCTTCTACCTAGCAAACCGATCAAACCAACGCCCAATAAAGACATCGTGGCCGGTTCTGGCACAGGCGTATTAAATCCGGCATCATGAGAAAGCGGCGCAAATGTTGGCTGTAATCTTCCCTGTCCAACCACTTTATCGCCCATGGCCTCAAAAAACACCGAGCTGTAACCGGAAATAGTCACATTAAATGAAACTATATCACCGGCCTTACCGGCTTCGGCATGCAAAGGATCAGATGCTTCATCATATACAAGATTATTGCCGGTGATCATATCCCCTATGGCGTGCCCTATATACCAGCCAGGAAATACCCCGCCATTAGGATATCCCGGATCGCCATAAGTAGGATCTCCCACATTTGCACCATTCAACAATATCGCTCCTGATTCATTTTCGGGAACAACCATATGCAACACAACATTATAGACAGGTTCAGCAGCTATGACCTGCAGAACAAAGGCATCCGCACTCGTAACCCATGTCTCCTGCGCATAGTCTGCACCCGGAATATACACTTGTAGTGCTGGGATTGCAAATGCTTGCTGGACTCCTGCGAAGCTCAAAACACCGATGATCAACAATAGAATTCTCTTCGCCACCATTTTCCTCCGTTGTTAATTTTTTCGTTTTTTCAAGCCCAGCAGTCCCAAAATCCCCATTCCCAAAAGGCTCATTGTTGCAGGTTCAGGTACTGGATTATTAACCTTCACGCTTCCCTTTATATAGTCATTCGCGCATGTTGCGCCACCATAGTACACGGTGATATTACCGTTAAAACCAGGCGTCAGTATCTTATCCAGATCAATCGATGTGCTAATTCTATAGTTCGGGTAAGTACCATCTATATCCGTCCATGTAACATTCCCTGGGCTTAGAGGCTCGTCGCCTATATATCCTGCGATCGTAACCGGCATACCTTCATGATAAATGTAATTATAGCCGGACGGCCGCTGGTTCGGCTCATAATAACGTGATGTGTACCAGCCGTTCAACACCAGGTCACTGTTCAGGCCCGTATTCACGCTATAAAGGCTTCCGATTGTCAGATTATTTATACCGCTAAATGCTACACCGTATTCATATGTACCGTTATTATCGACATCAATGCCAAGATCAGCAGAATACGTTGTCCAACCACCCACCGGATCTATCCGGGGAAAATTAGAATAAATATCGAATGCCAGCAGATTTCCGGACTGCGTAACATCCATGCCGTAGACTTCAAAAAGGTAATTACCTATTCGGTCGCCGCTGTACAGATTGCCGGTGTTGGTCGAAAACACATCATTGATCGTATAAGCTGATGCCTGATTCATGCCCAAGAACAATACACCTATTACCATCGCCGTCAGAATACCACCTAATTTGTACATTCTTTTCTCCTAATTCGCGCCTTTGCCTGTAAAGACAACGCCAAAGGTTTGTGCCATGATCCTCAGGTCGGTCGTTAAATTCCGATTATTTATATACATGAGATCGTATTGGACCTTGATCTTCACATCTTCGATAGACTCATCATATTTATGGAGAACCTGCGCCAAACCAGTAATGCCCGGTTTGACAAGAAGGCGCTTTTCATAATCTCGGATCTGTTTCTTTAATTGCAATACCATTTCCGGACGTTCCGGTCTCGGGCCCACAATACTCATATCACCGCGAAAGACATTAATAAGCTGGGGAATCTCATCTATGCGCGATTTCCTTAAAATCCTCCCCAAAGGAGTGATACGCGGATCATTCTTTTTGGCCCATACAGCGCCCGTGCCTTTTTCAGCATCCTGGCGCATAGAACGAAGTTTGTAAATCTCAAATACTTTATTATCCTGACCCAAGCGTATCTGTTTATAAATAATCGGGCCTTTGGAATCTAATTTAATGAGCATTGCCGCGAACGCAAGAATCGGTGATGTAATTGTCAGACCAAAGACTGACAAAACAATATCAATAGCGCGTTTGATCTTCTCAAAAGCCTTCTTCGCAGACTGGACCAATATCCCGGTAATCCCGCCAAGCATCAAAAGCAGAGTTGCAGGTTCAGGAGCTGACGCACTTTTACCTGTAGATTGAGTTGTAAGATTTGGCGCAATCGCTTGATACCTAACGTCACCGGTTTCGGATTGCGATGTTGAAAAGAATGGTACTGCAAAGATTACCTTATTGCGAGAAATAGGCTCAAGCACTATTCCACAAAATAGGATCAGCATAGAAATCATGAAAATCTTTAATCGGAGCTTCATATTGGCTATAAGTCTCATATTATGACCTGGGAAGACGCTCTTCGGTAAGGGAAATATATCGACGCACAGACAAATAAATGTCTATTTGTTGTTTAATTTCCTTGAAATCGCGCTTTAAATTTGAGATTAGATTCACTATTCTTTTCATGACATTACATTAGTAGCATCTTCCATGCCAACACCATAGTTTTATTGATATTTATTGTTTAGTTATAAGTTCATATGTAATAATATATTAGGTAACTAATCCACGATTATTTACAAGAGGGGGAAACGACACATTAGATTTTTTAATTTTGGTGTCTATATATATAAACAAATTTGAAAACGATTTCACGTAAAATCTAATAATATACTGTGAGATAATAAGATACAGCTATTCAGCTTAATAAACACTCATGTTTATATTAACAACACTGGAGGGGGGATACTACTGTGCGAAAAAGTCCAGCTGGAAGATGGGCAGGAGTATTGCGAATACCATAAGCACGACGATCGCGCCGATGCAAAGGATCAACACCGGCTCGATCAAAGACACGATCGTTTTGACCGTCCGGTTCACATCAGACTCAAACGTCGCCGCAATGCGAAAAAGCATTTCATTCAATTCCCCGCTCTCCTCTCCGACCGCGGCCATATTGGACAGGATCGCCGGGAATATTTTTTCAGCTTTCATGCAGCTGCTCAAGCTGTTGCCTTTTCTGATCTGTTCGCGAAACGTTCCCACGCGCTGGCGCAAATACCGGTTGTCAACGCTTAACGTCACCACGCCCAGCGCTTCCAGAATCGGGACTCCGCTTCGCAAAAGCACCGCAAGAGCATACGTGAAGCGCGATATCTCCATTTTCAGAATAATATCCCGCGCCAAGGGAATATGCAGGATAAAATCGTCAACATGGATGCGATTACGCTCTACGCGGTAATACGACCGGAACAGGGCGATAAAAACTCCAAGCAGGATCAATATCAGCCACCAGAACCGGTTCATGAAACCACTGACATTCATGATGATGATCGTGGGGATCGGCAAAGCCTGTTCAAGGTCAGTGAACATCTCGACCAGGCGCGGGATAAAAAAAGCAGTGAGGACAAAAATTGTTACCACGCCGACCAGGAATAGAAATGCCGGATACGTCAGCGCTGATTTGACCTGCGAAACAAGCTCGGTCTCTTTTTCTTTGAAATCAGCCAAACGCTCGAGCGTTTCGTCCATCTTTCCCGTTGTCTCGCCGATCTTGACCATGTTCACATAGAACGACGAGAACACTGCAGGATATGCGCTTAACGCAGATGAAAATTCCATTCCCTTTTTGATCTTTTCCTGCATGTCCCTGATAATGGCCGCAAGGCGCTGATTCTGGGTCTGCGCGACCAGAGTCCCTAATGCCGCTGAAAGATTGAATCCTGACCTGATAAGATTGGCAAGCTGGCGGGTAAAGGCGCTCACATCCTGAGCGCCTGCTTTTTTCAATGCGGTTTTCTTCTCTTTCTTCCCGGATATTTCCTGGATGGATACGGGGAAAAGACCGTCTGCTTTGAGCCGCTTTATGACTGCTTCCTGATTGTCTGCCTGGATGGTTCCTGAACGTATATCAGAGGGGCCGGTTTTTGCTTTGTAGGCGTATTGCGGCATCAGGCTTCCTCTTCCTGCGTCACGCGCAGGACCTCATCGATCGTCGTGGCTCCTTGCTTGATCTTTTCCCATCCTGACTGGCGCAATGCCTTCATGCCGAGTGACACTGCCTTCTGCTTGATCAGATGGGACGGATTCTTTTTAAGGATAAGCTCCCTGATCTCGTCGGAAATGGTCAGCATTTCGAAGATCCCGGTCCTTCCCTGATAGCCGGTCATACGGCAGGCCTCGCATCCTTTGCCGCGGAAAACGTGCGCTTCGGCAAGCGCTGCTGCATCGAACTGCTTGAGATAATGCGGTTCAGGCCTGTACCGTTCTTTGCAATGCGGACAGATCGTTCGCACAAGCCGCTGGGCAATGATGAGGATGATGGATGACGACACCAAAAAAGAATCGATGTTCATATCGAGTAAACGTGTAATGCCGCCTGCAGCATCATTGGTGTGCAAAGTGCTGAACACCAGGTGGCCGGTCAAAGACGTTCGCACTGCAAGCTCTGCAGTCTCCATGTCGCGTATCTCACCGACCATCATGACATCAGGGTCATGGCGCAGCATGGAACGCAGGGCATTCGCAAACGTGAATCCGGTCTTTGGCTCAACCTGCATCTGGGTAATGCCCTTAAGCTGATACTCGATGGGATCTTCGATGGTCAATATCTTTCGCTGAGGAGAGTTGATTTTGTTAAGGCAGGAATATAACGTCGTCGTCTTACCGCTTCCCGTCGGCCCTGTTACTAGAATGATCCCGTATGGCTTTTCAATGCTTTTTTCAAGGATATCAAGCTCTGACCTGCTCAATCCCAGGCCCTCAAGGCCGATGATCGGGCTTGACCGCGGCAGTAAGCGCACGCCGATACTTTCGCCAAACGGCGTGGGCATGATGGATACGCGCAGGTCATACACTTCGTTATCCATTTTCACATCGATCCTGCCGTCCTGCGGCCTGCGCTTTTCTGCGATGTCAAGATCAGCCATGACCTTGATGCGCGACGCGATCGATGCCTGGAAATGCTTGATCGTGGGCGGGCATGGCACTTCGTACAAAACGCCGTCAATGCGGTAGCGGATGCGCAGATCATCCTCAAACGGCTCAAAATGGATATCCGTTGCCCTCTGCTTGATTGCATCAGACAGGATCTGATTAATGAATTTAATAACCGACGGGTCGATCGCGTCGTCTTTGATGTTCTCGCTCTTCGGCGGCTTTAACAGCTCAAAACCTGGTTCCTGCGCCGCCTGTTTGGACATCTCTTCCAAAGTCTCTGCGCCAAGGCCGTAGAAATTCTTAATGGCCTCATGGATATCCTTGCGGCTGGCAAGCATGGGCTCGATCTTCTTGTTCAGATACAGGCGGATCTCGTCAAGCTGGAGCAATTCGAGCGGATCATTGACCGCGATCTGCAATACGCCCTCTTTTTCGCGTATGGGCATAAAATCGTAGTGCGTGACGATCTTTGCGGGGATCTTTTTGGCAAGGTCAGCATCGACATCGTCGGTCTTGAGCCGGTCATACGCAAGGCCGAGGTCCTGGGATAATGCCTGAAGCAGGTTCTCTTCGGTTACGATATTGCGGGAGAGGATGATCTTGGCAAGGGATATTCCTGTGCGCTCATGCTCGCTCACGCACTCCTGCCATTGAGTATCGGAGATATTGAGGCGGTCTTTAAGCATTGAACTTAAATGCAAAGGGCTAAAAACGGGGGATGCGGGGTACTGTCAGATGCGAGTTGCAAAGCCGAAGGCTTTGCCTGTTTGAGCAGATGACAGTACCCCGCATCCCCCGTTTTTAGCCCTTTACTTGATCTCATACTTGATGGTCAGCGGCTCGTTATCACGCACGAGGACGACCTCAACGCGGGATTGGTTCTGGACCTTTGAGAACATGGACCATGCGTCCTGGATCGTCTGCAGTTTCTGGCCCTGGACCGAATAAATGACATCGCCGTTCTTGATACCGACCTCTTCAATGACGCTTCCTGCAGGCACATTATCCACCTTGAAACCGCCCAGCTTGCTTGTCGCAGCATCAGGAATAGGAAACAGCTTGATGGCCGAAAGCATATCCTTTGACTGCAGCATCTGCGCCACAAGCTGCATCTTATTGATCACGTATGTGCCTGAACCCGGATCGGCAAAAGCGACTGCCTTTGCGCTTGCCGCCTTATTGCGGTTGTTCTCGTTCAAAACGATCTCCCACGCATCGCCGTCCTTTTCCAGCACCACTTTCCCGGATTTGATCTTGACCAGCCTGAACCCGCTGAACGAATCATTCAAACGGCATAATCCCTGCTGATTGGTATCAGGGTTGAACAAAAATGCCATAGAAGGGTTTCCCAGGATCGTGCCCCACAATTCCATATTGATGGCAATATCGGGCCGCGTATCATCAGGACGCGCGCTCAATCTCCTGGCAACAGACACCCGCTCCCGGGGCTGGGCATCATCCGGCAATGATTGCCGGAACACGATCCTTGGGTTCTCCTGCCTCCAATTCTGCAGAAAAATATTCAGCACCAGAAGCCCGATGGCCGAGACGCACACGATCCAGATAAAATCCTTATGCAGTTTCATTTATACTTCTCTTCCCTTACCTTTTTACCGATCGCATCGAGCATCTTTTCTTCGCGGTACCCGAGCTCGACCTCGCTGGTCATATATGCCTTTTGTTCAGGGCTGATGATCCTGGGCGTTATAAAAATAATGATCTCTTTCTTGTTCACAACGTCATACGTATTGCGGAACGCGTATTTGATAAGCGGGATATCTCCGAGGATCGGGATCTTTGCAACATGCTTTTCCTTATTGTCCTTGATCAGGCCGCCCATGACCAGGGTCTGGCCGTCCTTGACGATCATGGACGCGTTTGCCTCGGTCGTATCCACTGCGAGCGAGCTTGTTGCAGTGCCCACGCGCGGAGAACTGACCTCGGGCCTGATATTCATCATGATAAAGCCGTCTTTCGATATCTTTGGGGTCACGGTCAGCTTGATGCCGACTTCGACGAATTTGATCTCCTTGCCTGTTACATGGCCTTCGGAATCATAATGGAATATTTCATACGGCTCGCTCGAACCGATGAGGATCTTCGCTTCCATATTGTCCAGCGTGATGATGCGCGGGCTTGACACAAGGTCAACATCATGGGACTGCTCTAAAGCCTTAATAGTAACCAAATAATCATCCGCTGCCAATACGCCGATCTTGAACGCATCCACAGAAGTCGCGCCGGTTGGCAGAGGCAGGCTGGTCACGCCGAGATTGATCGTGTGCTTTTCAGGATTCTGATACTGCCAGTCAACGCCGATGAACCGCGCCTTATCGAGTGTGATCTGCATGATCTTCGCTTCGATCAGGACCTGCGGTATCTGCTTATCCCAGTTCTCGATCAGGGCGTCGATCTTGTCGAGCAAAAGCGGCGCGGCGGTGATCACCAGGCTGTTGGTGCGCTCGTCCACGAGGAAATCGCCTTCCGCAGCCGGGATCACTGACTGCAGGTTCTTTTGCAGGTCGAGCGCCTTGGCGTAACTGAGCTGATACACGCGCGTGTCCATGCGTTTGTCCATCTCCCTGACCGCGTTCTCGATCGCGGCCATGCTCTCTGCGATATCCGTCACCACAATGGTGTTGGTCTTTGGCTCGATCTCGATGCGGCCGCGGCCGGATTTCAAAGATGTCAGGGTGTTTTTCAGATCCACCGCTTTGACATGTTTAAGCCGGAACACCTTCGTCGTCATCTGGGAGAACTGCTCTTTCTGATTGATCTCCGGAAGCGTATAGACCTGGATGATATTGCCCTCTTTGATATACCCGCAGTTGGAAACTTTCAGGATCGCGTCAAGCGCCCGCTCGACCGGAATAGACTGCAGGTTGATGGTGACAAGCCCTTTGACATTGCGCGAGGTGATGATGTTCATGCCGCTCTGGTCTGCGATCATGCGGATCACATCGGATATTTCCATGTCCTTGACGTCAAGCGTAATGGTCTTGCCTGAAGCATCCTGCGTCATAACATCCTGCGCAGAAACGAGCCCGGCGCCCAGACAAACAAAGCAAATTGCGAAAAGCGCGAATATTCTCATCTGGTTATCTCCAGCATCTCACCCTCGTATTCCAGAACGACCTTTTCCCGCGAGATCTCCTTGACCGTGTAATCAACGGCAATATCGCCCTCGGTGCAATAATAATCTTTTTTCGTTTTTGTATCGCGCAGGATCGCGATCTTTTTCTCGCCCATTGAAACGCCCAGCAGGATGAACGACTTTGTCTCCTGCGCCGCCGTCTTTTTCCCTGACGAGCGGAACAACTGGGATTTCTTGAACGCCTCGGCGTTGAACTGCGGCACGGCGCTCAACGACTTCACCGTTGCGTCGAACGCGCGGATATCCGCAGGCCTGTCGGCAAGCGACCCGACCTGGTACGGCCGCGACATCGCGATAAGCAAATACCCGCCGAGCACAAAGCCGCTGGCGATCAACAGCGCATTCAGCTTCGGGATAACGTCATAGAAATTCTTCATCACTTGAACACGACCGCGTTGATCTGCGCGATCGCCTTGGGCAGTTCATCCTTTGCCTGGCCGCTGATCTGCAAGCGCTCGACGCCCACGCCCTTGAACTCATCGCAGATCATGTTCATGAAGCGCGCAAGCGCGGCCACGTCATCCTGCATCTCGACCCTGAGCGAATAGGTCCGGTACAGGCCTTCGTCCTTTGTCGCAGTCGGCTTGACATTGAGCAGGTTGATGCCTGCCTTGCGCGCAATGCGCTCGATCTCCTGCAGCAGGCCCTCGGTGTCCTGGATATTGCGCAGACCCTCGGTTATTTTCGCATACTGGCTGTCAACCGACTTTGACTGCCTGATGATCGCGTTCATGCGCACAAGCTTTTCCTCGGCAAGCGTGATCTCCTCATCCAGCCTGCCGAAGCGCTCGTATATGTTCCTGACAACCGAATCGCCGACAACGATCAAGATTATTATAAGCCATGCGGCTATCAAAATCAACGTCTGTTTTCTCTGCCAGAACTTAAGCATGCTAGAACCCCGCCCGTATCTCAAAATCCACCAGTTGAGCGCCTGCCAGAGCGCGTTTGGTGATGTAATTGACCTCGGCTTTTTTGATAAACCCGCCTGCTTTCATGGCATTGGCGAACTTCAGCACCGATTCCGACCCCGGCGCCTGGCCCACAAGAACAATGGTTCCCTGCGGGCTCTTTCCGGAAATATCCAACGAGCTGAGCACAACGCCCGCAGGCGCAGTGCGGTATAATTCCGAAAGGGCTCCGAGCGCAACCTTGCCCGACGCAGAAGATTCAAGCAGGATCTGCGCCTTGCGCATTTTTTTCTGAACTGCCTGCGCGTCGCTTTCGATCTTTGAGATCTCCTTTTTCAGAACGTGCAGATACGCATCCTGCGCCTTGACCTTCATGAACACGATATTCGCAATGATCGCGCAATTCAACGCGATGAGAGTCACCAGATAGATGACCGAGCGCTTGCGCTCCTCGCGCTTTTTGCGATCCTTGTGCTCCTGAGGAAGCAGATCGATTGAAAGATTCCCGCTTTTATGCATCGCCGGCAGACCTTTTATTACCGGCACTGCGCTGTCGCGGATGACCACATCAATGCGCTCGCCTGACTCCTGCAAAGTCCGGATCGTCTGATCCACTGCGCGGTCACGCTCCTCATCAGCCACAGCCCGGGAAAACACCAGCTGATCGTCTTTGATGAAGAATACATCCGAGAACCCGTGATCCGCATTGACCACCAGGGTATTCTTATTGAACCTGACAGTAGCCCGCAATTGGTTAAAAACACTCACCGTGCTGATCGAGATCGCTTCCGGCACAAGGCCCGCGGCCTTGACCGCGGCGATCCTCCGGCTGATCAGGTCCTTTTGCGCGGCAACCAGCATGACCGTTGAGTAACCCTCTTTGCTCTTCGCAACAACCGCATGTCCGAAAACAAGCTCTTCAGGCTTGAACGGGAAACTCGCCGCCTGCTCGAACGACACCATCTGCGCCACTTCGCTGTCGTTGATCGCTGGAATGCGCAAAAAACGCATGCTCACGTCACTGCGCGGGATGTACAGGATGACTTTGTCAGGCTGGATATTGTGCTTCTTAAGGGTGGATTTGAGAGCGGCGCTTGTTGACTGATACTCTTTTACGATCGGCTGTTTCTCGGAATCATTGAACAGGCCCATACGGATAAAGGTATCCGTAATGTAGATGCCTAAAATCCTCATTCCTCGTCCCAATTGGTGATATCGTCCTTGCCGCCTTCAGCGCCGTCTTTGCCGTAGGAATACAGATCATACCCGTTTATGTTATGCAGTCCGGGATTCTCGTATCGGTAGGGATTACCCCAGGGATCAAGGGGCTTTCGTTTCAAATACGGGCCGTTCCATTTCGAAGGCATTGGGGACGTTGTGGGCGCGACACGCAGAGCCGCCAGCCCCTGCTCGGTCGATGGAAAAAAGCCGTTGTCAAGCTCGTATAGGTCAAGCGCAGTAGGGATATTCGCGGTAATGTCAGTGCGCGCCGCAGTCGCCTTTGCCTGCTCTGCGCGGCCGGTGAACTTCGGCACGACCAGAGCAGCCAGCGTAGCAATGATCATGACCACCAGCATCAGCTCAATAAGAGTGAACGCTCTCCTATTCTTCATGGGCTCATTATAGCATAAAATAATAGGGACGGTTCTGATTTTTTATCTTTTTAATTGATCAGAACCGTCCCTATTATTTTAATTCTCTATCTTATAGCACAATTGCTTCGGCTTGCCTTCGCGTAAGAGGGTGATCTTGATCTCGTTGGACTTGCGCACTTTCTTGAATACCTGCAATGCCTTCTGATAGCTGTCGATCTTCTGGTTATTGATCGCGGTCAATACGTCCTTATCCTTGATCCCTGCCTGCTCGATGAGGCTTCCCTTATCCACGCCTTCGACCTTCATGCCCAGGACCTGGTCTGCCTGCGAATACGGCTGGATCTTCATTTTCTTCGCGGTTGTGATGATCGAACCCGCTGCTTTGAATAGTTTCATGCGCGACATCACGATCTCATCCCCGGTCACTGAAACGATCGCGCCTGATTCGCCTATTGATGCCACTTCTTTGCGATCTTTCACTCCGATCGACATCGGGATGCCGTTCACATCAAGGTCAACGATGCCTTTGGCAATGCGCACGACCCTGGCGTCATTGATCATATTGCCGATCTTATAAATACCCTGCTTGTTCGTATCCAGATCCTTTATGAACGCGATCGGGTCCTTTGCATTGCCCACTGCAGTCCCGACCAGTTCAAGCCGCAGAGCAAGCGACAATGCCGGCACTGTGCGCTCTAAAGCAACATCGGGAACAGTCATCTCAGTAACTGCCTGAGCGCTGTTCCCGTCCCTTAATTCGACTCTACCGGATATTTCGGTCTGGTAAACGATCTTCGGCCTGCTGAACAAAACCGTGACCTGCAAGGCCACGATCAGCACTGCCGCAACACCTACTATGATTGTCTTTGTGTTTTTCATAAACTTCGGGAGCCCAGCTGCCATATACGTTTACCGTCTTTAGGCCTGTGGCTTTGCGAGTCCTGCTTTCGCAGGATGTGCCTTTATCGGTTTATTTTCACTTCCACAAAGAATATAGCACAAAAAACACATATTGTCAACCTATTGTTGAACTTTTTTTAACGCTTTTTTTACTGTCAAATTGAACAAAATGTGCCTATGATGATTATTCTTCAAATATTTCTTGACAAATTTGTCATATGTGCTATATTTCTGGTGTATCCTAACATAGGAGACACCATGGACATAGGCGCAAAATTAAAGATGCTCCGCGGTAATATGACCTTGACCGAACTTGCAAAACGAGCTGATGTTGATAAGGCCATTGTCAGCAAGATCGAAACAGGCAAGATGACCGGCACTGTTGAATGCCACCGCCGACTTGCTGAAGTCTTTGGTTTGAAATTATCCGAATTTTACGCTTTCATGGAAGATGAGAAACCGGAACCTGCTGAGCTTCATCCGGGAAACGCAAAGACCGACGTCTATCTTGAATTCCTCGAGATCCTCACCACGATCCCCTTAGCAAAAAAAATGCTCCCCACCTTTGTTACCCTGAAACCAGGTGAAGAGCAATATCTTGAAGAAACGATCAAAAAAGTCGAACGCTTTATATATGTCCTTGAGGGCGAGATCGACATCACAGTCGAAAGCAAAACCTATCACCTCAAAGGGCCCAACGGTTCCGAAAAAGGCGACAGCATCTATTCCTCAAGCCAACTCAGGCATACATTGAAAAATTCAGGTCCCCGCGTTGCCCGGGCGCTCTGCGTCAGCTCACCGCCGGTCTTATAATGGAGGATAAAATGCAGAAGATATTGATATGCGAAGACGAACAGGACGCGCAGGAATCATTGAAGAACATCCTTGTCAAGCGCAACTACGACGTTCTGACAGTGAACAACGGCCAGGATGCCATAGACCAGGCACGCGCGTTCCACCCGGACCTCATCCTCCTTGACGTCAGGATGCCCAAGATCGACGGCCTGGAGGTCGCCAGCTCCATCAGAGAGCTCGATGAAAACGTCAAGATCATCTTCGTAACCGCATTCGACAGCCAGGAAATAAAAAAAGAAGCTGCGCGATTCGACATTTCCGGCTACATCACCAAGCCGGCATCCCCTGACACAATCGTCAAAACCATCGAATCCGCCTTGAAATAAAAAAAGGGCTAAAAAACGGGGTCAGAATTATTTATTTGCTGGCTACTTAGTCTTTAGCAAATAAATAATTCTGACCCCGTTTTTTAGCCCTTTTTTACCAGCTCTCAAACTCCGCCGCTATCGCCACCACCGGCTTGAGCATCCAGCGAACCACAGTCTTCAGCGCTTCTCTCTTCGCAATATACCGCGCGATCGGCGGGCTGTGCTTGTAGTAGAAGTGCACGAATGCCGTGCCCAACGTGGTCTTCAAGAGGTACTTGTCCCTGTATGCCCGCAGGATCTTCACATACGGATGATCGTATGAACCGTAGCACGCGGTTGCGATAAAGCACCCGCCGCCTCCGCCACCGCCCCCTCCGCCACCGCCGACAGGGCTGTCATCGGTAGCAGCAATCGCAGCAGTGATGACCTCGCCGCCGTCGCCAAGGCCATACAAGGAAAAATGCCCTACTTCCGCGCTTACAATGCCGTTGGCAGTATCGACCTGCGAAACCGCCAGTTTTTCCCACATAAGCGTCTTCAGGTTATAGAAGAATATCCTCAATCTTCGCGCATCAGAAACACCCGCTTCAGACAGATCAGCCGCTGTATACGGGATCCTGATCAAAGCGGGCTTATTGAACACGATGCCGCTCGGCCCGAAATCAATGGTTTTTGAGACCTGCTGATCTCCGTCCATGGGCGGCGCGTTCTCGACCTTGGTTATGGTCACGGTCGCAGGCGCGTCCATGAATTGCGCAGGCACCACGACTTCCACGCCGCTGATATCCGCATCAGTCGTTGCCTGGACAGTGCCGCCGACCGCATTGTCCACGACCGACGCCTCAGCGAGATCCTCTTCGAAGAACGAATTCCGGTTGAAATATACATACGCCGCCGCGTTGCGGTAATCGGTCCACGTCAGGCACATATGTTTGCCGTCTGCGCTTAAATTCATCGCCGGCTTGAGCTGCGTCGCTGTGCCGCCGTCGTCATTGATAAGGATATTCGTGCCAAAGCTGACGCCTTTATCAGTCGACATGGCAAGGTAAATATCCCAATCTCCGTTGCGGTAATCGCTCCAGACGCAGTAAACCTTGTAGTCGTCATCCACGCCGATCACCGGCTCTTTCTGCGTCTGCGGCACCTGGGCGTCATCATTGACCTGTATATCAGTCCCCCACACTGCGCCTGTTTCCGAGGAATCGAGGAATATATCAGTATCAGTGCCCTGCTGATTCTCCCACGCAACGCACATATTCGCGTCATCAGTGCCCACGACCGGAGGAACTGCGATGACCGGATGCGCGGCATTATCGCTTGTCGCATCATCGCTCACCTGCAGATCGCTGCCATAGACTTTTGTATTGCTCGCATTAAAGCTGTTAAAGAATATCTTGCGCTTGGCGTCCTTGACCCCGCTCCACACCAGGTATTTATTATCGCCTGTGGAGTCGACTTTCACGCACGGGCTTGCAACAGTCGTAGCAGTTCCGTCATTCGCCTTTTTAACTGCTGCAGCGCCTATGGTCCAGAAACTCGTTCCCTTATCCGTGGACTGGGCGAAATATATCCCGTCATTGCCATTGCCCTGGTTCACCCATGCGATCGACACCTTGCCGTCAGCATCCGCGTCGATCGACGGC
>Ga0209096_1001397_pt1 | contig 26937 bp, 17 predicted proteins | sample AD_UKC034_MetaG_FD_184407 | JGI IMG/M metagenome (GOLD analysis project Ga0209096, IMG submission 184407) | Active sludge microbial communities of municipal wastewater-treating anaerobic digesters from USA - AD_UKC034_MetaG (SPAdes) (version 2) | ecosystem: Engineered > Bioreactor > Anaerobic >... | reverse complement strand
TATGTATCTACGCAATATAGGCAATCCCACCTAAGACTGAATTCTTACAAAACCACGACAAACACAAACGCTTTCTACGGAACAGTGTAAGATTGATCCTGTCATTGTCTATGGGTATCGAGATTGGGAACTGTATCGTCTCTGAGGGTAAAATCTGTTTTTGAGTGTTCATTCATGATCTGAGGGAGGCCTGTATGAAAGCAAGAACCGTATTTGTCAGCGATCTGCACATTGGCACCGGCGCCGAAACCAACTGGTATCAGAAGGGCGTTCATGAGCCGCTTCTGAAGAACTTTCTGCGCTATCTGCAGTCTGGTGAAAACCATGTCGATGAACTCGTCATTCTTGGAGACTGGTTTGACCTGTGGAATTATCATCCGTTTTCTTCTCCTCCCGACGTTGCGCTGATCATGCGACAGAATCCGGCTCTCTTTCAGCGGCACGCTGATGGTGATTTCGTCAGTCTTCTCGATACGGTCAAGGTGCGTTATATCAACGGCGATCACGACATGGAAGTGGAACTGCGCGAGGTCAACCGCCTGCTGTCCGACGTGACCGACCGCCGTATTTTGCCAGGCCATGGAAGTGATCTGGAAAAGCCGGCTCTCGCCAACACCTATTACATGGACGGTCCGGTCTGGGCCGAACACGGTAATCAGCACGACCTTTTCAACAAGCCATCGCTGACCGAGGCCAACCCTCTGGCTCCTCTGCCGCTCGGATATTTCGTCACCCGCATTTACTGTCACTATCTGCAGAAGAAAATCGCCAGTGTACACCGCGCTGACGCGGCAGCCGTGGCCGGATGCTGTGAGACCGGGCTCGAAAACTATGGTATCAGCCTTGAAGGTCTTCTGCAGGAGTTGCTGCTGCAGTTGAAAAAGGGCGAAAAGCTCAACCCGGCCGGTATCATTCTGAAAATGATGATGCAGCATAACCGCAACAACCAGCTTGAGTTCAAACTTGGCAGCAAAAGCCTGAGTGAGGTAAATACCGACGGCATTGCCCGCTTCTACCCTGATCTGATCAGCGAAGAAAACTTTTACGACGCCATGTGCGAAGCCGAAGTCGCTTTTGACGGCCTGGCGCACTTCGCCCGTCAGCACGTGCAAAAAAATCCACACACCAGGGTAGTGGTTATGGGTCACACACATTGTGCTCTGAACATGTATTGCGGCAGCCTCAAGAATCATCTATTCGTCAACACCGGCTACTTCTGCCCGCCGCAACCTGATATCGATTCTGGCCTTCACCTGCCCGGCTTTGTTGAAGTAGACAGCTTCAAAGACGGTAGTCTCAAAGTTACTCAGAAAATCGTGAGCGGAACCCTCGACGAAGACATCAGAGAGATTTCAGCCCTGCGGGTATATTAAATTTCTGCAGTTTGTGTATTGTTAAAGCAGCCTGTTTGTGCTAAAACAGGCTGCTGAACTTTTTGCAACTCATTTGTTGTGCATATAGTATCTTAGTATTGCAGCAGCTGTCACGGCAAACTGCGGAAGTTGGACCAGATGAAGTTTTCATTCAGCCTGTATTTTCAGATAACCATTCTTTTTGTGCTGCTCAGCATTTTTTCAGTGCTCGGTGCCGGTTCTCTCAACTATCTTGAGAGTCGCAAAATCATCATCGACCAGTTCAACAAATCGATGCTCGATACTGCTTCGATAATCGGTTCGAGCCTGAGCGACAAAGCCGATGACGCCGCCGAAGCGATCATGCGTCTCAGTCGCCATCAGGTGTTGCATTCGGCTGACTCTGCCGAAATTCAGCGCTTTCTCCAGGTCGCCGTCGATTCTTCTTCGCTTTTCAACAATATCTACTATTTTTCTCCAGAAGGCCCGCTCAAAGCGGCGGCTTATGCTGATGGGCGCGACGTCGCCCGCTATGTCGGCGAAAACTTTCTCACCTACGCCGATCAGGAAAAGACCCACGACGTTTATCTCGATCTGGTTCGAGCACTTGAAACGCGAACTCCGGTATTTTCAGCCTTTTTCAAGTCTGCCACCGGAATACTGATGAACTCTTTCATTGTGCCGGTAGTCGGTGATGAAGGCAATGTCGTTGGACTTCTCAGCTGTGGCATCGCACTCGACAGTTCGTTCAAACTGCTCGAAATGATGAAGACGCTCAAGCCGCATCCAGACGGCTATATCGCTCTGGTAGATGTTGAGGGGAAACTTTTGCTCAGTGCCGGTGAGATGCCGGCCGAGCTGGCACCTGGTCGTAACTGGGCAAGCCGCGAAGATAAGCTGGTCAGCGCTGCCGGTTATCTGCAGGCAGTTATCAGCATGGAAAAGGCAGGGCTGGGAGTCTGCTGCGGCGTTCCGGAATCAGCAGTAACCAGCCTGTTAAAGCGCCTGCACGATGCCAATGTTCTTTTTACTTTGCTGGTAGGCATTCTTGCGTCTTTAGCCGGCATTGTAGCCGCTTATATTCTGGTTTCACCTCTCACCGCTCTGGTAAACGGCCTGCGTAAACTGCAAAAAGGCGATGCCGCCCCTCGCCTTACCTGCCGTGCTTCAGGCGAAATTGCTGAAGCAATCACAATTTATCACGAAATGCGCGAACAACAGCAACGGGCGCTTTCCAGCCCCGCGACTTCGCCTGACACCAGCGCAAAATGACAAAGAATCTCGCACAAAACCACTAAGACACGAAAATAAAGCCAGGAAATAAGAAAAAAAGAAATCCGCCGATTTCACAGATTGAAGGAAAGACGCTATTCTTCGTGTGTAAGTGCCTTTGTGCGAAAATTTCTTTCTTTCACTTCGAGCAAAAGCGGCAAGAAGAATGGATTCTGCGACTTCGCCTGACGGCTTCGCGCAGAATGACAGAAAGGGGCTCAATCCGCGCAATCTGCGCAATCTGGGGACGTATTTCTCCTCTTCTTTGTGTCTCCGGGCCTTAGTGCGACCTTTCTTTTCTTCATCGCTATCGGATTTCGGGATCACTGTCGATCTTCTCTTTCTCTTCTCACTAATCTCTTTCTTCTTCTCCGCCCCTCTGCGGCTCTGCGTGAGTCTCTTAGTAGACATCGTTTCTTTGCTTGTCATCCTGCGCGAAGCGAAGCGGAGTCGCAGGATCCAGAAAAGCGCCAACAACCTGGAATCTGCGACTTCGCGCAGACGGCTGTTTTGCTGGAATTGCTGAATTTGTTTTTGACTGCTTGCGCAGATTTGTTTTGTCAGTATAATCTAAAAATAATCGCAGCATTGTCAGACTAATTCGCGCAATTTCAATACTTTTTTTGCAGATACTGCAGAGAAGGTATTGCCAAATACAGAACTATCATTAAAATTAAAAGAAGTTAACCGGTACACACCGGTATACTATAGTTCTAGAGTTTAGTGGTCGAGTTTCCAGAAGGAGTGAACATATGAGAAAAAATACGCTTAGAGTTCTCAGTTCTGTCATGTGCCTCATACTTCTGGCCACCCTGGTATTCCAGGAACCTCTGATGGCTGCGACGCAGACCATACCAGTCAGAGTTGGGGGCGAAGTGCTCAACGTCACCCCGGGCCAGTGGGTATCGGTAAGATCGGGTACTCAGATTACCCATTACAATGTCAGATTTGTCAATGGTAGACCTGTTGCTCTCGAAATGAGCCAGTATACCAAGCTGATTTTTGGTGAAGGTGTTGTCGGCAACGTGTCTGGCAATGCCGGTTCGCAGGCTTCTTCGCCTTCGACAGGTTCTCAGGCCTCCAAGCCTTCAACCGGATCACAGGCTACAAAACCTTCGACCGGTTCACAGGGCGCCGGAACTCCGGTTGGTGGTTCAGTAGCTGATGATATCGCGCAGAGCTCATCTCAGACCTCTGGCGGCAAAACTTCTGGCCAGACTTCGGGTCAGACTTCGGGTCAGACCTCTGGCCAGACTTCTGGTGGCAAGTATGAACAGCTCGAACTGCCTTTCGACAAGCCCCAGACTTCTCAGGGCACCAGCGGCGCCGGTAATGTTGCTGATGATCTGGCTCAGACCGGTGGCAGTAACGCTGCTGGTAATGTAGCTGATGATCTGGTTCAGACCGGTGGCAGCAACGCTGCTGGTAATGTGGCTGATGACCTGGTTCAGACCGGTGGCAGCAACGCTGCTGGTAATGTAGCTGATGACCTGGTTCAGACCGGTGGCAGCAACGCTGCTGGCAATGTGGCTGATGACATGATTCAGACTGGTGGCAGCAGCACTACCACTACAGGTTCGACTAAAACAACCTGGGATCCTGCCAGACACCCCAGAGATCCGCAGACTGGCCGTTTTATTTCACACGACGAAGCCATCAAGCGCGGTCTTATGGATCCTCCCGATGGTTACACCGGTGGTTCTGTCGCTGACGACGTAGCTCAGACCGGCCAGACCGGTTCCGTTGCTGATGATATGGCTCAGGCCGGTCAGACTGGTGGTTCTGTCGCTGACGATATGGCTCAGACTGGCCAGACCGGCGGTTCGGTAGCTGATGATATGGCTCAGACTGGCCAGACTGGCGGTTCGGTTGCTGATGATCTGGCAGCCGGTACTGCTGGCAGCGTCGCCGATGATGCCGCTCAGGCTTCTGGCAAACCGACTGTTGGCGATAAATTCCGCGCCGGTTATGAAGCCGGTAAGGGTATGACCAACCAGGGCTTCCAGAATGTTAAAGACAGCCTCAAATCTGGTTTCAGCGCCAAGAACCTGCTGGTTACAGCTGGTATCACTGTAGGTGTCGACCTTGCTACTCAGATTATGCGCGGTGAAAAACCCAGCGTTAAGAAAGCCCTCAAGACTGTCTGCAGCGCTGAATTTGCCGGCGGTGTTGTTGGTGCTGTAACTGGTGCCGCAGCTGGTTCGTTCTTCGTTCCGTTCCTCAGTGCAATTCCGGTTGTTGGTGGCGCTCTCAGCGCTCTCGCCCCGGCATTTGGTTCGATCGTTGGCTCTTCAATGGGCGCTTATCTTGCTGGTGACCTCAAGAACGGCAGATTCTCGATCAAAGAAGCTTTTAAACGCATTGACTGGGTCGGTGTAACCGGCCAGGCAATCGGTTCAACCGTCGGTGCTGCCCTTGGTTCAGCTCTCGGCCCGATAGGCACGATAGCGGGCGGTATGATCGGTGGTTACCTCGGCAACTGGGCAGCGCAGAAAATTGCCGGTCTGTTCGGTCGTGGTCAGGCAAATCTGCCTGAACTGGCAATGCCGACCGGTGGCGGTACCTCTGTTGGAGGCTTCAGTGGCCCGGTAACTATCGGTAATGGTACTACTGTGGGTGGCGATCAGGCTGCTCCGACCAGCGGCGAAGATGTCGTGGTCATTGGCGGCAATTCAGGCACTGTTGTTGGTGACTATGAATCCGAAGTCGCTCTTGCTTACAGCAAATACCAGGAACTCTACAAGCTCTACAGCGAAATGCTCAGACAGAATCGTCAGGCTGATGCTCTCGCAGTAGCCGAAGCCATGAACAAGGCCAAGAAGGAATACGATGACCTTCGCTCTCAGGCTGGTAAGTAATTCTCACTCTAAGCGTAAACTAATATAAAAACACCGCCTCTTCGGAGGCGGTTTTTTTATGCCCGATAAATGAGGTTTCAGAACGGTGCTTTGTCAGTATTGAGTCTGTGGTTTGTCGTCATTGCGAGGAGGGCTTCGCTCGCAATGACGATATAAGCATGAGGTTCGATTTTGCCAGAGCGTTAGAGTTTGCGGATGAGAACCAGGGTTACGTCGTCGGGGTAGGCTCCCGGGGTTCTGAAGCTGTCGAGTTCGTGCATCATCTGCTTGAGAGCCTCGGCAGCAGGAATACGGTCGTTCATCAGGCGGTCGAAAAGGCTGTTGAAGCGATCGTAACCGAACATTTCACCGGTTTTGTCGGAACATTCGATGATGCCGTCTGTATACAGAATCACTGCGTCGTTGCTCTGCATCATTCTGGTTTCGATTTTGGGCCGCCGCTTCTTCATGGCGCCCAGCGGCATTGATGGAATCGCGATATCGCTCGAACATTTCTCGGCTGCAGAGAAGAAGCGCGGGTATGACTGACCGGCATTATCGACTTCGAGCTTGCCGGTGGCCGGGTCGACAACTATGGTTACCAGTGTCATGAACTTGTGTCGCGGTTTAAGTTCTTTGTTGAACAGAGCGTTGAGCGAATCCATCAGCTGTTGCGGGTATTTTTCGCCAGAATTGCCGTTGTGGTTAACCGTCGCCTTGGCCATGGCCATGGCCAGAGCTGCTGATATTCCGTGGCCAGTTACGTCGCCGAGGATGATTGCCAGACGCCCATCATCGAGCTGTATTGTGTCATGATAATCGCCGGCCAGGTCGGTGGCTGATGTATTGAAAAATGCTATGTCATAGCCAGTGGGCACAATCGGGGCAGCTGGTAGGAGGCTTTCCTGAACGACTTTTCCGTATTCAAGTTCTTTCAGCTCACCGATTACCTTGTTAAAAGCCAGAGCGAGCGCACCAAATTCGTCATCACGCCTGACTGGGGTCCGGTAATCATGATTGCGCCCGCGAATAGCGCTGATGCCGGCGCCGAGATCCTGTACGGGCAGCACGACCAAACGGCTGACCAGCATGGCACCAAGTAACGCAACGATCAGAGCCATGAAACCACCGGCAGCCAGTCTCCACTTGAGCGGGTTCAGCGTGCTAAGCCTTTCCTGCTGCGAAATCAGATGAAGAAATACGTGTGTACCCACCTGCTTTTCGGCTTTGGCAACCAGCCAGAACGGGCGGCCGCCTATACTGGTGACGCGGTTAACCACGCGACCGGAGCGCTGACTGGCAAGTGCTGCCGCCATGAGTTCACTGCTGTCGATGTCGCTGCGTTCCGGGACAAGTTTGAAATCGGTATACTGATTGTTGATTTCGATGGCCATGTTGATCGAATCACTGCGATGTGCCTGTTTTTCAAGTTCTTCCAGGACCTGTTGCTGATACAAAACCTGCACCTGTGTGGTCACACACAAAAAGGCCGGGCCACTCGCAATCTCAGGGTAGGCATCCCAGTACCAGGCGGTCGGAAAAGTTCCCACGCGGAAGACCCACTGGCGCCCGCGTTGTCTGATTATTGACGCGAGGCCGACTTCGTCGGTCGAAAGAACTGCTTCGCTGACAATTTCTGCCGGAGATACCCGGTTGATCGACTGTCCCATGCGGGCCGGCGAATGAAGCTTGATGGCAATACGGCTGAAGATGTCCATGGCTTCGACAACGCCGTGAACTTCGCGGTCATCGGTTGAAAACATGGTGATGCAGTCGCTGTCACGCACTTCCAGTCTTGACAGTAATCTTGGCAGTGAATTTTTTTTCAGGTAATGCTTGAAAAGTTCCTCTGATCCAGGCTTTGTCAGTAGAGCCCGCCTCAGGTCGCGCCCCAGCTGCTCTGACTGGGCTATTTTTACGTTCACCATTTTTTCGAGCGGTTCGATAGCAGCGATACTCTCGCTGATGATGGCATTTTCTATGACTTCGCCACGGTCAGCAAGGGAGGTGGCGCCGATAAGCACTGTGAAAATGACAGGAAAAATCGATGCCATGGCGAACAGACCGAGTACGCGGTATTTGATCGACAGCGAATCGAGCCAGTTGCAGACAGAGATCCCCGGTTTGTATCCGGTAAGTGAACCGAGATAGATCAGCAGCGTTGTCAGACAAAGGGCCATTGCTGTAACCATTATGAAAAAGGCCCAGCGCGGCCGCTGATTTTCACTTTCAGAAAAGTTCAAGGCACGGCACCACACCGCACCGGTTTCATCGGTGACAAAATACCAGAGATGGTCAGAGGCGATCGTGTGGTTCTGTCCGCTCAGCCCGGCTTTGATGAACGCGGCTGCGGTCTGGTCGGCTGTGAGCCCGCGTGGGGGAATCCATTCTCTGGTAGCCGGATTGCCGGCTCCATATCTCGCAGGTTCATTGTAAATGCTGGCGAATCTCTGCAGAAAAGTGGGCGGCTGAGTGGCAATGAAGAAGACGCCAAGCCCGTCATCCATGTCGCGCCAGAAATAGAACTGGTCGTTGTCTTTAACCCGATATCTTTTCATCAGGTTCCTGGTAATTTTCATCAGTTCAAGGCGATGTCCGGGGCCGAAATAGTCGAGCAGCATATGATGCAGCTGCCGCTGTGCCATTATGAATTCTTCGCCCTCGGCCGTCATTGCCTGCAGAATCGGTCTAAACAGCTTCAGATCAGATTCGTCAGCAAAGAAAGATCGAACCAGCTGCCGATTCTGGTAGAAGAACAGCTTTACCGGCAATTTGTAGCGGTCACAGCACTCGATGACTTTTTCCTGCAGTGTCAGGCTGTTGATTCCATGCTTGCGGGCGGCATCGATGAACTCGTTGAAGCGCGCATAAGCGAATGCCTCATCCGAAGTCTGCATGATAACCTTATCCAGACTGGCTTCCAGCTGGCTGATGACTTTACGGTCGAACTCACGGTTGAGCTTGTCCCGGGTCTGCAGAGCGGTAAGAGAGAGAAACAGCAGCATGATGCCAGCAAAAATTGTGGTCAGGCGACCGAAAGAAACTGATTTGAAGCTGCTTTCAGTTGTCATTGGCGCTGCCAGCCTTTCTGGTCATGATAAAAATCGAAATATCATCAGATTGCCGATTCTCGCACCACTGCCGGAAGCGCTTTTCAAGGCGTTCGACCCAGATTCTGGCATTAGCGCTGCGCGTCTCGACAGCCCATGCTTCGATGCCATCAAAGCCGATCGGCTGCTTTATGCGGTTATGGGCTTCGAGAAAGCCGTCGGTCATGCAGATCAGAGAGTCGCCTTCAGCCATTTCAATGCTGATTGCACGCGAAGCGGCCGGCTTACCGATGCCGAGCGGGTAGGCTGGCAGCCCAACCCAGCTGATACTGCCATCGGCACAGAGCTTCATCGGGTAGATGTGTCCTTTAACTACCAGCTCGACGCGGTTGTTAACGACATCGAGAACTCCACAGATGACGCCCATGAACATTCTTCGCGTACGGTTTTCGCGCAGCATGTTATCGATCTGGTCGGTAAGACTTGCCGGCGAAAGGTTTGTGGTCTGGCTCCAGTGAAAGGTTATGGCGCGCGAAAACGCCATGATGAGAGCAGAACCTACACCGTGACCGGTAATGTCACCGACGAGAAAGAGCACGTTGCCATCAGGCAGGGAAAAGCAGTCGAGGCAGTCGCCGCCAAGATCAGATGCAGGCTGCAGCAGGCCGAACATCGAGTAACCGGCGGTCTGGGGAAATTCACTGGGAACCAGACCTTCCTGGACACTGTGCGCGATCTGCATATCATAGCTTTCGGCCATCATTTCGTTGAAAGCGCTGAAAAGAGTCGAAAATTCGTCTTTTCCAGCGGGGACTGGCAATCTGACCTCGAAATTACGCTTCGCAAGTGCTGTAATACCTTCTTCAAGGCGGGCAAGGGGCGCGATGAGCTGGCGGGAAAGCCAGAAAGCGATTGAGGCAATCAAAATCAGAGCAAGCACTGCTGCCAGTAGAATGTTCTGCTTCATTCTGGTTATGGCTTCATCAAGGGGGCTGGCAGAGCAGAAGGCGACGAGGCAGTTGTTGGCCAGTTCTGAAGCCGGCAGACATAGCGCGAATCCGTTGTTCCTGCCATGAAATCTGGCAAACTGCGGCTTACCAGTAGCGTATGCGGTTTCGGCAAGGCCGATCATCATTTTTTCCTGTGTCGCCAGTGGTGGCAGTGACCAGCGATAACCGGCAGGATAAAAAGCTGCCAGCTGCAGAGCACTGCCTTCTACCGCCATCGGCTTTGCCTGAAGAGTTTTCAGGTAGCTTTTTATCGTGCTGAAGGTTGACAGTTCGACCATTACTATCGCGCAATTACCGACTGAGGCCGGCAACAGGCGGAAAAACAGCAGAAAATCGGTGTTTCCCGCACTTACGATCTGCAGCCGGTCGGGGAAATTGAGCAGGGTGCTGAAGCCCATGTCGTCTTTGCGCACCAGCGCATCAGAAAAGGGGTTGCCGCTGTATTTCATTTCGTCGAGGCGTTCCGGGGCATAGCGTTCGACGATGCGGCGGGCTATCGATTTAAAAAAGGTTTCACGACCGGCGCCACGCTCACTGCCGTTGAAATACATTGTATCGCCGGCGGCGTTTCGTAATATCACGCGCGCGCCGGGAAACAGGCGTTCGACATTCTTAACCATGGCGATTGTTTTAGCATCGGCACCACCATTGCCCGGGTCTTTGGTGAGGTCGAGCAGACTGGCTGAACATGAGGCCAGATACCGGTTGAAATTCTGGACAACGTTGCCGAGTGTCTCTTCTTTGGCGGAGCGAACCTTATTGGTGTGAATGCGGGTATGAACCTCGAGGTTGTCGATGGCGGTCAGCGCGATACTGCTCAGCGGCAGCAGAGACGAAGCAAAAAACATGCTGATGACAAGCTTTTTGAGACTGATCGTGCTTCCCTGCCCGGCAATTGCGAGCAACAGAGTGATAGCTGTCGCCAGCGCCAGAAAAAGAAGCCGCGCCATCTGCTGTGCTCGCGCATAAGGGTTGGGGCGCTCAGAGAAAGCTGCATAGACCGTTTTTGCGGATCTGAGACCGACGAAGGTCCAGAACATGCCGGCGTAACTGCCACTGTCGCCTGAAGCTTCGCCGATGTGTCGGCGTGCCTGTGCTCCCAGAGAGCGATTGCCTGAAAAGTCCTGGCTCAGCAGGCCGACCCGCTGCAGGCCTTCCCGCCGCTCGAAATCGCGAAGCTGGATTTTGAAGATATCCAGATCAGAAGGGATCTGCTGGCAGGTTACGATAAGCCCTCCGCCTGGCCTGCTGGTCCAGGCGATGAGGCCATCCTGGGTGTTGAAGGCTGTTTTGATCAGAGTCTCGGGGTTTTCTAGAATCGAGTTGAGGTCTTTGCCGTAGCCGAAGGCGAACTCAAGTTTTTTATCAAGACTGCGCCGGTGCTGCGACATCTTTTTAAGGTCTTTTTCGCGCAGGGCGAGAAAGAGGTTTTTCATCAACCATTGATTCGGCGCCTGTCTGGGTGCGGTCTGTGTCAGGGCACCCTTCTGGTCGAACTGATACAGCGCCAGATCCAGCCCCTTGCTCTGCTGGTAATGTTTTTGTACGGCAATCAGGTCGGTGCTGTGGTTCTCGCTGTACAGCCTGAGCAGCGGAAGAATCGCCCGGTTCAGATAGAGGTCGGGTTCGACCCGGGCTGCCAGAGAATCAGCGACTTCCTGTCGCCGCTGCTGATTTTCAGCGTCAAAGGCTGTACGACGACTGTTGAGAAGAGATTCAGTGCCTGAAGCCATGGCCAAAAATATGGCCACCAGCATGATCAGAACTGTAAGCTTTTCTCGCAGATTGCGACCCTGACCGGCTGTCATAACCACGACCCTGTGATAATTGCGCGCCGCCCGGCGCGATACTCATATTATCGCACGGTCTGGTACAGATTGCCAGCCTCTTTTAATATGACCGCATTCTGGTTAAATCAATGGTTATATTATTTTACTATGCCCGCTATCAGTGACCTGGCAAATTTTATCGTGTTTTCAGCCATGATGAAAATGGTTGGCACAAAGGTCAGGGTAATCAGTGTCGAGATCAGCAGCCCTCCCGAAACCGATATTGCCAGCGGTTGATAGAAGTCTGCGCCGGCGCCGATTCCAAGAGCCAGCGGCAGCATGCCGAGCAGGGTCGTGCACATGGTCATCAGAATGGGTCTGAAACGTAGAGTTCCAGCAGTTATTACTGCATCGGTGTCGCTGTAGTTGTTTTCGCGCCTGAGCTGCAGTGTGTATTCAATGAGAATGATACCGTTGTTGACCGCGATACCTGCCAGCATGATTATGCCGATCATAGCGGTGACGCTGAAGTCGAAGCCCATCACCCGCAGGCCGGTAACTACACCGATATACGAGAGCGGAATGGTGAACATGATGAGAAACGGGTAAAGCAGAGATTCGAACTGCGACGCCATGATCATGTAAACCAGCAGAACTGAGGCGATCAGAGCAATCGCAAGATAGGTAAATGCTTTGATCATTTCTTCATTTTCGCCGCCAAAGTTGATCGTATAGCCCGGCGGCAGTTTGATATCCTTGATCCGTTCGTTGATGTCGTTGGTAATTGCACCGATAGCGCGCTTGTCCGGGTCGGCCTGAACGATGAGGCGGCGTGCATTGTTTTTGCGTTCGATCGTACTGTAGCCGCTGGCAGGCTTGAAATCGGCAATCTGCGAGAGCTTTACAAATTTGCCCTTTTCGAGAGAGATTTCGAGATCTTTGATGCGGGCGATCTTGTCTTTTGAAAGGTCGGCCGCTTCGACTCTGATGTCGAACTCGTCGTTGTTTTCGCGATATTTGCCGGCGAGAGTGCCATAAACGTGGCTGCGCGCCATTTCGGCGATTTTTACCAGACTCAGACCCATGTCGCGAATCTTTTCACGGTCGAAAACCAGCCTGAATTCAGGGCGACCAGCCTTGATGCCGTTTTCAAGATCCTTGATTCCTTCGAGATCTTTTATACGGTCGAAAATCTGCAGACAGATATCTTCGATCACCGCAAAGTCATCGCCCATGACCTCGATCTGTATTGACTTGCCGCGCGAAGGTTTGCCCATGGCCGGTTCCTTGTAGTTGATCGTGCGTATACCGGGAATAACTTCAACCTTTTTGCGTGCTTCAGCAACAACGTCTTTTGTCGTTTTGCTACGTTCGCCTTTCGGTGTCAGTCTGACCGCGAGCGAGCCTTTTCCGACTGCTGAGTTGGTGATGACCTTGCTGACTTCGGGTATCTGCAGAAGAATGCCTTCGATCTGCCGGGTAACTTCGTCAGTTGCCTCTACGCTGGTTCCTTCAGGAGTCTCGAATTCGATGGAAACTTCGCCTCTGTCCATCGACGGGAAAAAGGTCATCGCCGGTTGCAGCCTGGTGCTGCCGACAAACAGCGCGACTATTAGCAGAAAGTAGCCGAGTCTGAGATACCAGTGCCCCAACAGCGCTTTAAGAACCCTGAGATAGAGTCCTCGCAGCAGTTTCATGATCAGAATGTCGACAATCGGAAACAACAATTTTGTCGTAACCAGGTTGAAGATCTTAAAGAACGCCGCTACCAGCATGGGAACCAGCAGCACGGCGAGGATAACTGCGGTGGCGGCCAGCAGGCTGTCAGTGCCGGGATTGAAATTGTGCCCGGCCAGAGGCGTTTTTTCGAGCACCTTGAGCAGAGCCGGGTTTTTGAGGCCGTAATAAAAGCCGATTGTCGGCAGCAGAAACAGGCTTGCGACCGCTGCTAAAGATTTGAGCGGGTGGGTCTTGAACCACTTGATCAGCGCCTTGTACATGCGCAGGATGATGGTCTCGATAAACATGCCGTCGAGCACGAGAAAGCGCGAACACAGCATGGGCAGAAAAGTGACGGCGACCAGCAGCGAGGCCAGCAGCGAAAACACTATCGCCAGCGACATGTTGAAGAAGATTTCGCCTACAATTGCCGGAACAAACCCGATCGGCAGAAATACCGCGACAGTAGTGGCGGTTGACGCAATGACCGGCATCAGCACTTCTTCCGAAGCCTTTGCCGCCAGTTCTGTTTTGTCGCCATCAGGGTGGTCGACATAGAATCTGTAGATATTTTCCATGACGACGATGGCGTTGTCGACCATCATGCCGATGCCAAGTGCAAGCCCGCCCAGAGTCATCAGGTTCAGCGAAATGTCTTCTTTCAGGCTCAGAAAACCGAAGGTCGAAATGATCGCCAGCGGAATACTCGTGCCGATGATGATGGTCGAGCGGTAGTTCTGTAGAAAGATGAACAATACTATTATGGCAAACAGGCCGCCGACCAGGGCATTGTCTTTGACCATCTGAATGGTATCTCTGATGAAAAGGGTCTGGTCGTTGCCTATGGTTATCGTCAGGCGACCCTTGTATTTTTCAACCAGACGGGGAATCAGATCCTGAGCAGCGTCTGAGATGAGCACCGGGTTGGCGTCAGCCGCTTTCTTGATCTCGAGTGTTACCGACGGCTGCCCGTTGATGCGTGAAGTCGATTCAATTTCTTTGAAAAGGTCTTCGATCGTCGCTATTTCAGAGAGATAGATCGGACGACGGTTGATTTCCTTGATGATGATGTTGCCGAGCTGCTGCGGGTTTTTAACCTGTCCTTCAGAACGCAGCAGGTATTTAAAAGAGCCTTCATTGATATTTCCGAGAGGAGTATTTTGATTGTCTTTGCTGACAGCGGTTATCACATCGTCAATCGTCAGTTCGTAAGCAAGCAGGCGCTCAGGAATTACCTTGATTCTGATTTCGCGCTGTAGACCGCCTTTGATCTCGACATTGGAAACGCCGCTGATTTGCTGAAAGGCTGGTTTGATCTCGCGGTCAGCGATGCGCCTGAGTTCGACCAGATCGAAATTGCCGCCAAGTGCGATATTGAGCACCGGAAAGGAGTTGATATCGACCTTCGAAACTGTCACCTGCTCCATGTCACGCGGCAGATTGCGTTTGGCCTGATCGACCTTGGCACGCAGATCGACAGCCGCCAGATCGAGATCTGTGCCGAAATCGAAGTTGATAATTGTTTGCGAGATACCTTCGGAAGAATATGATTCGATTTTATCGACGTCTTCGACCGAATTGATCTCATCTTCGATCTTTTTGGTGACGATGGTTTCGATCTCAGCCGGGTCTACGCCGGCATAGGGAGCGAGAATGAAGGCTACCGGTATGTCTATGTTAGGAAAGAGAGCTACATTGAGGGTGAAAAATGCTCCGATACCTATCAGAGCCATGCCTAGCATCAGCATGGTAACCGTAATCGGTCTGGTGATTGATGTTCTGGGTAGGCTCATGGTCAGTTGTTTCCTGTTGCTTTGTCTGTGGCGCTTTTGCCGTTACCGTTGCGTCTGACGATGACCTCACTGCCTTCTTCCAGGCTGTCCTGGCCGACGGTCACGATCTCGTCATCAGCAGAGATCTGATTGCAGTAGCTCATATCGCCTTCCTGCGCGATCAGGTCAATTTTATGCTGGCGGGCTTTGCCGTTCTGCACAGTGTAGACGAAGAGGTCGCCCCTGAAGTTTCTGATCGCCTGCGACGGGAAAAGCGGTGCATTATCGTATTGTTCGAGCGTGATGTTGCCCTTGACGAACATGTTGCCGCGGAAAAACAGGTCGGGATTGCTGACTCTGATACGAACCTTGAAAGAGCGCGAATTGTCGGCATAGAGGCCGATATGCTCGACGCGGCCCTGATACTTTTCTTCGATCTGGCAGATCTGGCCCGACCTGATGTTTCTGATTTCTGATTCGGGAATTCGGGCATCGACGTAGATGTCGTCGAGATCGATAACTTTGCCCATATTCTGGCCGCGTGCCATGGCCTGACCGATTTCGATCGAGCGGTCGACGAAGTAGCCGCTGATCGGCGAACGAATGATGCAGCGGTCGAGATCGAGCTTGGCCTTGTCATAATCTGCCTGTGCCTGTTTAACTGTAGTCTTGCCCTTGATGAAGTTGGTCAGAGCAGCATCGAGACTTTTCTGCGTTATCGCTTTGTTTTCGAACAGGGTTTTGTTGCGCTGGTAATCTTTTTCGTCTTCTGAAAACTGCTGTTTGCTGCGTTCGAGCGCGGCTTCCATCTGGCGCATGGTTATGGCGAAGCGTATGTCGTCGATTTTGCCGAGGGGGTCGCCAAGCTTGACCTTCTGCCCGTCTTCAACCATGATTTGAGCGACCGGGCCGTTGACATCGGCTGCTGCATAGGCTTCGACCACCGGTCTGGTTTCGCCGGTGAACTGCAGGAGTTTATGAATCGTGCCGGTAACCGGTTTGACGGTAACGACGTTAACCTGGCCGGCCGCGGCGGTTGCGATACATAACAGTGACAGAACAATTGCTTTGACTTGTTGTTTCATTCTTTTACTTCTCCAAGATTCATTACCTGCATGAGAAAGTCGGTATTCAAGACCGAGGGATTCTGGTCAATAAGGCTGAGTTCATCAAATCTGTGCAGCAGCAGCAGAATTTCTGCGAGGCGCTCGCGTTCATCGTAATAGGCTTTGACAGCGGTCTGCGTCGAGTTGGTCAGCAGGCGCTGGGCGTCGACGAGTTCGACGATAGAAGAGGCACCTTCCTGGTAGCGCGTGAAGACGATACGCATGTTTTCGTAGCTCTGTTCGGCCATTTTCTCAGCAAAGCTGATGCGCGACAGCGCTTCGTTATAGTCGGCGACAGCCTTTTCAAGAATAGCCTTCTTGCTGTTCGAAAGGTCGCGCACTTTCAGTTTAACAATTTCTTCAGCCTTCTGAGCTATACGAACGGCGTTTTCGATATCGTTGCCATTATAAACCGGCGTCGTCAGAATAAAGGTTGCGGCAAAATCTTTGGTGCTTTCGACAGGGCCGATTTCGCGCCCATAGTTGTAGGAAGCATCGAGGCTCAGAGTTGGCAGATGAGCGCTGCGTGCCGAGCGCACGGTTTTTTGCAGAATCATCTGATCGGTTCTGGCTATATTGATGTCGTTATCGATCTGGAAAAGTTCTGGCAGAAGTTCTTCGCTGGTGTAGCTGGCAACCGCAAACCTCAGACTTTTAGCGAGTTCGAGTTTGATCGAAGCGGGGTCCGGCATGTCGAGAATGGCTGCCAGATCGTATTTCAGGTCTTCGAAACTGTTTCTGGCTTTTACCAGCTCGGTGTTGGAGTTGAGCTGTTCGACTTCTATGCGCAGAATATCATTATGCAGAACCAGACCGAGTTCTTCGTTGAGTTTGGCAACCTTCATCAGAGCAGCGATTAGAATGAGATCGGTCTCGTGTATTTTGACCAGTTCCTGATCGCGTACCATCTTGAAATAGATGCGGGTCAGATTGCGCAGAACATTGATTTTCTGGTTGTCCTTGTAGGTTTTTTTGATATCGGTTTTCAGCCGCGTAATTTCACGTTGTATGGCAGGAATACGGCCGAGACCGGGGTAGCTCTGAGTTAGTTTGAGCGAGTAGGTCAGCATTTTATCGATGCTGCTCGGGCTGTTTTTCTGGTAGGAGTCTTTGAAGTCTTTGCTGGTTCGGTTTATGACCAGATTAACGTCTGGAATCAGTGCATTATCAGCTCTTTTTTCATCGATGAAGCTCTGTTCGATTTCGAGATCAGAAATCTGCAGGCTGAGGTTGCGGTCGAGCGCTTTGCTGATCAGGCCGGCCAGCGTGCCAGCCTGGGCGGCAGAGCCAATTGCAACAGCTGCTACGACAGTCAGTAAAATTCGGGTTGTGAGTGATAAATTTGTTTTCATGGTCTGGCCACTCCATTCAAAATGATGTCTACCGTATCTTCGATGTCCTGTGCGGAATAGGGCAGATTGAGCTTGAAATCTCGTAATAAAAAGAAGTGTGTCGCGCCGATTATCAGTCCGACGACATTTTCCGGGTTGATGTTTCTTACCGCGCCTCTGGTTATGGCTGTCGCAAAATAGTCGCGCATTTCAATGAGGTAGGGCATGATCGGGTCTATCGAAGCTTTTCGTGCATCTGGGCCGAGGCTTTGTTCACGCATGAAACGCAGCATGCCAAGGCGCTGGTATTGTCTGAATACACGCAAAAAGGTGGTCAGCGCTGCTGCCAGATACTGTCTGAGGCCCATGCTGCTATGGCAGTTTTTGTTTACTTCCTGTCTGAACAGTGTGTTGAACTCTTTTTCCAGCTCGGTATAGAGCGAATCTTTGTTGTCGAAATACCTGTAAAAAGTGCCTTTGCCACAGTCGGCATGGGCGATGATGTCGTCGATGGTGGTTTTTTCGAAGCCCTTTTCGCAGAACAGATCGAGGCCGGCTTCGAGCAGCAGCTCTCTTTTGGTCTTTCGTTTAATCATAACTTCTTTCAGATTTCAATAGACTGACTAGTCAGTCAGTTTTATCACTGTTGCTGCTGATTGTCAACTGCCAGGCTGAGAGTCAAGATTCCATCAGCTTTTTGACGGTCAGGCGCTGCGGGTGGCGATGTCCTGGGCCGCCTGTTTTGGCGAATGGGCGCCGCACGAGTCGGTACCGGCCGATTCGGCTTCGAGCGGGTAAAAGCCGAATTTGCGCATTATTGCCAGTTTTGGCAGAATATTGTTCTGCAGATCCATGTGAAAGAAGCCCGGAAAAATATCGGGGTTTTCTTTGATGAAGCTGTATTTGTCGTAATGCTCGTCGGCGATTTTAAATTTTCCGCTGGTGCTGATTTCGTGCCCGGTGATCATGTATTCTGGAAACAGTTCGGGGCTGAAATCGAGCGGATACTGGTGCTGATATTCCATGAACAGCTCGGTCTGCGGCAGCAGGCAGAGCAGCGAAGGCAGAATACGCACGCCCATCATTCTGAACATTACCATCTGAAACACAGTCTGATAAAAGTCTTCGATGGTTTCGAACGGGAAACCCCAGACGTAAAAAGCATCGACCCGCGGAAAGATCTTTTGCGCGGCACTGACGATTTCGACAGCGTTGCTTGCCGAAAAGCCTTTCTTTACAATCTTGAGAATGCGGTCACTGCCGCTTTCGATACCGAACCGCAGCTCGACACAGCCGCATTCGGCCATGGCCTGCATCATTTCGACGTCGGTCAGATCGACGCGCCCGAAGGCTTTCCAGTAAATTTCGAAGCCGGAGGCCTTGAGCTGCTCGCAAAAGTCCATTACACGCTGTTTCGTGCTGACGAAAAATTCGTCCTGAAACAGGAACATCTTGACGCCAGCGGTCTCGTGCAGCATCTTCATCTCTTCGATGATCGAAGCGTTCGAGCGAAAGGTGGATTTGTGGTCCCAGACCGGGGCAACCGAGCAGAAAGTGCAGGGGTAGGGGCATCCACGCGAAGAAAGTATGCCATAGCCTTGATAGCGGCTCAAATCGACCTTGTGAAATGCCGGGAATGGCTGTGAATCCAGATCCACTATGCGTTCGCGATCCGGGGTTCTGACGATTTCGCCGCTGGCGGTGCGCAGATAGAGGCCATTGACGCGAAACAGGTTGTCGCCGTTTTTGATTGCTCTGACCAGTTCGGGGCCGGTCTGTTCACCTTCACCGACTGCGATGCAGTCGATCCAGTCGAAGCGCTGCATGATTTTTTCTTCGACCGATTTGGGGCCGACGCCGCCAAGAATGAGAAACTTGTCTGGGTTGCGTTTTTTGAATTCGCGCATTGCCAGTAGTGTGAATGGCAGCAGGTTGGCCATGCATGAAAAGCCGACGATACCGGCGGTTTCCCCTAAAAATTCAATTATACGCTCGACTTCGAAGGGTTCTGAATATTCATTGAGCTGATAATCGCGAAAGTCTACGCTGAACCCGGCGTCTGCAAGTGCCCGCGTCAGATACAGGCAACCGAGAGGTACATGCAGTTCGCGGTCGACCGTATCGAGATAGCGCACGTAGAGCAGATTCAGGTTTAACAGTGTGATGTCGGCCTGGTCAGCCGGCTTTGGCCCCGTCATTTGTCGGTGCCTCTTTTTTTGAGCTCTTCTTTGAGTTTTTCCTGAACGCTGTCGTCGAGCTTTCTGATATCAGGAAAATCAGAGCGGATACCCCGGATAATCGCTGAATCGTCATTTGTCTGGCCTGGCTTTACGGCCGGCAGTTCTTCGCTGACGTCGCCATCGGGGTTTTCGACGGTCTCCTGAAAGTTTATAATCGCTGACGGCGGATCATTCTGCCAGTTTATCTCAAATTCGCAGGCTTCGCTGGATGTCTCGAGACATATGGTTTCTATGGCCATCTTCACGGGAAGGCCGCTGATGTCGCTTTCGACGACATAATCTGCCAGTGTTTTTTCTATTCCGCTGACGATGATTGGCAGTCCGCTGTCATCTTCGATTGCCTTGAGCGCATCACGTAGATTTTTGCCGGCTATCGAAATGTTGACTACTTTGGCGAACTCTGGCGCCGTCGGTTCAGTACTCTCGATTCCATCTGGGTCTTCATCGGGAAATATCAGGTCGTCGTCATTCGTCAGTACAGGATCCGGGAAATCAGGCCGTGCACCACGGTCGGCCAGATGGTCTTCGTTGTCGATGTCTGGTCTGATGCCTTTTACGACGGCATACTCATCATTTTCTGAGCGGCTGGTTGCCGGTCTGAGATTGATTTTTGGCGGGGCTTCGGCGCGACCTGGCACCGGTGCAAAAGTCAGCTGGGCAAGCAATGCCAGCATGGCTGCTGCCGTGCCTTTGGCCAGCAGTTTATGCTGTGCTGGCGGCACTTCAGTGGCCTGAATCATTTTTTCGAGATGTTCGCTGGGAATGCAGGCAAGCATCGCTATTTCGCTGGCATCGAGAGGAATTTTGAGTTCTTCGGCGATTTTTTCGCGTTTTTTCAGTAACTCAGCCCTGAAAGAGGTGTCGATGGCAGCGCGTTTGACCAGTATTTCGAGCCCACGCGGAATATCGCTGCGCATGCTGCGCGGGGCCTGTGGTCGGCCGCCGACTATGGTGTGCCCCTGTTCGTCATTTCTGTTTGAGGTAGCCATGCGAATCTTTCGGTCTGCCATAATGATTCCTCCCGTTCAGATACGCCTATTCTAACATCTTTGTATCGCTGACGCAAAAACATGCGGCATCAATTTTGGTGTTGGCTGGCGAAGCTGCTTCGGTTGCGTTATAATGTGAGCAACCGAATACGGAGAAGCTTATGGATATTGACATCAGAACAATTGCTGGCAGTGCCCCTGATTTTGCGTTGGCCATGGAAATCAGACAGAAGGTTTTTGTCATTGAGCAAAAGGTTCCCGAAGACCTCGAACATGACGAATTCGACGAAAAGGCAACCCATGTTCTGCTGCTCGCCGATGGTAAGCCGGTTGGCACCGGTCGTGTTTTTGCCGATCCCGAGCGAACTGATACGGCTAGACTCGGGCGTGTGGCTGTTTTGCGTGAATACCGTGGTTTGCGGCTGGGGCAGGTGCTTATTGCCACACTGCTCGAAGAGATAAAGAAAAGTGGCAGATTCCGCCGGGTGCTGATCCATGCTCAAAGCTCGGTCGTTGAGCTTTATGCTCGTTTTGGCTTCGAAAAGGTCGGCGAAGAATTCTACGAAGCCGGCATAGCCCACTACGAGATGATTTATCTGATCAAATAATCGAAGTCCAGTCTTCTGTCACATAACTCTTGATTCTTATGCGACAGAGGATTGGCAAAAAGGATGCAGGAATCGGATGAGCTGAATAAAAAAAGCTGCTGACGGGCAGCAGCTTTTTTTTTTCAGTTATATGGTTGAATCAATATTTTGAATATCTGTCGCCTCTATCGCCTCTGTCACCTCTGTCGCCACCACGGTAGCCGCCGCGGTCTCCACGGTCACTTCTTTCACGCTTTTCTTTGGGGCGTGCCTGATTGACCTTGATATTGCGACCGTTCATGTCTGATTCGTTGAGAGCCTGAATCGCTTCTTCGGCAGAAGAATCATCAGACATTTCAACAAAGCCGAAGCCCTTTGATCTGCCGGTATCACGATCTTTGATGATACTTGCAGAAGTTACTTCACCATATTGTCCAAACATGGTCTTGAGCTGTTCTTCGGTCGCGCTGTAGGGAAGGTTACCAACATAGATATTCATTCAGAAAAATCCTTAAAAACATTGATCCTGGGCGGTTTTACCAGAGCCACCAATGAAGCCGAACCACACCGCAAAATTCTTCATCAGCGCCAGACCCGATGAGTCTGTATGAAAGTATTTTAATCTTGAATTTCTAAAAAGTCAACATTGCTGACAGGCTTATATTCTTCTAAGGGTTGCAAATAGTCGTAACTCTGCCGATAATATGTGTGTCGCCATCTCTATCTGGCGCTGTTGCCAAGTTTTAGCGGGTTACCAACTTTTTATGATCGATAACGCACAAAAAAAGCAGGTTCCATTTCTGCCTTATAAAGGCATCGACCAGCGTTCATTTCTGCAGCGACGCAAACTTGCGGTCAAGGCCGCATTGGTCGGAGCTTTTTCTGGAATGGTTGCGGTCGCCTTTCGTATGGGTCTCAAACAGGCAGAGGCTCTGCGACAATTTTTGCTGATTAATTACACTGGCCAGGCGGTGTTCGTTCCGGCGTTTGTGTTCGTTGTCATGCTCTGTTTTGTCGTCTGGCTCGTTAAAAGATGCGCACCAGAAGCTTCTGGCAGCGGAATTCCTCACTTGAAGGGAATTCTCGAGGATGGCTCGGAATTTCGTGCTCTACCAGTGCTCGCCGTCAAGTTTTTTGGCGGAATTATTGGAATCGGTTCAGGTCTTGCCCTTGGTCGCGAAGGTCCGACAGTACAAATGGGCGGTGCAGTTGGTGCGCTTTTTGCCAGATTTTTCTCGGTGAATCCTTCTGAAACGCGGCTGTTGATCTGTGCCGGCGCCGGATCTGGTTTGTCGGCCGCTTTCAATGCCCCGTTTGCTGGTCTGCTGTTCGTGCTTGAAGAGCTCCAGCACAGACTCGATCGTTTCAGCGTGGTGGTCGCCTTTTCAGCAACCATTTCTGCCAATATTGTCTGTCGACTTGTTTTTGGGGCGACGCCGATTTTTATTCTGCGGCAGATTACCCGCCCCGAGCTCAGTCTGATGCTGTGGTGCCTTTTGTTCGGCGTGTTTGTCGGCTTTGCCGGGCTGGCTTTCAATCTTCTGCTCATGCGTTCACTCAAGATCTTTGCATCGCGTCGATATCAGCTGGCTGCAGTTCTTGGCCTGATTTTTGGTGCAGTCGGACTGTATTATCCAGAACTGCTGGGCATGGGGCATGAACTTAACGAAGAGATAATTGCCTCGCAGGTACCGTTCAGGCTTCTCGTTGTGTTTTTTCTGGCCAGATTTGCCATGACCATTCTGAGTTATAATACTGGCGCACCGGGTGGTATTTTTGCTCCGCTGCTTCTGCTGGGCATGCTTGCTGGCGCCATCTTTCATCACTTTGTCACATGGGTCCAGCCTGGGCAGTTCGATCTGGGCGTTTTTCTCGTTCTTGGTATGGGCGGCATGTTTTCTGCTATCGTGCGCAGCCCGCTGACCGGCATCATACTCATTCTTGAAATGACAAGTGAGTTCACGCTTCTGCTGCCGCTGATGACTGTCGCTATTCTGGCATACGCCGTGCCTGAATTTGCCAATAATCGCCCGATTTATGATGCTCTGCTCGACCATGACCGCCAGAAAAAGGCCGAAATTGAGCTCCAACAGGAAATTCCAGCAGAAATTCGTGGTTTGAGTTGATTCCTGCGATTTTCGACTGTAGAATGGCAGTAGTGGGTTTGCCTGCAAAACTGTTTTATTAAGAGGGCGACATGAGAAATTTTCTGAGAAGAATGACTCTGCTGGTTCTGGTCGTTTTTATTTTTACAGCCACTCTGGTATCAGCCGGCGAAATACATGATGCCTGTCAGACTGGCGATCTCGACCGGGTTAAACAGATTCTTAAAGAAGATCCTGAGCAGCTACATGCGGTTACCCCTGAAGGCAAAACACCGCTGCATATGGCAACCGGCTGGGGTCGTAAGGAAATCGTGATTTATCTGCTCAGAGAGGGAGCCAACATCAACGCCCTGAATGTACAGGGCGGCACTCCGCTGCATGTCGCAGCTTCCCGCAATCAGCCCGAATGTGCGGCGATTCTACTCGATAATGGTGCTGATATCGAATCGGTACGGGTTGAAGGTTCGGTAACGCCGCTGGCTATCGCAGTTTTTAAAAATAATCTCGAAGTTGCCGAATTTTTTCTCAGCCGTGGCGCCGATATGAATGCCAGGGTAATGAATGGCATCAGCATTCTCGATGCTGCCGAACGCCGCGCTTCACCAGCCATGAAAGCACTGCTTGCTCGATATTCCAGATAAACAGCCGCTGCGCTTTACCCGATTAACTTAAAGGCAGGAGACTTTCTGCAGATTATGAACGAAGAAGCTCCGTTGTCAAGAAACCTGCCTTGCGTCAAGTGCAAAGAGCGGCTTTCGACTATCAGAAGTTTCGACGGAGTCGTTGTCGATCGCTGCCCGCAATGTTATGGCACCTGGTATGACAGCGGCGAACTCGAACAGGTGCTTGGTGATGCCTTCGATTATCAGGTTCTCATGCGCACCTTGAGTTCGCGCCTCTCTGAGTATTTCTGCCCCTGCTGCAAGATGTCGATGCGTGCTCTCGTGTTCAAATTTCATAACGGGGAACTGGTGATCGATAATTGTCCGATTTGTCGCGGCTTCTGGCTAGACAGCGGCGAACTCGAATCGGTCAAAAACCTCGTCGAAGCAATCAAAGACGGGGTGACTCCGGTTAAGGTCGGGTTTTCGCCGGCCCGGCCGGTGAGTCGTCATGCCGGCACGTTTTCTCTGGATGATCGCCCATTACTCAAGAATTCTGCCCTCGACCACTATCGTAGCGTCGATTACGAAACTGGTTCTGAAATCAAGCAGATCGAGGCATCGTCATATCTTTTTTCAGCACTGACCTCTCTGCCAATAGAAGTATTCAACCCGGTAAGGGCTCCGGCAACAGGCCTGTATATGCTGATAATTCTCAATATCGTCGTGTTTTTGCATACCGGCAATCTTCGGTCTGATGAATTTCTGCCATTCATGAAGCAGTTCGGTATGGTGCCAGCTGACGTTCTTGGCGGCAGGCTTTATACGATGTTCACTTCACTTTTTCTGCACAGCTCGTTCTGGCATCTCTTCGCCAATATGTACATCCTTTACGTTTTTGGCGATAATGTTTATGATCTGTTCAAAGACCATGAAAATTCGAAAGGTCCCCAGCTTTTTCTGCTGTTTTATCTGATCGTTGGGGTGTTTTCCGGCATTGTTCATCTGGTTCTGACCGCATTTAACCCGGCGATGGCCGCCATTCCGGTGGTTGGCGCCAGCGGCGCTGTCAGCGGCGTAATGGCAGCATACTGGCGAGCTTTTCCAAAAACCAGAATTTATCAGATTATCTTCTGGTATCCTTTCAAAGTTCCGATCTGGCTCTACCTGGGTTTCTGGATTTTCGTGAACATTATGATTGGGCTGATTTCTGGCTCTGCTTCGAGAGTCTCATGGCAGGCCCATCTGGGTGGTTTTGTCGCCGGTTACTTTCTGATTCCACACTTCCTGCCGTTTCGTCTTGACAGACTCCATCCGCAGACAAAAAGACAATCAGCGTAGCCCCAGGCATTCGGTGAGCCCGTTAACCGGTATTTCGAGCCATTCCGGGCGGTTGTTCAGCTCGTAACTGAATTCGTAGAGCGCTTTTTCAAGGCAGAACAGCGAAAGTATTCTATCGAAAACATCGCGATCGGCCGGAATTGACGGGCAACCTGCTACAGATTCCAGATAGCCCTGCAGAAATCGAGCACGCGCATCTTTTTCCCATTCCCGGGTGTAGACGTTCATTACGGCATAAGACTCTGGTTTTTCCTGCCTGACTTTACGCCGTGCGGTCTCGGCCGCGTAGCTGAACGAACGCACTACCCCGGCGACGTCGCGAATCGGGCAGTGACGGGCAAGTCGCTCTTCAAGTGGCCGGGCCGGTTCGCCCTCGAAGTCGATCATGACGAAGTCATTGGCGACGAGAAGGATCTGGCCAAGATGCAGGTCGCCATGGTGACGGGTCTTGATCAGGTTTACGCCGGCTGGAATCATCGCCCGCATTTTCTTCGCCATCTGGTCGGGGTGGGCGGTTATGTTTGCGAGCAGCGGTTGCAGTTCGGCCGAAAAGTCGGCAAGTCTACCAGCAAGCTGCTCGAGCGTAGACAACAGGGTTTTTTCCATATTGTCTGCCCATGTCTGTATGTCCTTGTCGACTATGGGTTCTGGCTTAAAAGCCGGGTCATCAGTGTCTTCGGCAAGTATGCAGTGCATTCTGCCGATGCGCTGTCCGAGTGTCTGCATGCGGCTGAGATATAGTTCGTGTACTCCTTCCGATTCAGATGTTTCGCCTGGTTGCCCGGGCTCGACCAGGCATGAATCGAGAAAGCGTTCGAGATAGCTCAAAGTGAAGCTCCAGCAGTCGTTCTGGTTGTCGATGTATTCCTGCAGTATTCCGAGCGTGGTTGAATTGCCGGTGTCGTCGACAAGCTCGATGGCGCCGGCCACTCTTGCGATGTTGCGAAAATTGGCAGCGGTCAGGTGTTTGCCCATCTGCAGTTCAGGGCTGGGGCCGCTCTGGATCTGGCGGTACACTTTGAAAATATACTTCTCTCCAAAGAATACCGATGTGTGGCTCTGCTCAATAATCGGGCGTTTTATCGCAAAGTCGGCATCGGCAAAATCGTCGAGCAGGCCGGTGCCGGTAAAATACAGTTCAGACTCTGACAGTCTGATTGTGCGGTTTTCTTTCATGCAGCGCATGACAGCATGACAGAACGCATCGCTGCCCATGGCATCTACCAGATAACCGACCTCGTTCTGCTGGCGGGTCTTGCCAAAAACCCAGGCCGGCAGAATCGCACCGTCGCCGGCTTTGTTTTCCCAGATCAGCTGACTCGGGAAAAAGTAATTCTGCCGCGTGCCATCAGCAAATTGAGCCGAGAAGATGTTTATCAGAAGATCGCGGCAACCCGGAAGTGCAAGGGGTTCGAGCATTTCGCTGGCCAGCTGCTGTAACTCGCGGCCTTTACCGGCAAACCAGCGTTTGCGCGTACAATACTGCTGAGTTGCTTCCTGCAGCATTTTTTCGCGGCGTTTGTCGGCAAGCAGGCGGGCCATGTCGGGTAGCTGAGTGCTGCCGGCGCTGGCGCGAAATACTATAACTGAAAGCTCAGGCATGGTCGAGGAATCTGGTTTCTGCCAGGCTGGCCCGCTTGCTTTGCTCGACAGTTCGAACCAGTAGAAACCATAGCCAGAAAGACTGAGCTGATAGGGTTCTTCGCCGATAGTCGGAAAAGCGTGGCGGCCGAGCATCTCGATCGGCGTGAAGCCTTTGAATCTGGCGAGGTCGATTTGAACTGGCTGAGCCGAACGTGCCAGATTGGCGACGCAAAGAAGGTGAGTGTCTTCGTATGAGCGCAGATAGACGAGA
>Ga0209096_1001396_pt1 | contig 26938 bp, 28 predicted proteins | sample AD_UKC034_MetaG_FD_184407 | JGI IMG/M metagenome (GOLD analysis project Ga0209096, IMG submission 184407) | Active sludge microbial communities of municipal wastewater-treating anaerobic digesters from USA - AD_UKC034_MetaG (SPAdes) (version 2) | ecosystem: Engineered > Bioreactor > Anaerobic >... | reverse complement strand
TATCTCCTTCAACCACAACCATGCTGGAGGTAAAAAATAATTTGCCGGGTGTTTATCTCCTAAAACTATCAGGAAAGGAACAAACAACAAAAAAAATCATAATTGAATAGAAATGATTCTAGATTTAAAATAAATTGATGACTATACGTAAATACGAAAATATTGACAAACAAAATGTACTCGAATTATTAAGGTTAAACACTCCAAAATATTTTTCAAAAAGTGAAGAGACAGACCTTCACTATTACCTGGAAAATCATTCTGAAAATTTTTATCTGATTGAAAAGGAAGGTAAAATTGTTGCCTGTGGTGGATATAATATAATTAGTGGGAGAAAACTTGCCAGAATTTCTTGGGATATCGTTCATCCTTCTCATCAGGGAATAAATATAGGTACCAAGCTACTTCTGTTCAGAATTGAAAAGATAAAACAAATAAGTTCTTTGGATATGCTTGAAGTGAGGACTTCTCAGCTAGCTTTTAATTACTATTCAAAATTTGGATTTGTAACCAAAGAAATCATTCCTGACTATTGGGCTATAGGTTATGACTTATACAGAATGGAACAGGAGATCACATAGTGGTTATTGCTGTTTCAAAGCCATGCTAAACCACTGTATTAAAATTTTTGTCCATCACTGACCTTATAAGGTTACAAATTTCCTGTATCTTGCAACATTCAACAATTATATGTCAGAAGATCAGTTCCAAATTAAAAACGGAAAGCAGCTATATGAGTACCAGCAAAGAGCTATAGAAGACATCTTCAGTCGCTTAAAGGATCATGATGCACGTTATAATCTGTTGTATCAACTCCCTACAGGTGGCGGCAAGACGGTGATCTTTTCAGAAATTGCACGAAGATTTATTCAGAATACCGGAAAAAAAGTATTGATACTTACACATAGAATAGAATTATGTGGACAGACATCTCTGATGCTGGATGAGTTTGGAGTTAACAACAAGGTAATCAATAGTGCGGTTAAAGAAATGCCTGTACCGAATGACTACATGTGTTTTGTTGCCATGGTTGAAACATTGAACAATCGATTGAGAGATAAAATATTGAATCTTGACAATATTGGTTTGATGATTGTGGATGAGGCGCATTATAATTCCTTTGGAAAACTATTTAGATTTTATGAAAAAGGTGTGTTGCTTGGTGTTACGGCCACACCTTTGAGTTCCAATATTAACATAAGGATGAGGGACAACTACGACGAACTGATCGTTGGAGAATCTATCACCTCACTAATTGAAACCGGATTTTTGGCGAGGGCAACAACATATCATTATCACGTAGGACTTACCTCTTTGAAAGTCGGTAGAAATGGAGATTATACTGTTAGTTCATCTGAACGACTATATAATAATCATGCAATGCAGGATAAACTACTTAGTGCCTATAAAGAAAAATGTATAGGCAAAAAGACACTGATATTTAATAATGGTATTGCTACCTCTCAATATGTTTATGCGACTTTTCAGGATGCAGGCTATGAGATAAAACATTTGGATCATACTCATACCGGAAAAGAGAGAAGAGAAATTCTTGACTGGTTTAGGGAGAAGCCGGATGCAATCCTAACCTCAGTGAGTATCCTGACGACAGGATTTGATGAGCCTACTGTTGAATGTATTATTCTCAACAGAGCTACAAAATCACTTACTCTTTATTTTCAAATGATAGGTCGTGGATCGCGAATACTACCAAACAAGAAAGAATTTAGTGTGATAGACCTTGGAAATAACCTGAATAGATTTGGACTTTGGGATGCGCCGGTGGACTGGGCAGGCATATTCAAAAATCCGGAATTGTATTTAGCAGATATTCGGAGTGATGAAGATATAGAAAGAAATTACCGTTATGAGATGCCGGAAGAATTACGGGAAAAATTCGGCAAATCACAACAGATAGACTTTGATGTAAAACAGGAACATCAACTGGCACTATCAAAACATCAAAGGCCAAAAGTCGTAATTGAACGTTCAATAGAACAACATATCCAAATTTGCCTGGAGAACAGTGCCGATATCGACGAAGCTCTTGTCTTAGCAGACCTTCTTAAAGAGGAAATTGAATTTAGGGTGAGGGTTTATTCCAGATGTCTTAGCAAGACATCGGAAAGTTATGTCAAATGGCTTCAAGATGATTACAAGAGAAAGTTGAAATTCACTTTGATAAGAAAATCACATGAATTTCCTGACGCACCCACTATCGGGCAAACCGGAACAAATGATCTTTCAGATGCGGAAGCAACAGAGTCCGAAGAATCTGAATAATATTAACTTCAGATCAATTGACCTCGGTGGTTCACTGTTTATTGTCTTACTTATTTCCCTTCAGAATTTTTCAAAGATACTTTTCGGTAAATAATGGTAAATGAAACCCAAAAAAATCATTTCACAATTTCGTCTTTTGCTTTAGCTGATTGTTATTATCTCAGCAAAAGCTGAATTTGCACATAATTTAATTGCAATTTTTTATTACCTGAATGTAAAACCGAACCGCTGCATTGAAATCTCTCACTGCGATCCTTTCATTTATGCCATGGAATGATTTAATATTATTATCATTAATATAGATGGGCAGGAATCTGTAGATGGCATCAGACACCTTTTCAAAATGTCTTGAATCAGTTGCACCTATAACGAGATTTGGAGCTGTTAAAACCTGAGGAAATATTTGTACTATCGATCTGTTTATGATATTGTAGGCCTGACTACTCGTACTTGATGACTGAGAAGGTTCTGATGCAAATTCACCTTGCTTGATTCGGATCCTTTCATCATTTATAACTTTTTTCACATGATCAGTGACTTCCTTTATCGATGAACCTGGCAATATCCTGAAATTGATTGTAGCATGTGCTGATAAAGGAATTATATTATCCTTCTCTCCGCTTCTCAAAATCGTTGGAGCAATTGTGTTTCTCACTAAGGCACTACCGGCGGCACTCTTGGAATAAATATTTATTATCAATGAACTGAAAACTTCTTTGTTGGCAAATACAAGTCTGTTCAAGAAGGGCATCTCAGGACCAAGGTTATCAATGAAGCCTATTAAAGGTGCCGTAAGGCTTGCCTTAAAAGGGTTCTTCCTGATTCTTGAAATGGCATTTGTGATGATGTCAATTGCAGTTTCTTCTTTAGGCATTGATGAATGACCGCCTTCTACCTCTACAAAAAGATCGAGTGACACAAATCCCTTTTCAGCAATTCCGATCAAAGCAACATCCTTTTCAATTCCCGGAACCATTCCCTGCACAATCGACCCACCTTCATCCAGGACAAACTCCGCTTGTACACCTTGTCCTTCGAGGTAAGAAGCTATAGCAGCAGCACCATTCGCTCCACCGATCTCTTCATCATGTCCAAATGCCAAATACAAGGTTCGCTTTGGCTGAAAGCCTGAGATAAGAAGATGATCAACGGCTTCCATGATACCTATCACACCTACTTTGTCGTCAATTGCTCCACGACCCCATAGCGTATCATCTACAATCTTTCCATCGAAAGGACCATACTTCCAATCCTTTACTTCTTCCACTGGAGCAGGAACCACGTCTAAATGAGCCATCAGGACCACCGGCTTAAGCGAATTATCAGATCCCTTCCACTTATAAATAAAACTATAGGTATTGATGACAACTTTTTCCAATACGGAATCAGCAACAGGATATGTTGTACTCAGAAATGTTGAAAACGCATTAAAGGCACTTGAGTCAAAATCATGATGGTCTTCCGGTGAAACTGTTTTGATCATCAGAGATTGAGCAAGATTCTGAATTGCATTCTCACGGATATCAACTGTAGAAACTGGATCTACTTTTAATTGAATCGATTCAAAGCTCAAAGCATGAATGATCAAATAGGCCAGAAAAATAAAAACCAGGGAGAGTAAAATATAAATTAACTTTTTCATGTATCGATTATATGATATTAAGTACAAGAAAATTTATTTGTGCAATTTAAAAAAAGGCAGTCAGCCAAGCAAGAATATTAAGCTAACGATGGATAATGATCTTAATCACCGCATTATATAAACTGCAACAAACATATCAACTGAATACAGATCCCGCTTTATTCCAAATATAAAACAGAAAACTTGTGTCCACAAAATGCCATAGTTACATCTTTGCCTGCTCCTGTCTATTTCCAAATAGCAAGCTTCCATCACCATAACTTAAAAATCTGAAATTATTATTCAAAGCATGATCATAAATCTTTCTCCAATCATTTCCGGTAATAGCAGCTACTAATAATAACAGTGTAGAATTTGGTTGATGAAAATTTGTGACAAGGGCATCTGCAATTTTGAGCTTGTACGTTGGAACGATCATAATTTGAGTTTTGCAGACTAATCGTTTTAAATCATATTTATTCATCCATAAGAGCAAGGATCCTATTGCTTCAATACTTGTGTAATGATCAGTAAGTTTATATGGGTCCCATTGCATAATTTCCAGTTCCTCCATTTTTGAATCCGGGTAAAGGATTGATTTGACACCCATCCAATAGAGTGATTCGATAGTTCGAAGGGAAGTAGTCCCAACGGAAATTATCGCATTTGATGAGTCCTTCCCTTCTAACTGTTGCAAAATCCTCTCAATAGTTAGTTTACTAACATCAATCCACTCAGCATGCATTTGATGATCCCTGATTAGTTCACTTTTCACCGGCTTGAAGGTTCCTGCTCCAACATGCAATGTTACCTTCACTCCGGAAATATTCATTGACTCAAGTTTTTTAATAATTGAATCGGTAAAATGCAATCCTGCAGTTGGAGCTGCCACAGAACCTTCTCTGTCTGCATATACAGTTTGGTACCTGCTCTGATCAATCTCTTCACTCTCTCTTTTCAAATAAGGGGGAATTGGCATTTCACCAAACTTTTCAAGCACTTCTGCAAAACTAAGTGTTTCCGGCTTCCAACTGAAGCCGATGACATTTTCACTCTCACCTTTTTGCAATAGTTCTGCAGAAAGAAAATATCCATTCTTTTCAATATACAGAAATCGCTCCTTCCATTTAGCAATTCTACCCACCAAACAATTCCATCTAATATTTTTTGTTTTCTCTAAAGATAATAACGGATCAGAACCGGGCTCAGCAGGTCCGAGACAAAATATTTCTATCCTTCCTCCTTTAGAATTTTTAAAATGCAATCTCGCATGCATGACTTTGGTATCATTATAGATCAATAACGAACCTTCAGCGATGTGCTCACTTATATTTTGAAATATATCTTCAGAAAAAGAAGAATTTTTATAAACTAACAATTTACTCAATTCCCGTCCGGCAAGAGGATACTTCGCTATGCGATCTTCGGGAAGGTCGTAAGTATAGTCACTAATTTGAATGTCCTGTTCAACCCACTCTGTCATTAAGCAAATATGTATATAAATAAATATTAAAATTACTCCCTTATAGCTCTTTAAACGAGAATCCTAATCTTGGATTTTTAACCCTATAGGCTCCACTTGTCTCAGCTCTTCACCTTCTACAGATTTTACTTTAATAAATTCAAAGTATAGTTTATCCCCATTCTTCGCTTGCTTGATCTCGTTTATCATTTCCTCAGTTAATCTTCCATCGGTTGTAGGATTAAATTCAACTAAGGTTCCATCCATCATGCGAACATGCGTTAATCGAAATGAAGCCAGAACATAATATCCTTCTGCATGCTTTGGAACGCGCAACTCCCCTGCTCTGATCAGAGTTTCTTTTGAAATTACGCCTTCAGATATTCCGCCAACATTGACTAAGAACCTTTGGCCCATATTAACAACTTTGCTACTATCCTGTGCATTTATGGAAGATCCAACAAAAAAAAGTGTAAGTACAAATATCACTTGATAAATTTTCATGGTAATTTAATTTTGAGTCGGGATAAATCCAATCGATTAATTACTATAGCAAGATTGTGATGGGTGTTCAATTAATTAAACCAAACTGCATAGCCTTCTCTTCTCAGATCAAGAGCAAGCTTTTCTTCCATCCTAAGTGCTTCTGATCTGGTCATTGGTTTCATATTTATTTCATTGTACAAACTGGGCCTTAGATAAGAGCCATACTTAAGCACAATAGAAGATGATAGCTTGTGACCTTTCTTGTTAATAAAGCCGGTCTTGTGCTGCTTAAATCTTTCAGCGGGTGTTTTGCTTGTCATTCCAACATACAAACATTCAAGCACACCATTAAACTGAGGATTAGCTTCCCTGAATTTTCTATTCTCTGTAAAAACACGTTTTGACAATTCAACAACGTAAACTGAATATTTTAATTGTGGCATACGATTTCTACCTACGGAAATAGAAATTCAAAGATAATTATTCCTGCAAGAATAGATGCATTGTCAAATCATTGAAAAATGAAGGGAAGGCCAAGTTGAGAAAGCAACAATTTCATGAATTTCTTTGAATGTCTTTCTCTATCCACCAGGCCCAAATAACAAAGAGCCACATCAAATTAGCCGACCATGCCACAGCAGATATACCGGGCGGTGGCGGACTAAGGAGGTTAAGGATATGAATAACTAAAAACATACTTATGAGGGACCAAAATGCAAGTTTTTTCCTTGGTTTGACTGACTTATAATACCATATAGTGCCCAATAAAAATAATCCGATTTCGAGTATTATTTCAATCGCAGGAAAATTCCATAGTGATAGTCCGACTTTTACATCGGAAAAAGGTGAAAGTGGGAGGTCCGGCCGGTGGGTGATGAAGTCTAATACCCAATGGCTAAATACCAATGCAAAAAGCAAAATGGAAGCCCGACCGTTCTTCGTGAACACGAAGTAAGTTAAACCGAATATTATACCCCATACTATCGACATCAATAAACTGTGTGAATAAGGGTAATAAGTGAAATTCAAGGGAGTCATCTTTGTATTTCCGGGTTCGATTTGGAAGCTTTCTATACCAAGTAATACGAAAATTGGCCATATCAAATCAAGGAATTGAACGGCAATAAAAATAAGTGCGAGAGACGGTGCTTTATCAGCCTTTCTTGCAGAAAGACCCAGAGCAAAATGCCCTATAAACATATACAAATACAGTTATAATATTCTCAATATCTTTGTATCAATAAATATCCTCAAGCCAATATTAATTTTAAATACATCATCGATTGGATATTTCAATATAGGCTAAACTCAGCTCTATTGAATGTTTAAAAGATTTACCATGCAATTTTCCATGTCTCCAACAGTCAGCACGAAATCTTGAATTGCTTTTTGGCCATTTTCATATTCTGCGGGGCTCCATTTTGGCATATTGAGAATAGTTTGAATTAACAATTCATCAGCAACAGGATTCTTTGATGACTCAAAAACATGGGCATCTATAACCTTCCCCGTCATGTCAATGCTAAATTTAACTGCTGCCAGAGTTAGTTCTCCAAAGGTTCCATCAGGAATTTTATCTATTGCATTAATCTTTAGGTATTGATTTAGTTTTTCCTTACCTCCGGGAAAGGATGCCTCCTTATCAGGATCAGGAATAAATGAAAAGTTGATTTCCTTCAAATCATTAGTTGATAAATTATTCAGCGGGATATACTGAACTTTCACCGAAATAGCAGAGCCTACATCTGCCATTCTCATTAGTTCTTTTTGCTCAGGATTAAGTTTGTCGCTGTCTCCTGATACCTTACTAGTAGCTCCATTATGAACTGCATGCACATCAACGGAAATAAATTCGCGGATCCAGGATGGCTTAAAATTGGAATTAAGGTCACTCAGAGTTTGAGCATTTCTAAGTTCAGTACCGCTAATTGAAATGTAAGGATGAACCCTGTGCACACCATATTTCAGTTCATTTTTTAAACCTTGCTGAGCAAAACCTTTCGGTGAATATGAAAAGCTTACTAGCAGAAGAAGCATGAGGGTTTTGAGGAGATTTTTCATGCTACCAAGATATTAATTAATGCAATTCCCGACAAAGGCGGTCGAAAGTTAAACTAACACAGAATACACTTGTCACTATCAAAAATAAAAATGGCGATTGTCTGAACAAACGCCATTTTAAAATGATATATTATACAGATCATCCTTTCGAATGCAATGCCAATTTATTTCCTTCCGTATCAAGAAACATTGCAAAGTATCCCATCTCAGGGCTAATCTGAGTTTTCGGTACCAACACTTTCCCTTTGTTGGCTTCAACCTTATCCAGAATGGTTTTTAAGTCCTCGCCTCCATTCAAATACAAAGTAACCCCCTGAGTCGATGGGGAGTAATCTTCACCCTGAACCAAAGCACCGGAGACATTCTTACCATCAGAAGGTAAGAATCCCATTTTAGTGCCAAACATTTCGGCTTCCTTAATTTCACAAGCTAAAATACCTTTATAAAAATCGCAGGCTCTTCCAAAATTTTTTACAGGTATTTCAAACCAACTAACCAGATTTTCCATCGTTCTTTAATAATTTTTTGTCATTGCAATATTGCTTTGCAAATACAAAAAAAACAACCGGATGAAAATTGTAAAAATGCGACAACCTTCAACTTCCTATAAACAGGGCAGACATCTTTAATTTATTGTCAAAAAACTTTTTAGGACTCAGACCTGTAAATTCCTTAAAATCCTTTATGAAGTGCGCTTGATCATAATAAGAAGCTTCATGCGCAATAGTTGTCAGGTTCTCAAAATTCTTATCCGCCAGAAATTTTAGAGTTGATTGAAGCCTTATTATCTTTAGTAATTGTTTCGGGCTAAGCCCGATCACTCGCAAAAATTTTCTTTCCAAATGTCTGCGATTCACATTCAAGCGTTCTGACAATTCCCCGACAGACAGTTGTCCATTTAATTGTATAATTAATTCAATACAAGATTTAACAATTCTATCTATAGACTCCGGCTTTGCCAGATTTCGCAGGAGAAATGATTCAACCAAGTTAATCCTCGCTTCAATTGTAGAAGCATTGAGTACGGAATTTTCAAGTTCGCTACCTTCATCCGCAAATAATTCTGTCAAAGAAACGGCCCGGTTTTCCAAGCTGCTGACAGGAACGTTGCTAAATGGCATAAACCCTCCGGGATGAAAGCGCACAGAAAATATCCCAGTCTTACCTGTAGGTTCGATGTCCAGAGGAAGTGTGATTTGTCCAAAAACAAAACACTTTGGTTGGACGATTGAACTGCCATCCTCAGCATACTGTTTGAATTTATCTCCATAATGAAAGATCATTTCCATACAGCCGTCTGAAACTATTCTTTGCTTCTCTGACTTAAGTTCCTTTGGTGCATCAAGAGTCCAATAACATTTGATGAATGTACTTAACTCTTTGGAAGGCTCATAGGTCTTGTAATCCATAATTGAAAACTATCTGTTACTTAATCTCCTACACTCTTTACTTTCAGCTACAATCATCTCCAACCGCGAAAGTCTGGTTTTGACTTGCCTTGCACTCATTATCCAACGCATCATCATTTTCTTATAGGAAAGAGGTTGATCATTAAAAAAGTCCCAGGCCAATTTCTGCTTTTTAAATCTGCTTTGCAGATCCTTATCCAATACAAACTTTCCATTTTTAGAACCATCATTTGTAAGTTTTATCTTCTTCCTCATTTCAAATGCTTGAAGTCCGGCCTCTTTCATCTGCCCTGCCTTGGTCAGGTCTTTGACTTTCTTAATATTAATATCACTCCAGTTACTATTTCTTCGCCGGGGGGTGAAACGATTTGAATAGCTTTCATCATCTATTCTCCTTCGAATGCCATCAATCCACCCATAGCATAAAGCCTGATCTACAGCCTGAGACCAGGTCATTGAAGGTTTGGCACAAGAAACCCTATAAAAACCAACAATCAATTCTGATTCTTTATCATGGTTCTTTTGCAACCATTCCCTGAACTTCGTTTGATCAGAAAAAAATTTGGCTTTCATAATCGATCTTGATTCAAATAACCGTACACTTTTTTCCACTAAATTGAACCTGCTTGCTTAGCGCAAAGGTAAGATCTCGTACAGTATTTTAAAACGAAAATAATGAATCCGATTCAATAAGTATCTTATCTTAAGAATTCAAATTCAAATTTGATTAATGTCCGTAACTCAAAAAGTTAAAAACTCAAGATAATCAAGATTCATTTGTAAAGCTGTCTATAGAAGGTTTACTGACTGCCTGTGTCGTTGGAACAACAAATTGGGTTTGCTGATACGGTTGCCCTTGAATGGGTTCCCCGATGGTAATTACTTCCATTTTCGGTAAGAGTAAATCGTTCTTTATTTCATGAACCAGACCGTACTCAACAGCTTCTTGCGGACTCAGGGTTGTTCTGTTATTCATGGCATTGTCAATCGCTTCAACAGATTTACCTGTAGTATCTGCAATAACTTTGGCAATATTCTTTTGATCGATCTGTAAACTTTTCAAATACTCCTCAAGCTGCTTCTCATCAAGGGAAGCTTGCCCGTTGATATTAAACTTCACACTATGAATTAAAAACCGTGAATGAGGAACAGTGAATCTTCTCGATCCAGCAGAAAATATAACCACTCCTATTGAATCAACGCTCCCGAAATTATAGGTATGAACTTCTATCGGTAAGCCTTTCAGGTAATTATGAATGGAGAGTCCGTGAAAAACAGAACCTCCTGGTGTAGAAAGCAAGAGTCTGATCTTGGTTGTGCCTTGTCTTAAAAGGTTGTCTATAGCTTGAAATAATTGGTCGGAAGTTTGAGGATTTACTTGTGCCAGGAAACGTATTGCTTTTTCCATAATTTGTTCATTCTAATTTTTTCGAACCCGGAATGGAATATGGTTGGTGCTGTTATCGGGTCCGAAGATCGCAACGAAGTTAAGAATTTAATTGACCCTATTAAACTATTTACTAAGAAGCTCTATACTTCTATTAACTATTCCAATTCTATGTATATATTGTATTTACCAATTACTTAGCTCTACATTCATAGCGTTCTTTCAGATATTTAAATGATTCTTTGCAAAGTCTCTTCAAGACAGGGATCTTAATATCTGAAAGTTTCTTAACATAGATACAAGCTTTACCCATTCTGAATTTTCCAAGATCCTTTAATAAGTGATCACTGGTATCGGTTTTAGAATAAACATACAGAGAGAACTCAGCTTTTCTGGGAGAGAAAGCAATGAGAGGAGCATCTCCTTCATGACCACTTGGATATTTATAATGATAGTTCCCAAACCCGATGATCGTTGGGCCCCACATCTTAGGTTCAAACCCGGACCATTCTTGCATTAGTTTGATCAACTGATAGCTATCTTGCCTCTTTTGGTCATTCTCCACAAATGAATTGATAAAATCAATTACATTTACTTCTGTTTCAACTGTTTTATTTTTCGTAGTCATTTCAATATCTATAAATACAAACTCATTGATTTCATCTTGATAAATTTTAAATCGTGAATACCTTTATTTTATGCGATACTGGTTATTGGTAGTACAGAAATTTGTTTGCCTTCTTATAACTGAACTTATCATCTTTTACCCTTCTTTTAACTGTTATAAAAACTTAAATTTGTTATCGACGGTTAAGGCAATTGATAATCTTCCAATCTGCCCAAAGCACTAGTGTTTGAATCATTAAGCGCTACCAATCTAAACTCGACAGTTTTATCCTCCCGAACATCCACAATTACAAAATTATCCCGGGTTTCAGATCCCATTCCACTAGCAACAAAGGTTATGTTGTCATAGGCATGATACATAAATTCACTTCCACTACTAAAAGCCCCTACATCTCCGGCAAACATAAATACCTTGTTTGACAATGAACTAAACAAAGGCTCAAGCTCTGTCCAAAAATTGATTGAATCAGATCTGCCCTGAAGAGAGTTCAATGTGACATTCTTGTATATATTATCCGGTTCCCACCAAAGAAGCTGATGAAAGAATACAAAAATATTATCTACATTCTGAGAGTTTTGGTTTAGAACATTCTGAAGAAAAAGTAACTGATCACCGGTGATATTCCAATTGTCAAGATTTGGATCGAGTATGATAATAAGATCTGATTTATGAATAAAACTTTTATAAGTTATTCCATATCTGGACTCATAAAGCGCCCTGTCAGTCATATCGTGATTACCAACTGCGAAATAAACAGGCTTTCCCATCAAAGCAACATCTGAATCTATTTCATTCCAGTTCACATTGGTTCCTTCCAGAACAATATCACCTGTCAAAACTCCAAAGTCCATGAATTCATCGTTAGAAATAAGGTCGAACTTATTTTTAAAAGGAGGATGAACTCCAATATTATCAACTCCGGGTTTACCGTAAGTATGACCGGCTGCAAAAAACGAATAGACAATAGGGTTTGATTCAGGAAAAGATTCCCTGTCCTTTTTACAAGCATTAAAAAACAATATCAGAACAAAAATTAATATTCTGTTTACAAATTTCATTGTCTGACTTTTAAAATTCAAATGGGCTTCAGAGTTAATCATTAGCGGAATTCAAAGCTACGAAATTTATTTTGCGGCTAAGATATAATACTTAAAAATAACTTTTCGAGAAGCCGGGCCAAGTGCCTATTCATGGATTTCAATGCAAGCAAGTTCTTTATATTCGGATTAGAAATAAAATCAAGAATAATCTCATTCTTGGAAATCAACAATTCTGCAATCTCCTTAGTCCAACGATTTCCAATTCTTGACCTAATAATTTTAGACGGATTTCAGAATAAATTGGCTAGATAAAAAAGTCAGAATCAAATTATACAATTTAAAAAATCATACTCTTTAGAATAATACCATATGTTCATATTCGAAAGGTTCTCTAAACCTAAATCATTTACATGATCAGATCCCGGGAACTATTCTTTAAGTTTCCTTAATACTCAAAAGGAAATATATTGGTCGAAAAGGAGTTTAATCCAGGCCACCCTGCTTCTGTGTTCTCTGTCAGCAGCATATGCTAAACATGTCTGTATATCATTCTCAGTCAGCTCAGGATAGTTTACTGGTATTTCTTTGATGTCGTTCGGGAAGCCAACTTGCAAAGGACATCGTAAACTGAAATACGTGTATTCAGTACACACGTCTTGTCAAATCTAAACTCTGGATTAATTACTATGACTTTTCTATAGTCTGTCATTGGATACTGTTTTGTCAAGTATACAATATTCTTGTTAAATACGCAGCGCCTAAGCATTGGTCCTAACGTTTGTGTTTATGCAGTGCGGGGAATAGGAAGGCAAAAAAATGATGCGCTACGAAATGGACTGCCCGACCTGCACTTCTCTGTCCGCCGATACCGAATTAAATAAAGAAATTATTTTTAAAACTTAAACCGAACCCCGTATTGCATAAACATTTTGTTGGTAGCTGTAGGGCACTTCCATAGACTTCATTCGTAGTCTCTATCTGTTGCCCCTACCGTAATTAAAGTGTTATAACTCTAAATTCTTGTTAATTCCATAAAATAATTAATAAACCAATTTTCTTTGGCTTTTACTTCGCTTTTCCATTTAAATGAGTTTGGAGAAATATTATAAAAACTCCACTTCATATCGATAGGGGTATTTGTGGCAGTTAATGTGATTTGATCAATATGGTCTTCAATGTCAAATACGAAAAACTGATTTTGTATGGGACCAATCCAAACCGCCTTCCATTTATTGGTCTTGGGATTGAACGTTCTAATAGTAGTTCCATATTCATGAAACGCATTGTCCCCTTGAGCGGTTAAACCAGGGATGATCCAAATATCCTGAATGGCACGTCCTTGCAGGATTCTATGAAAATGCCATTCGCCCTTATATTTTAAAGTAGAGCCATTGGGATTGGTGATGGTTAAGTCAAGACTCCATGCACCAATAAAATTCCCAAATGGATCCTTATTTTCAGGAATTGAACTATGACGGTCTGTTGAAAAAAGTTTGGTATTCATGTTATTGTTTTTTATTTCTGCAATTCAAAAATTTTTATGCTCTCATGTATCTGGTGTAATCACCTGACACGAATACGGTTTTCAACCAGATGCTGAAATAAGAATTACATAGTGTCAAAAAAGAGCCACACATTCGTGAGGCTCTTTTTATTTCCTTCAAGTACGAAGCTCTAGCACTTCACTGTCACCAATAGAAATGTTGCCGGTATTGAAGTTTTGCTTTTATCAGCACTTTGATTCTGGCTATTGAACAATTTTTCCAATTCGCGCTGTAGTTCTTCGGCTTTTCCATTTTTTTCGGCTGCTTCAAACGCATTCATGGTAGGACCGTAATAAGTTCGGAATTCATTGAGAAATTCAGCAGGCGAATAGGATGCAGTGAATGTAAACGTCTCCTTGCTAAAAGAAATACTCTCCCGTTTGATGCCTGCTTGTTCAAATCGTTCTGCAACGGAGTCTTCTACGCCCCACAACATTGGACTAACAAATCCTTCTGGAGGTGCCGGTGTGTACGCAGAGGAAATTTTTAAAATCTGGGCAACAAGCGTCGGATCTCCTGGAATCCAGTTGCCCATGATCACTTTTCCGCCTTTGCGTGTAACACGTACCATTTCTTTTGCAACATCTTGTGGTTTGGGTGCGAACATTGCGCCAAAGATGCTGATAGAAAGATCAAATGTTTCATTTTCAAGTGCTGATAAGTTGGTAGCATCACCTTCCTGAAAAGTGATATTGGTAAGCCCTTCTTCAATAACTCGTTTATTACCGGCTGCTACTAGGTTGCTGGCAATGTCAACACCCAATACATGTGCCCCCAATTTGGCTTGTGGAATTGCCGTGGTGCCATCACCGCACCCTAATTCAAGAACCTTAAGTCCTTTTGTGATTTCCAGTTTTGAAACCAGGGCTTCACCGCTTTCTCGCATAGTAGCTGCAATGCGTGTGAAATCCCCTTTTTCCCATAATGCTTTGTTCGGATTCATAATTGTTTGTTTTTGATTGTTTTTTTTAATTGATGATGCAAAAGTAGGGGATACCCAATAATCCGGATTTGCTGTGAAATCCAAAAAGTTTTCTGAAAAGTTCAACCAAAAAAAAAGTGGTAGGCTAGTCTTTAGAAAGGGCTTGCCTGAATTGAAGCGGGGGTAATTCAAAGCGTTCTTTGAAGGCCCGATTGAAGTGGGAATTGTTCTTAAATCCGCTATCGTAGCAGATTTCATTGATGTTCATGGTGGTACTTACCAACAATGATTTGGCAAAGTCGAGGCGCTTCTCCATCAACCATTTGCCTGGTGTTTGTTTAAAGCAATCCTGAAAGTCGCGTTTGAAGGTAGACAGGCTACGACCGCACATGCGGGCGAATTCTTCCAGGCTTAAATCGTGATTAAAATTTTTTTGCATCACCGATTCCAGATCGGTATGGCCTGTTGCTTGAATGGAACTAAAATATTGTGCCAGCGAAAGGTTTTTTGGATTAAGAATGATGTTAAAAAGCAACTCTTTAAACTTGATTTCCACCAATGCTTCCGGTATTTCTTTTCCTTGTTTCAGATAATTGGCAACGCTGTAGACTAAATTTTCAATCCCTTCATTGACATCAATGGGATGAATGGATTTTTGACTTTGTCCATTAGCTGCAGGAAGGTTCACTTCATCGTGTTCCAGCAGAAATTTGCGAATGAAATCGTCATTGAGCATGAAAGCAATAATGCAATGGTCAACATCAAAGTATTGCTTGGTGGCGTACACACCTTTCTTGATAAAGACGGCATCGCCTGATTTCATTTCAAATTTTTCATTACCGCAGTACCAATCTTTACGCCCTGAAATCACATAGGTGATCAGATGCATTTCATTCCAGAATTTAAAGTCCTCAGCGTTGATGGGGCATTTATAGGTAGCTGATAAGTAATTGGAACCAATGAGTTTGTTGGTAATATCAGGGGTTGTGCAGAAATACGTGTATAAATCGACTAACATAACTGCCAAAAAACAATTTTAATATAAGCTAAGTTAAGCAAATACTTTCATTTTTACTACGAATCAGAAGACCTGTCCCGTGAGAAATCTTTGTTAATAGTCTTTCGTCCGAGTTTTTTGAAACACAAATTTGTCCGGGCCCTATTGCCACTAACGTTCCGGCTTTATGAAGTGGCGGAATTCGAAGATAATAGTTTTCCTTGGCTGTTCAACCTTAATATAAAAAATTAAACATTCGAGCAGCCAAACAACGTCACAGCCATTTCATTTAACCCAATGTTGTGTGCTACCTTATTTGGACAAATTAAGCAAAATTCCAATTGCGACTGTTTGTCTTAGTGATTTTGTCTTAGATTGTAAATTTCTGAACTCCTGGCTTAACCCCAAATTAAATATGTATTGTGGAACCATTTGTAGCGCGTTACTAATATCTATTTTGTAAGCTACTCGGCCCGTTATTGAAAACGTAAATTTGTTCTCATATTTATTGGAATTAATGTCTAATAGCTCATTCCCACCAATGTTTCCCAATTGAGACCAATTGCGATAGCCTACCATTTTCTGATCAAGTAATAAATTGCAGTTTATACCAAAATTTAACCAACCTGATCTTAGGAATCTGCGGTTAAATGGGAAGAAGCTAACTCCTAATGTCGTTTTACTCACCTCTGCATAGGTTGCACCAGACGTACCTAAACCACCATTGGTTACAGCTAAAGAGCCATTGTAGTTGTCAAGTGAAAAAATAGCTTTTACAAAAAGGTCATTGAATAATGAGTCCTCTAAACTGAAGAACATTGCATGACCAATTCCCGCGTCATACTCTGTCCTAAAGTGTCCATCTTCTTTCTGAAGATCAAAAAATGAGTTTCTATTTCCTCCTCCTCCAAATTCGACGGATTGCCCTGCAAGCAAGTGAATATTTAAACACAATAATACGGTTAAGTAGAATTTATCCATCGGTTCAAAGGTTGCACAACAGCCACCGACGTTATGTGCATATGCACCTTCTCATTTACATTTCATTCTATGACAATCAATTTTATTCTTTCTTTCTTACCTGATAAATAACTTACCAATATACAATAGATCCCACTAGGTTGTGATATTCTGTATTGATTTTTATCTAACAATAAATCAGATTTCCCAAAAACATCTAACATTTGAATTGACCTTATTGAATCATCAGTATATTCAAAGTTTAACCATTGATTCCTTTTTACAGGGTTGGGGTACACTTTAATTTTGCTTTCTTTGGAAACTTCGGGAATTCCAATTAGCATAACATCACACCTACCATTAAAGTCGTCATTGGCATAAACTTGAGTTGTATCTGTATACTTACAAAGCAATTGATCAGAAATATAATTCCATCCATGCGTTTCACCTTGATAGGTAATACCAGCATTGGGTCCTGAACCTTCAATAAATTCCAATTTTGTTGTAAAACTTAATAAAGGAAAATCCAAACGTATATGCTTTATCCCATTGATCAAAAATACTGAGTCAACCAATACAGGTATAGAATCCATCCATAAAGTATGAATCAAAAAAGTATCACCTAACTGCAACGTAAGATCCATAATAATCTTTTCGGATTGTGATGCTAATGAATAATACCAAGTTTTCCCACTTACAGTATCTTCCCTGATCAGACCGGTCGTTTGAAAGTCATTAAAAACCTTCATGTAGACATTCCCATTCAATGTCGAATCAATACCGGCTATCGTATGATATCTATATGTCAATGCTGCATCAATTACTTCTGTCAACGTAAACCATTGGGTGCTGTCTTGTCCAAAAAGTGATTGATAATACTGGCTTTTCGAAGTGAACGAAGAAAAAAGGAAAATGAAACTCAATAATATTTTTTTCATATCAAATTTCGATTTTACTAGTTAACAGTTCGCACTGCATTGCACATAACGACCCTGGTGAATGAAGTGGCGAAGTTCGAAGCTACGACTTTCCGGTGGCAGTTCAAACAATAATTAAAAAATTCGGTTGATCAAACTGCTATGCAATATCCCGGCCATTTCATGAACCCAATGTCATAGGCACAATTTTCTCCCGGTTATTCAAAAGGAATACTTCAAACGAAAAGCAGGTAAATATCTGAAATACCATCCTCGTTCTGTATAAATCACATCATTATTAACCCTATACCTATCGTTATTAGCCCACAAAAAACCATGACCCAATTTAATCTCATAAACCAGGACAATCCTATCTGTCAATCTAACTTGAGGAATAAGCCCGAAACAAATGAAATAACCATAACGACTAACCTTGCTTCCCGTGTTCAATCGTTCATACCAACCATAGGCTAAATTTAATTCAGGGCTCACAAAGAAATTAAATCGGCTTCGCTTCTTGACTAAAGCAATGTGATAAGCGCCTGAGATTGCAATGTCTTTCCGTTTTCCTTCCGTTGTAAAATACAATGGAATTGTTAACTCATTCCAATTATTAGTACGTCTACCATATTCAAGTGAAATTAAAGAAGAATTACGAAGTATATAGCCACCTATTCCTATAATCTTGTTGTTAGTTGCATTGCTTGAATCACTTTGAGAATAGGTATAAACACTGGAAAACAATATGAGTTTTAAAAAGAGAATAAAAGTTAAAGTGAAAATTGGTTTCATTTCTTAACAGCTAGTGTTGAAAGGTCACCCATAGCGTTCCGGGTTAATAAGGTAGCGGAAATCGAAGATAATAATTTTCCATGGTGGCAAAACCGAAATATAAAAATAAAACACTCGAACCGGCAAGGACAAAACCAGCCATTTCATTTAACCCAATGTTAGCGGAAGTTTTTATTCCTTAACAATTGCTCGTCTTATCGAACTTCGGGAAGATTTAAACTCCACTATATAGAACCCATTACTTAATAATGATAAGTCTACTTGAAAGTTGGGTTCGTCGAACGATTCATTTATTTTAACTTCTCCCAAATAATTATAAATAATTATATCGCCAACCCCAATCGGATCTATGATTTCAACATTCAAATGATTGTGGACAGGATTGGGAAATACTTTGACTGTAGAAATCTTATCTTCATCGACAATTGTTAACATACTTGGATCAATAAGCATTTCGCGATAGGTAGAAGACAATAAAATGCCTTGACGCCATTCCTCTACTAAAATATTTATGGCATAAACATTGGTTGTGGACGGCATCTCAAATCGTCCTGTATATAAATCAATGGTAGCTCCAGGAGGTGTACTATATGTGGCCGAAGAAGTTGGGACTAATTTATACGTCAAACTATCGCCATCAGGATCGATAGCCTGGGCTAGGTGAACTAAACTGTTTCCGACCCGACTAACACTAGTCTGCTTATATGAAAACATCGGACCTGAATTTTCACCAATAAAAGGGCTAATTTTAAACGATAAGTTACTCAAGATACTCTGCGTAGATGAATTCGCTATGTTTTGAATATTGTAAATTCGGAAAGCATTTAGGAAATTTATACTGAAATATCCATTCCCATTGTATGTATGCTGAAAAACATACTTATATTCGGTAACATCATAGGTTAACCGGCTTGAAACGCCCATTAATGTGTCGCCTTGCGAGCTTATTAGCGTATCACGGTTAACACCAAAACTGGTTTGAGTGTATAAATACAATTCGAAAGTGTAAGTGTTAAATCCGGAGATATAATACTTCATTTCAGTCCCTCTAATATCTTGACCATAAAGGATTGTGTTAATGAACACAGAAACCGAAACAAAGGCCAAAAGTTTTTTCATTATGGGAATTTTAAAAGGTAAATTAACTGCAATGTTCGCCAGTATAAATATTTCCGCTAACGTTCCGGGTTAATGAAGTGGCGGAAATCGAAGATAATAATTTTCCATGGCAGCTCAACCGAAATATAAAATTAAACTCTCGAGCCACCAAGTACAAAACCAGCCAATTCATTTAACCCGATGTTAGCACCAGTGTTTTACTTACGCACTTTACAATATCTCCAAACTTCAACTCTACTGATGGTGTCTCCTTTTACAGTAAAACTTGCAGAATATTCACCCAATTCAGCAAAAACTATAGTTCCTTTCTGGTAATTAATGTCATTTGAAAGAAAAGCCTTCAAATCTTTCAATGGCGTACCTACCCCAATACTGTCCCAAACCATAACTTCATTTGTGGTTAAAATAATGGCGACAAATGTTTCATCCGCAGTTTCAAAGTTCCAACCTTCATCACTATCTTCTACGAAAACTACTAACTTTCCGAAAGGTGCATCATTACTAAATAAGTAATATTCTCCAAAGAATCCTGTTGAATCCTCCCTGCATAAATCTTGTGTTTCCTTCAATGGCATAACACCGGATGTTGAACCAAGATTGGACCTGTGTTTAATTTCATTAATATTTATTGGAGGAGGGAAAATAATGGTGTCAATCTGATTTAACTCAAGCCTTTCAAAATTTGATTCAATCAAATTGTCAGAATTTATCCTCTTGATATCTACTCTTTCATGTACGTTATTGCCACATCCAAATGCCAAAAATAAAAGGGACAACTTAATATTACTCATCATTAAAACAATGGTGCTAACGTTCCGGGGTAATGAAGTGGTGGAAATCATAGATAATAATTTTCCATGGCAGCTCAACCGAAATATAAAAATTAAACACTCGAGCCACCAAGCACAAAACCAGCCATTTCATTTAACCCGATGTTAGCGGAAGTGCTTTTATATAATTAATAGTATTAAACATTCAATAGAACCAACACTTTAGTCATCAATACTAGAAAATATTTTTCAAATCCCCCAAAGCACAATTATCATCCTGTAGATTATTTTTGAAATTTTATTAATCAGATACTATTATTTTACCTGTGTATATTTTATTAGTTTCAGTCAGATGTACAATATAAAGTCCCTCCGAAAGATTGTCCCGAGAAAAAGAAATTTCGTTCCCTGAAATATCTATTATTTGTTTTACTATTTGTCCTAAACTATTGCTAATTGTAAGAGTTGCATGTTCAAAATAGTCACCTGTATACAAAGTTGTTTGAGCTGAAAAAGGATTAGGAAATATTTGAATTAACTTTTTGATTTGATCCTGCTCTTGAATTCCCAAACCTATATCTACAATTGCCTGCTTCCACACTCCATTACCATAAGTTCCGACATATAAAGTATCGTTCAATATTTTTATTGAGCTCGCATTCAAATTTCTCAGTCCATTATTTATGGGATACCAATTCTGTCCGTAATTACTTGTAACGAAAACTCCATAATCTGAAGTTACGAAGAGGTGAGACCCATAATTTACAAAATCACGAATATTAGAATTTGAAACTAGGCCAATATTCGCGGGAAACCAATTGTTTCCGTCATTGAAACTTACGTACATCCCATCACCATATAAATATACAAATAATACACTGTTACAATATGCCAATGAAAGCGGCTCTCTACCGCCTGGAATTCCATTATTGGATAATACCCATTGTTGAATACTGTCTAGTTTCACTACTTGGCCGTTACCACAAGCAGCAGCAAAATGATTCGAATTAAAAATTAAAAAGTCATTGAAGCCGTTGCAGTATTGACTTGGCAAACTGATGTTTGACCAATTTAACCCTAAGTCATCTGTGAAATACATCTTTTCATCTGAGTATGCATAAATGCGCCCATTGCGAATATAGATTTTGTGCCAAGTGTTACCACCGGCAGATGTATAGGGAAGATGCGTAATTTGGTTCCACAAAGCACCATAATCAGTGGAGAAAAAGATAGATTGATAAAAGTATGGCCAATTTGATTGTACATAATAATTACTTATAAAAATGGTATCACCCATCTTATCTAAATTAATAAATAAGTCATTTGTGAAATTTGGCGTGATATCTGTCCAAAGATTTCTGTTATTTAGCATATAAACGAAATCATCGTCATTTGAGAAAACTAAACTATCTGTACATGATATAGTTCTTATATAGGAACAAATCATTCCTGATTTATTGCTGATCCATTGACCACCCTGGTAGTAGAATATACCTTTAGAATATGTCCCACATACTAAGGTTGAATCAAAGTATGAAATAGTAGTTACTTGCATTTCTGGCAAGCCAGCGTTTTGGGCATTCCAAGATATCCCATCTGTTGATTCGTAAATCCCATTGTTATTAGTACCCAAATAAAAATCATTACTTGTTTTACAAAATGAAGTGATCTTTGAAGGCGAAGTAAAAAGTAAACTCCAGCTATTTCCAAAATCTCTGCTTGTATATAAATTCTTATCTATGGCCGTATATAGCGTATCATTGAAAGATTTTATTAAAGTAACCATACTGTCAAGAAGTCCTGAATTTACTGGAACCCAATTACTAAGATTCGCCGAATTTCTGTATACTCCCCTATTCGTTCCACAAAATATATAATTTGCCGCTAAATCTATAGATGTAACATTCCACTCGTAATAGTAACCTGCAGTCCATGGGTTCCAAAAAGAATCAACAGGTAATCCATTTTTAACAGAAGACCAAGTGATTCCAAAGTCGTTTGACTTGAAAAATCCTGTTAATGAACTACCACCGTAAAGACAGGAATCAGAATGTGACAAAACAGATAAAGGAATTGAACTAATAATAATTGGAGGGTTATTAGGATTTGAAAGACTAATTAGTCTTAAATCGCTTCCTCCAACAAACAAACTGTCTCCTATACGAGTGAAGCCTAAAAATGATGAAATCGAATTTAGTGTCCAAGAATCTAAAATTGTCTGTTTAGAAAAGTATCCACAGTCTGTAGAAACTAATATAAGGGAGTCGCTTGGTATTATTGCCCTAACATTTGTATTTCCATAAGGACCATCTGTTTGAGTCCACTGAGAATAACAAGTTATAATACTTAACATTAATGCTGCTACTAAAACGGTAGTATATTTCATGTGTTGTCGAAATTTAACTTTTCCGCTTTCTTACTATGAAGAAGAAAACTCAATATTAAAAGCTCCATTGGCTTCTGGCATTTCCGCTAACGTTCCGGGTTAATGAAGTGGCGGAAATCGAAGATAATAATTTTACATGGCGGCTCAACCAAAATATTAAAATTAAACGCTCGAGACGCCAAGCACAAAACCAGCCATTTCATTTAACCCAATGTTATATGCGGTTTTTATTTCAGCCGGAATTACTCAAAACTTTATCGATAATTGTAATTGTCCTCCTAAACCAAGCTCTACAATCCTTTGCAAAGTTGAAATTCGGACCTCTTTAATATTATTCTCAATTTTAGAAATATAAGATTTTGTCGTTCCAACCTTTTCAGCTAATTCTTCTTGGGTTAGTCCTTGCTCAAGTCGAGCATCGTGAATTAAAACACCGATTTTAAAATTCTCATAACCTGCCTCTAAGGCATCACGCTTTTTAGATCCACGCTTTCCGTAATGAACATCCTTGAATTGCTCAAGGTTTTTAGAATTACTTTTTTTCGTTTTCATATTCTTCTTTAATTTTAATTGCCTTTTCTATTTCCTGGGAAGGAGTCTTTTGAGACTTCTTTTGAAAACCATTAGCTAGGACTACTAACTTTCCTTTGTCAAAAAAACAAAAGATCCGAAATATGTCACTGCCAACTTGAACACGAATTTCATATAATCCATCAGTATTTTCAATATGCTTAAGATACGTTTCTGGCACTCTTTGGATATCCTCTATCACTTCGAGGGTCCAAATGATCTTATCCTTCACCTTACTCCGCTGTTTCAAAAAGAAATCTTCAAAGTAGTGCTTATAAAAGATAATTGTTCGAAACTTCGGTTTTGGAGTCACGCTGTAAATATACAAAAGGTAGCCCTAAAGTGCAACTTTATTTAATAAAAATAATCCTGTTAAAATCAGTAAAAAGGTAAATCAGTAGCTTAAAAATCGCATAACGTTCCGGGTTAACGAAGTGGTGGAAATCGAAGATAATAATTTTCCATGGCGGCTCAACCGAAATATAAAAATTAAACTCTCGAGCCGCCAAGCACAAAACCAGCCATTTCATTTAACCCAATGTTAGCCATAGTGCAACCAATTAAGTGCCTTAAATATTCAATCCATCACAAGCAATCTACAAAATGAAATCAATTCATTGTTTTGAGAAAGTCGCAAAAAATATAATCCAGCTACTAAATTTTCCCGTTGCAATACATGTTCATCTCCTACAATATTAAAGATACGACTAACTTCTACCCCTTGGTAATTATAAATGACAATTTCGCCATTAGTTAAGTTCGTAGGCATCTTAATAATAGTCCTATCTTTAAATGGATTTGGGCCTATCAAAAGTCCGGTATAATTATCTAACTTTTCAATTCCAACTGAGGGAAGTACATTACATAATTTGACCGAATCTAAAGCCCCATTCCCACCAGAAAACCAATTCAAGATTACAGTGGAAGCACATCCGTCTACACGAATAGATCCCACGCTTGAATAATTACAATAATAGGGCTCACCCGACACTAATGGCGTGCCTATCGCAACCAAAGAGGCATATAAATGGTCATTTCCAAAATAGTTAAATCCCACTGGATAATTAAAATTGCCATAAGTCACACGGATAGTATCATTGGCTTTAAAAACTACATTTGAATAATCTGGAAAGCGGTTTACAATAATTGAATCTGTTATACCAATAATACTGTCGACCCGAATGTAAAGGTTCATTCCTGAAGCATAAGGGAAACAATTTCTGAAAAATTGAAGCTCATAATCAGGGCAATTTTGAGTGGGAATACCAGCATAATGGCATGTTTCCAATACCACCTCAGTAAACACTCCTTGTTTTAAAGTTTGGCTGTATGAATCAATTGAGAAAAACAAACAAACTACGGCAACAAAATTGTGTTTCATAGTGAAGTATTATAAAATATCTAAATATTATTCTTCAAGCAGCTTGTATCAAGAATAGTAGTGGTCCGTTTTTAAGCTTGGCAGGCTGCATGCATTGTGGCTAACGTTCCGGGTTAATGAAGTGGCGGAAATCGAAGATAATAATTTTCCATGGCGGCTCAACCATAATATAAAAATTAAACACTCGAGCCGCCAAGCACTAAACCAGCCATTTCATTTAACCCAATGTTATGGGCTGGCGATTTCTCTGGCTCCAAAATAATTCCTCTGCGTCCAAATAGAAAATACTAGTCGTACTAACTCAAGTACAACAATCAATATCAGCGCTAATTTGTAGTTCATAGAGTTTACTTGTAGACCAAGTAGAGTAATCATGAATCCAAACGTCAATGTATAGGTTAAGAATCTAAGTGGAAATTCAAAATAATAAACTATTATCCCTGCCTTTTTCCCCAAGATTAAGAGTATTCCTGATGTTAGGAGCATCAAAAGTAATGTCACACTCAAAATAGGCATCCCAATCAATAACACCTTGTACCAAAATCCAGATTCTAAACCATCTACTACATCCAATAAATCATTAAAGTTCGCAAAATAATTAATTCCTACTTTATATGTCCGAAAGAAAGAAACTAAGTCAAGAAACCCAAGAAAAATCAGACTATACTTAATTTTTTTATTTATCATATAGCTTCTTGACCACTTTGAGCTGTAGGCCGCTCGTTCGCTTGCCCATAACGTTCCGGGTTAATGAAGTGGCGGAAATCGAAGATAATAATTTTCCATGGCGGCTCAACCGAAATATAAAATTAATCAATCGAGCCGCCAAGCACAAAACCAGCCATTTCATTTAACCCAATGTTGTGTGACGTTTTTATTTTCGCGCTTTTCTAACTCGTTTGAAAACCAGATATCCAATAATGGACAGAATAATAAATATCCACAAATGGGTTATTCCTACTAAAAACAATAAAAAAGTATTCCAGCCATTAAGAATTGCAGAAACAATCTTAGTTCTAAATCCAAAACTGCTACTTGTCTTTTGATAATAAACAATTGTTAAAGTGCTCATTGATACATTATCTTTCAAAAAACGCAATCGACCTTCTACAGATTCAATATCCTCTCGTAGTTTCCCGAGTTCTTTCTCAATCGCTAATATTTCATTGACATTATTCGCTTGATTCAAAAGTTCTTTGTATCGATTCTCAAGTGCAGTTTTGGTTTTTAATCTTGCTTCTACGTCAATAAATTCCTCTGTCACATCTCTGCTACTAATATCCTTAGATTCCAATTTACCGGCGTGACTAGAAATCTTAGACAAAAGTACATCGAACTGCTCAACTGGTATTCTGACATCTAAGCTGTGCTCAATCCGGTCAGTGTAATCCCGAACCTCATCTTTACTTATATAGCCTTTTAAGTCCTTAGCAATTCCAGATATAAACTTATTTGTGCCATTTGCATCCTTGGATTCAAATCTTATTGATCCCTCCCTGATCACCTTTCTACTAAAACCTTCATTCAGTTTGTCTACATTCCTTTCATCTAACTGAGGTGGCTCTGACATATTAATTCCTTCCTCCTTGTTCATTGAAGTATTATTAGAATTGCAAGAGAAAATTATTAAAAGTGTGGTAAAGGCGAAGATAATTTGTTTCATAGTTCAAGGTTGTTTAAAAATGTCACACAACGTTCCGGGTTAATGAAGTGGCGGAAATCGAAGATAATAATTTTCCATGGCGGCTCAACCAAAATATAAAATTAAACATTCGAAACGCCAAGCACAGAACCAGCCATTTCATTTAACCTAATGTTGTGTGACGTTTTTATTCAATGACTACTTTTGAATGCATTATCAAGCCTTCAAGATTTGAAAGTTGGAACAAATAAATTCCATTAACAAGACGACCTCTTTCCACAACTATTGAACTACCATTGAATTCTTCAAATTTAACTATTTGTCCAAGGGAATTATATACCCTCAACGCCGCACCTGTAAAATCAGAATTTAACTTTACTGTTGTATATATGCTAAATGGATTTGGATACACCTGAAATGAAGTTAATCGATCAACAATTTGATTATTTGTAATGATAAAATCACATCCAGTGGGGCACGAGTCCTGATATAAAGTAGTCCCATCTTCTTGAAAACAATGCAACTCAGCTCGCGTCTGAATCCAAGGATCAAGATCCGAAA
>Ga0209096_1001395_pt1 | contig 26954 bp, 22 predicted proteins | sample AD_UKC034_MetaG_FD_184407 | JGI IMG/M metagenome (GOLD analysis project Ga0209096, IMG submission 184407) | Active sludge microbial communities of municipal wastewater-treating anaerobic digesters from USA - AD_UKC034_MetaG (SPAdes) (version 2) | ecosystem: Engineered > Bioreactor > Anaerobic >... | reverse complement strand
CGTCCACGCGCCGCCGCGAGCTGGGGCAGCAGCACCGAGCCCAGCGCGACGCCCAGAAGGCCGGTCGGGAATTCCATCAGCCGGTCGGCATAGAAGAGCCAGGAAACCGCGCCGACCCCAAGGTGCGAGGCGATCTGCGTGTTGATCAGAAGCGAGAGCTGCGCCACCGACACCCCCAGCAGCGCCGGGGCCATGAGGCCCAGGATGCGATGCACGCCCGCGTGCGACCACGCGCGGCGCAGCGCCGCGGGCGACAGGCCGAAGCGCGGCAGCTTGCCGATGCGTCGCAGCGCCGGCACCTGCCACGCCAGTTGCAGCAGCCCGCCGAGCACGACGCCGCCGGCGAGCGCGAGGATGGGACGCAGGCCCAGGCGCTCGAACAGCGGCACGCCGAGCCAGGCCGCGGCGATCAGGCTGAGGTTGAGCAGCACCGGCGTGAACGCCGGCACCGCGAAGCGCCGCCAGGTGTTGAGGATGCCCGCGGCGAGCGCGACCAGCGACATGCAGCCGATGTAGGGGAACATCCAGCGCGCCATCAGCACCGCCAGGTCGAAGTCCTGCAGCCCGGCGGCCAGCATCCACACGAGGATCGGCGCCGCGGCGATGCCGAGCAGGCTGGTCGCCACCAGCGCCCACAGCAGCACGGTGGCGACCGCGTCGATGAGGCGCCGGGTCGCCTCGTCGCCCTCGCGCTCGCGCGTGTCCGCGAGAAAGGGCACGAAGGCCTGCGCGAACGCGCCTTCGGCGAAGAGGCGCCGCAGCAGGTTGGGCAGGCGGAAGGCGACGTTGAAGGCGTCGGTCAGCGACCCGGCGCCGAACTGCGCGGCGATGAGCTGGTCGCGCACGAGGCCGGTCACCCGGGAGACGAGCGTCAGCAGCGAGACGGTGGAGGCGGCCTTGAGGAGGTTCACGGGTGGGCGGCGGATTATAGGGAGCGGCCTGGAGCCGGCCCATCGCATGTCGAGGCGCCGTGCTATACTTCGCCGCTTTTGCAGCCGTGCCTGCCCTGCAGCCCCACCCCTGACGGTCGCGCGCAAGGCACCCGCCCAACACCGAAGGCTACCCACCCGACTATGGCCACGTCCTCCAGAGCCAAGAAGAAGACCGTCCGCATCGCCTCGGGCCGCAAGCGCGCGCGCCAGAACGTGACGCTGAACGCCGCCAATTCCTCGCTGCGTTCGCGCTTTCGCACCATGGTCAAGCAGGTGAAGAAGGCGGTTGCCGGTGGCGACAAGGCCGCAGCGTCCGAAGTCTTCAGGAATGCCCAGAGCGTCATCGACTCGGTCGCCGACAAGGGCATCTTCCACAAGAACAAGGCCGCGCGCATCAAGAGCCGCCTCTCGGCGAAGATCAAGGCGCTGGCCAACCCGGCCGCCTGAGGCGACCGGCGCATCACCCGAGAAGGGCCTGCCGACGCAGGCCCTTCTTGCGTTCCCGGCGGCCGGCGCGCCGCAGGCGCGGGCGCGGCGACGGCAAGGACCTTTAGAATCCGCTCCCGGCCGGCGGTGACCGAAGGGGGTTGCACGCCGGCTTCGTTTTTTCGCCGAGCCCCTTCGGCCGAGTTCGAAAGGTAGCCATGAACGCCCCGGTCCACGCCGCCGACCCGATGCCGCACGTGATGTCCACCTACGCGCGCCTGCCTCTGGCGCTCTCGCACGGCAGGGGCTGCCGCGTCTGGGACACGCAGGGGCGACGCTATCTGGACGCGCTGGCGGGCATCGCGGTGAGCACGCTGGGCCACGACCACCCGCAGCTCGTTCCCGCGCTGCAGGACCAGGTGTCCAGGCTCATCCACTGCAGCAACTACTACGAGGTGCCGCTGCAGGAGCAACTCGCCGCGCGCCTGTGCGAGCTCTCCGGCCTGGATGCGGCCTTCTTCTGCAACAGCGGCCTCGAGGCCAACGAGGCGGCGATCAAGCTCGCGCGCAAGTACGGGCATGGCAAGGGCATCGCACGCCCGGAGATCGTCGTCTGCGAGAAGGCCTTCCACGGGCGCTCGATCGCCACCCTCTCGGCCACCGCCAATCGGAAGATCCAGGAGGGCTTCGGGCCACTGGTGGAAGGCTTCGTGCGCGTGCCGCTGAACGATCTGGCCGCCGTCGAGGCGCTGGCCGCGTCCAACCCGAACGTCGTCGCCGTCTTCCTCGAGACGATCCAGGGCGAGGGCGGCATCAACCCCACGCGCGCCGATTACCTGCAAGGCCTGCGCGCACTCTGCGACGCCCGCGGCTGGCTGCTGATGCTCGACGAGGTGCAGTGCGGCATCGGCCGCACGGGCAAGTGGTTCGCGCACCAGTGGGCCGGTATCACGCCCGACGTCATGCCGCTGGCCAAGGGTCTGGGTTCGGGCGTTCCCATCGGCGCCGTCGTCGCCGGGCCGAAGGCGGCGCGGCTGTTCCAGCCCGGCAACCACGGAACGACCTTCGGCGGCAACCCGCTGGCCATGCGCGCCGGCGTCGAGACGCTGCGCATCATGACCGAGGACGGCCTGCTCGAGAACGCCGCGGCGCGCGGCGCGCAATTGCGCAGCGCCTTCGAGGCCGCCTTCGCCGGCGAGCCCGGCGTGCGCGAGATCCGCGGCGCGGGCCTGATGATCGGCATCGAGCTCGACCGCCCCTGCGGTGCGCTGCTGCAGCGCGCGGCCGACGCCGGGCTGCTCATGAGCGTCACCGCGGACAGCGTGGTGCGCCTGCTGCCGCCGCTCATCCTCTCGGCCGAGGAGGCCGAGGAGATCGTCGCCATCCTGGTGCCGCTGGTGAGGGCCTTCCTCGCCGAAGCCAGGGCATGAAGCCCGGACACTCGCTGATGAAGCACTACCTGCAGTTCAAGGACCTGCGGCGCGAGGAGTACGCCTATCTCTTCGAGCGCACGCGCATCATCAAGCGCCGCTTCAAGAACTACGAGCGCTACCAGCCGCTGGCCGACCGCACGCTGGCGATGATCTTCGAGAAGGCGAGCACGCGCACGCGCGTGAGCTTCGAGGCCGGCATGTACCAGATGGGCGGATCGGTCGTGCACCTGACCACCGGCGACAGCCAGCTCGGACGCGCCGAGCCCATCGAGGACAGCGCGCGCGTCATCAGCCGCATGGTCGACCTGGTGATGATCCGCACCTTCGAGCAGAGCAAGCTCGAGGCCTTCGCCGCGCACTCGCGCGTGCCGGTGATCAACGGCCTCACCAACGAGTACCACCCCTGCCAGATCCTGGCCGACATCTTCACCTTCATCGAGCACCGCGGCGACATCGCCGGCAAGGTCGTGGCCTGGGTCGGCGACGGCAACAACATGGCCAACACCTGGCTGCAGGCGGCGCAGATCCTGGGCTTCACGCTGCACGTGAGCACGCCGCGCGGCTACGAGATCGCTCCGCAGCTGGTGGGCGACGCAGCCGCCTGCCTGAAGACCTTCAAGAGCCCCGCCGCTGCCTGCGAAGGCGCGCACCTGGTGACGACCGACGTCTGGACCAGCATGGGCTTCGAGGCCGAGAACGCCGCGCGCCAGGCGGCCTTCGCCGACTGGTGCGTGGACGCGCAGATGATGCAGCTGGCGCGCAGCGATGCCCTCTTCATGCACTGCCTGCCCGCGCACCGAGGCGAGGAAGTCGCCGCCGAGGTCATCGACGGCCCGCAGAGCGTGGTCTGGGACGAAGCCGAAAACCGAATGCACGTGCAGAAAGCGCTGATGGAGTACCTGCTTCTGGGGCGAATCGGCTGACGCCCGGTCGGAGGCTTCCTAAGCCTCCACCTTCAGCGCGCCGCGGCGGATCTGGTCGCGCTCCATGCTCTCGAAGAGCGCCTTGAAGTTGCCCTCGCCGAAGCCCTCGTCGGCGCGGCGCTCGATGAACTCGAAGAACACCGGCCCGAGCAGGGTCTGGCTGAAGATCTGCAGCAGCAGCCGCTTCTCGCCGCCGGCGGTGCTGCCGTCGACGAGGATGCCGCGCGTCTGCAGCTCCGCCACCGGCAGGCCGTGCCCAGGCAGGCGCTCGTCCAGCATCTCGTAGTAGACCTCGTTGGGTGCCGTCATCAGCGGCACGCCGGCCATCTGCAGCGCATCCACCGTCTCCACCAGGTTCTCGGTGAGCAGCGCCACGTGCTGGATGCCCTCGCCGTTGAACTGCATGAGGAACTCCTCGATCTGCCCCGTGCCCTTGCCCGACTCCTCGTTGAGCGGGATGCGGATGAGGCCGTCGGGTGCGGTCATGGCGCGGCTGGTGAGGCCCGTGTACTCGCCCTGGATGTCGAAGTAGCGGATCTCGCGGAAGTTGAAGAGCCGCTCGTAGAAGCCGCCCCAGTAGGCCATGCGTCCGCGGTAGACGTTGTGCGTGAGGTGGTCGATGGCCTTCAGGCCGTGGCCGCGCGGATGGCGGCTGGCCGGGTCCTCGAAGCCGGGCAGCCACTCGAAGTCGATGTCGTAAATGCTCCTGCCGTCCTCGAAGCGGTCGATCAGGTACAGCGGCGCGCCGCCGATGCCCTTGATCGCCGGCAGCTTGAGCTCCATCGGGCCCGTGGGCACGTCCACCGGCTGCGCACCGCGATCGAGCGCGAGGGCGTAGGCCTTGTGCGAATCGCGCACGCGAAACGCCAGCGCGCAGGCGCAGGGCCCATGCTCGGCGGCGAAATAGCCCGCGAGGCTCTTCGGCTCGCGGTTGACGATGAAGTTGATGTCGCCCTGGCGGTAGAGCAGCACGTCCTTGCTGCGGTGCCGCGCGACGGGCGAGAAGCCCATCTTCTCGAACAGCGGCTCGAGCACGCCGGCCTGCGGCGATGCGAATTCGACGAACTCGAATCCCATCAGGCCCATCGGATTCTCGAAGTGTTCAGGCACGGCATGTCTCCCGTCTTGTCAAGCGCGTCCGGCGATGGTAGCGAAGGAAGTTCGACGCCACCGGCTTGACAGCTTCGGCACGTCGATGGCATGGATACGGAGCCCGACCCATTGACGACGGCCGTGGCGGCTTGCTTGAATCCCCGCATGGACAGTTCCTCGACCGGTGGCCGGGTCGATGCCGACCCTGGACTCGACCCGCCGACTCCGGCGCGACGCGCCCGGGGGCCGGCCTGGCAGCGGCTTGCGCGCCTGCTGCGCGAAGCCGATGTCGAGCTGGACGGCACGCGGCCCTGGGACCTGCGGCTGCACGACGCGAGCGTGCCGCGGCGCGTGCTGCTGCGCGGCTCGCTCGGCCTGGGCGAGTCCTACATGGACGGGCACTGGAGCTGCGAACGCCTGGACGAGTTCTTCCACCGCCTGCTGCGCGCCAACCTCGCCGACCGCGTTCACGCCCTCGGCGGCTTCTGGTACGGCCTGCGGACGCGGCTCTTCAACCTGCAGACGCGTGCACGCGCCTGGCAGGTCGGGCAGGCCCACTACGACCTCGGCAACGATTTCTACGCCGCGATGCTCGATGCGCGCATGACCTACACCTGCGCCTTCTGGGCCGGCGCCGACAGCCTGGATGCGGCGCAGGAGCACAAGCTCGACCTCGTCTGCCGCAAGCTGCAACTGCAGCCGGGCATGCGCGTGCTCGACATCGGCTGCGGCTGGGGCAGCTTCATGCAGTTCGCCGCCGAGCGCTACGGCGTGCGCTGCGTCGGCGTCACCGTCTCGGCCCAACAGGCCGCGCTCGGCCGGCAGCGCTGCGCGGGCCTGCCGATCGAGTTCCGGCTGGCCGACTACCGCACGCTGGACGAGCCCTTCGATCGCATCGTCAGCCTGGGCATGTTCGAGCACGTCGGGAAGAAGAACCACGAGACCTACATGAAGGTGCTGCGCCGCTGCCTGCATCCCTGGGGCCTGGCGCTGCTGCACACCATCGGCCGCAACGAGGCCGGCCACGGCACCGATCCGTGGATCCACCGCTACATCTTCCCCAACGGCGAGCTGCCCACCATCGCCCAGATCGGCCGCGCCTGCGAACGCCGCTTCGTCGTCGAGGACCTGCACAACTTCGGCGCCGACTACGACCGCACGCTGCTGGCCTGGCACGCCAACTTCGCGCGCGCCTGGCCGCGCTTCGCGCCGCGCCTGGGCGAGCGCTTCGAGCGCATGTGGCGCTACTACCTGCTCTCCTGCGCCGGCGCCTTCCGCGCCCGCGACGTGCAGGTCTGGCAGTGGCTGCTGTCGCTGCCGGGGCGGCCGGGCGTCTATCCGCGGCTGGCGGACTGAAGTCACCCCACCCGCGCACGATGCGCAGGCGCATTCGCCGTCGCAGGCGGCGCGGCCGCTGCGCTCGGCCTGCGCGCAGCCCCCCCGAGACGCGGGGGGCGAGAGACGCCGCCGGCGAACGATCGACAAACGATGAGCCCTCACATTCGCTGCACACCGCGAACCGACGCGAGGCAAGAGGAGCAGCGATGATGACAAGCACGAAGTCGACCCGTTCGAAGCCGCACGCAGGCGCCTGGCTGCTGGCGGCAAGCCTGGCGGCAGCCGCCGGCAGCGCCCAGGCCGCGACCTACGTGGAGACCTTCAGCGGCCCGCTGAATGGCACGCTGTGGGACCTGGACGCGCTCGGCAACGACTATGAGGTCTCAGGCGGCGAGCTGATCTTCACCCGCCACAGCGGGGACAGTTCGAGACTGAGCTTTCTGCCCGAGCTCATCGGCAACTTCGACGTCAGCTTCGAATACCGCCTGATCCAGTGGGACTTCGTCAATGCCGGAGGCGATCGGCTGCAACTGGATGTCTCCTCCGGCGGCGTCGGGCACGCCGTCGGCCGCGCGCAAGAGCTCGGAGCCTCGTCGCCCTTCGCCTACTTCGGCAAGGTCGCCGACCTGCCTTGCTGCGCCTCCTCGTCCTTGCCCGAAGGTTCCGTAGGCCATGGGGCGCTGCGCATCGTCCGCGCGGACGGCATCGTCAGCGTCATGTTCAAGGACGGCAGCGGGAGCTGGGAGACCCTGCAGCAGAGTACCGAAGACCCCCGGAATCTGCAGGCGGGCTTCAGCGCCTACATCCACAACGGCTACCGCGACGGCACGAGCTACGCGATCGACAACTTCGTGCTGAGCGCCGAGGGTTTCACGGCGCCGGTGCCCGAACCGAGCCACGGCGCCATGCTGGCCTGCGGGCTGGCCGTCGTCTCCTGGCTGAGCCGCCGCCGTCGGCGCCCCTCCGCCTGACCCGCCCCGCGCAGGCCTCAGGTTCCCGCGCCTGCCGTGCGCAGCCGCCGCGCCCGGGCCACCGCCTCGGGCAGCGACAGCGCCTGCCCCTCGCGCCAGATGGCCTCGGCCAGCGCTGGCCTCAGGCGCTGGCGGCAGGCGCGGCGCACGCGCAGCACGTCGCGCCGGTCGCTGCGTGCCAGCGGCCCGAACTGCGTGCGCCAGGCGTGGTCGGCAAAGCCCAGCAGCCGCGCCGCCGGCTCGGCCAGGCCGCGCCGGTGCGCCAGCAGCGCCAGGTTCCATAGCGCGTAGAGCACGGCCTCGCGGTCCAGCATCGCCCAGGCGAGCTCCAGCGACTGCAGCGTGGCCGCCATCGCCTCGGGCAGTTGCCCCAGGTCCTGGGCCGCGCTGCCCAGGGCGTTGTAGAGCGGCGCCAGCAATTGCTCGTCGCCGCAGGCCTGCGCCTCCTCGATCAGGGGCTCGATGAGCGCCAGCGCCTGCTGCGGCTGCTCGGCGTGGATGAGGGCGATGGCGATGTTGTGGCGCAGGCCGCGCATGGCGTGCAGCGGCTGCGGCTGCAGGTCTTGCAGAAGGGCCAGCGCGCGGCGGTAGCCGCGCTCGGCCGCGGCGACGTCGCCGTCGACCTCGTTGGCCATGGTCGCGAGCTGGTTGACGGCCTCGGCCTCGCTGGCGGCATCGCCGGCGATGCGGGCGCTTTGCACCGCTTCCTCGAGCAGTTCCCGCGCCGCCGCCACGTCGCCGGCGGCACGCCAGCGCACCTTGGCCACCTGCCACTGCGCCCGCGCGCGTGCCTGCACCTGCGCCGGCCACGCCGCCGCGGCCGCCTCGGCGTGGCGGCAGGCCGCCTCGCGCTGCCCCAGCGCCAGCGCCAGGCGCGCCGCCAGCGCCCGGGCGCTGCGCCCGAGTTCGGCCTGCGCGGGCGCATCTCCCCCGTCCGGAGCGGCTTCGGCCAGCGCGCGATCCAGGACCTGCACGAACGCCACGGGCGGGACGCGCTCGGCCCAGGCCGGCGTCAGCGTCAGCGCCAGCTGCAGCACCTGCGCGGGCGCGGCCTGCGCGTCCTCGCGCTGCGCCATCCAGCTCAGCAGCGGCCACAGCGGCGCCAGCCGGGGCAGCGGCCAGGGCTCGCGCAGCCGCTCAGCCCAGCTCTGCACGGCCTGCCACCAGGCCTGCGGCGGCACGAGGGACGGCGCCTCGAGCACGCGGTCGCGCACCGGCTCGCGCAGCGCCCAGCAGCTCTCGCTGCCGTCGTCCGCCACCGCATCGACGAGGCTGCTCGCCACCAGTTCGTCCAGGGCCAGGCGCGCCGCGGCCGTGCTCGACGCGATTCCGGCGGCGACGCCGAACGCGGCGATCAAGTCGCCGGCGAGCGCACAAGGCGGCGCCGCCAGCCCTTCCAGCAGCCGCCGCGCGGGCGGCGACAGGCTGGCCAGGCTCTCATCGACGACGGCCAGCAGCGAAGCGTGGCGCGGGTCCTGGCCGGCGCGCGCGCTGTGGCGGGCCAGCAAGGCCCAGCGTTGGCTGCCGGGCTGGGCGAGGAGCTCGAGCATCGCCCCCGGCGGCAGGCTGCGCACGCGGGCGGCCGCCAGTTCCAGCGCCAGCGGCAGGCCCTGCAGGCGACGCACGAGCGAGGCCACCGCGCCCGCGTTGCCGGCATGCAGCTGGAAGTCGGCCCGACTGGCCTGGGCACACTCCACGAACAGGCGCACCGCCGCATAGGCGCCGAGCTCGGCCAGCGGCGCGTCCGCCGGCGGCAGCGGCAGAGGCGCCACCGGATGATCGACCTCGCCGGGCAGCCCGAGCACGCGGCGCGAAGTCAGCAACAGGCGTAGTCCCGGCACCTGCGCCAGGAGCTGCAGCAGGCAGCGCCCGGCCTCGTCGTCCAGGGCGTCGACGTTGTCCAGCACCAGCAGCGCGCGCCGTCCGGCCAGGGCGGCGACGCAGGCGCCCACGGCGTCGCCCTGCGGCAAAGGCGGACGCAGGCTCTCCAGCAGGCGCTCGTGCAGCGCGGCCACGCCTTGCACCTGGATGCAGGAGACGAAGCGCAGCGCGTCGAAGCGGGCGCCCTGCCGCGCCAGACGCTGCAGGAGCTCGAGCGCCAGTCGCGTCTTGCCGATGCCGCCGGCTCCGCGCAGCGTCGTCAGCGCCTGGCGGTCGACGGCGCGCACCAGATCGTCGATCAGCGCCGCATCGCCATGCCAGTGCCCAAGCGGCATGGGCAGCGTGTGTTCGATCCCCTGCGCGGGCAGCGGCATGCGCTCCCCCAGCGCCGGCGGATCGGCCAGCAGCTGGACTTCCCCAGCGGGCGCCGCGACGGCAGCCCAAGGCCTCGGCCCCGCGGACGGCGCCATGCGCTCGGCCAGGGCCTGCAGCCGCATGCGCTCCTCGACCAGCCAGTCGTCGTAGTAGCCCGGGAGCAACTCGCCCCCGTAGCAGGCAAGCGCGGCGTGCGCCGCGCCGGCCGCGCTGGCACGCTCGAACGCCCAGACGTCGCACTCCAGCGCGCCCGGCAGCAGGCGCAGCACGCGGCGGTCGGCGGCCAGCAGCGGGCGCGACGCCTGCAGTCCGCCCTGCCGCTCGAGCGTGGCGCGCAGCGTGCTGAGCGTCTGCCGCAGGCGCGCCAGCCCGGTGACGAGATCGACCTGCGGCCACAGCAGGGCGGCCAGCTCCTCGCGCCCGTGGTCGCGCGCAGGCCGCAGCGCCAGGCGCGCCAGCAGCAGCACGGCGGCGCGGCTGTGCAGCCGGCGCAGGCAGCGCCGTCCGTCGTCGATCTCGAAGCCGCCCAGCAGGCGCAGCCGCCACAAGGGCGGGCTCAGGGTCGCGTCTGTCGGGGGCGATGGCTGCATGGGTCAGGAGCGCAATGCCACAGCCCCCCGATCAGCCGCGCACGAACAGCGTCACCAACGGCTGGGCGCCGACCTGGCGGCTGCAGTGGCCGTGCAGCTTGGGGTCGAAGCTCGCGCCCTCGGGCAGCAGGTCGGCCGAGTAGAAGTGCTCGCCGGGGCCGAAGACGCGCGTGCTGCCGTCCTGCAGGCCGATCTCCATGCAGCCCTGCAGGATGAAGACCCACTGCGCCTCGCCGGTGCAGTGGAACTCGCTGCGAAAGCCCACCGGGCTGTGGCGCAGCTGGTAGCCGCCGCTGGAGGCCAGCGGCGTCAGGCGCGCCTGCGGCTTGCCGTCACAAAGGACCAGCTCCTCCTGCCGCCAGCGCGCCCGGCCGTCGCGATCGGTGAAGAGAACGTGCTTGACGAGGCTGGGCAGGTTGTTCATCGCAGGAGTCGCGTGGCCGCCGCCATGACGGGCCGGCAAGGGGCAAAGACAATGGGCGCGGGCGACGGACGCCGCCGAGGTCAGCGCGCCGCGAGCATAGACCGGCGCGCGGCGCGGCGAGAATCGCGCTTTCACGATGTCGAGGACCACCACATGAAATATGCCGCCGTCACCGGCGCCGGCTCGGGCATAGGCCGCGCCTGTGCGCTCGCGCTGCTGGGCGCGGGCTGGAGCGTGGCGCTGCTGGGTCGCCGCGAGACCGCACTGCAGGAGACCGCCGGCCTCGCAGGCGCCGCCGCGGCGCAGGCGCTCGCCATCGCCTGCGACGTCGGCCAGGAGGACCAGGTCGAGGCGGCCTTCGCGCGCATCGAGGCGCAGTTCGGGCGCCTGGACCTGCTCTTCAACAACGCCGGCATCGGCCTGCCGGCGCAGACGCCGGACGAGGTCAGCGGCGCGGACTGGCGGCGCATCGTCGACGCCAACCTGAACGGCAGCTTCTACTGCCTGAGCCGCGCCTTCGCCCTCATGCGCCGCCAGCGGCCGCAGGGCGGGCGCATCGTCAACAACGGCAGCATCTCGGCCTACGCGCCGCGCCCGGGCTCGATCGGCTACACGGCGACCAAGCACGCCATCAGCGGCCTCACGCGCGCGGCGGCGCTGGACGGCCGCGCCTTCGACATCGCCGTGGGCCAGATCGACATCGGCAACGCCGCCAGCGAGATGACCGAGCGCATGGCCGCGGGCATCCTGCAGGCCGACGGCAGCGTGCGCGCCGAGGCACGCATGGACCTGGCCTGCGTCGTCGAGGCCTTCATGACCATGGCCGGGCTGCCGCTCTCGGCCAACATGCTCTTCGTCAACGTGATGGCCACGCGCATGCCTTTCGTCGGACGCGGATGAGCATGCGCACGGCGATCCTCTCGGACCTGCACGCCAACCGCGAGGCCTTGGAAGCGGTGCTCGAACACGCGGCCGGACAGCGCATCGAGTCCTTCGCGCTCCTGGGCGACCTCGTCGGCTACGGCGCCGATCCGGCCTGGGTGCTGGAACGCGCACGTGCGCTGGTGGCAGCCGGCGCGGTCGCCGTGCAGGGCAACCACGACCAGGCCACCGCGCGCGGCAGCAGTCCGGAGATGCGCGCCGAGCCGCGGCAGGTGATCGAGTGGACGCGCGGGCAGCTCGACGCCGGCCAGATCGCCTTTCTGGCCGACCTGCCGCTCGAGCAGCGCCGCGGCGACTGCCTCTTCGTGCATGCCAACGCCTGGGAGCCCGGCGACTGGGGCTACGTGCTCGAGCGTGCCGACGCCGCGCGCAGCCTGCGGGCGACGAGCGCGCACGCCACCTTCTGCGGTCACGTGCACGAGGCACGGCTCTACCACCTGGCGCCCAGCGGCGGCACGGCGGCCGACTTCATCCCCACGCCGGGCGTTCCCGTCCCCCTGCTCGCCTCACGCCGATGGCTGGCGATCGCGGGCTCGGTCGGCCAGCCGCGCGACGGCGACCCCGCCGCCTGCTATGCCGTGTACGACGACACCCCCGGCAGCGTCACCTGGTGGCGCGTTCCGTATGACCACGAGAGCGCAGCGGCGAAGATCCGTGCCGCCGGCCTGCCCGCGGCGCTGGCCGACCGGCTTGCGCACGGGTACTGAAGCGGCAGCCGCGCGCGTGCAACCGACCTTCGACGGCGCTCGCATGACCTCTCCCGCCGCCGACGCGCCAGGCGTCCTGCCCGCGCCCGCACCGCTCGTGCGCCCGGGCCAGCGCATCGACGACTTCGTCGTCGAGGAAATGCTGCACCAGGGCGGCATGGCGACGATCTGGGGCGTGCGCCGCGTCGCCGACGACCCGCAGGAGGGGGACCACGCCGGCTGCCCCGCCGTCGACGAGGACGACGCCCTGCCGCTCGTGATGAAGGTGCCCCGAATCCAGGGCGGGGACGATCCGGCGGCCATCGTCGGCTTCGAGGTCGAGCAGATGATCCTGCCGATGCTGCAAGGCCCGCACGTGCCGCGCTTCGTCGCCCGCGGGGACTTCACGCGGATGCCCTACATCGTCATGGAGCGCATCGAGGGATCGTCGCTGCGCCCGCGGCTGGCGGCAGCGCCCCTGCCGATCGGCGAGGTGATCGAGATCGGCGCCCGCGTGGCCATCGCCTTGCATGAGCTGCACCGCCAAGGCCTCGTGCACCTAGACGTGAAGCCGAGCAACATCATGTTCCGCGCCGACGGCAGCGCGGTGCTCATCGACTTCGGTCTCTCGCGCCACGACCAGTTGCCCGACCTCCTCGACGAGGCCTTCGGGCTGCCGCTGGGGACGAGCCCCTACATGGCGCCCGAGCAGGTGCGGCACGTGCGCGACGATCCGCGCAGCGACCTCTTCGCGCTTGCCGTGATGCTCTACCACTTCACCACCGGCCAGCGCCCCTTCGGCCAGCCCGACACCGTGCGCGGCCTGCGCCGACGGCTGTTCGAGGATCCCGTGCCGCCGGTGCGGCTTCGCCCCGACTGCCCGCCCTGGTTGCAGGAGGTCATCCTTCACGGGCTCGAGGTCGATCCCGTGCAGCGCCTGCAGACCGGCGCGCAGATGGCGCTGGCGCTGCGCTTCCCCGCGCAGGTGGCGCTCACCGCGCGCGCCGCCAAGGGCCGGGTGGACAGCCGCTGGCGGCGGCTCAAGCGCCGCCTGCGCAGCCTCAACGAGGAGGTGCCGCGAACTCGCGCGAGTCCCGCAGCGGCCAGCCGCCTGAGGAGGAGCCCGATCGTCGTCGCCGCGATCGACGTCGAGAACGCCGGCAGCGGCCTGCTCGAGCACCTGCGCGAGACGGTACGCCGCATCGTGCTCACCGAACCCGGCGCACGCCTGGTGTGCGTCAGCGTGCTGCGCAGCAGCCGCCTGGCGACGGACTCGCGCCTGGACGAACAAGGCCGCAGTCGCCACGTCAGGCAGCGCGTGGCGCTCAGGCACTGGGTGCGGCCGCTGCTGCAAAGCCTGGCGCTCGACGAGGGACGGGTGAGCGTTCACGTGCTCGAGGCGCCCGAACCCGCGGCGGCGATCATCGACTTCGCCGCGCGCGCGCAGGCCGATCACATCGTCATGGGCGCGCGCGGCGCCTCCGCGCTGCGCCGGCACTTCGGCAGCGTCAGCTCGGAGGTCGTCGCCAGGGCCAACTGCAGCGTCACCGTGGTGCGCGAGTGAGCCGGTCGCCGGCGGCGGCTCAGACCGCCAGCCCCAACGCCTCGCGCACCAGCTTGCGCAAGGCCTCGAAAGTCGCCTGCAGCGGCTGCGCGCTGGTGTCCTGCCGGAACTCGGCCTTCGAGTAGAAGGCCGCGCGGCCGGCGAGGATGCGGCGCAGATCGTCCATGGCCTCGGCACTGGCAGCGATCGGCCGCAGGTCGCCCTGCGCGCGCACGCGGCGCATGTGATCCTCGGGCGCCGCGTGCAGCCAGACCGTGGTGCAGTGCGCCAGCAGCAGGTTGAAGGTGGCGGCATCGGAGACGAGGCCGCCCGGCGTGGCGATGACGGCTTCGGGATAGATCTGGATCGCCTCCTCGAGCGCGCGGCGCTCGTAGCGGCGGTAGGCGTTGACGCCGTAGAGCGCCTGGATCTCGCTCACGCTGCAGCCGGCGAACTGCTCGATCTCGTGGCTGAGCTCGACGAAGGGATAGCCCAGGTCGTCGGCGAGCATGCGCCCGAGCGTGCTCTTGCCTGCGCCGCGCAGCCCGACGAGCGCCACGCGCGTGCTGCGCAGCGCCGGGTCGGCGGCGTTGGCGCCGCCGGTGCCGAGCATCTGCCCGATCGCGATGCGTGCGCGCCGCAGCGTGGCCTCGTCGCGGCCTTCGAGGAGCTCGCGGATCAGCAGCCACTCGGGGTTGGAGGTCGTGACGTCGCCGATCAGCTCGGCGAGCGGACAGTGCAGCGCATGCGCCACCTGCAGCAGCACGAGGATCGACGCATTGCCGACCCCGTACTCGAGGTTGGCCAGGTGCCGCTCCGAGACATCCGCGGCGACCGCGACCGCCTTGCGCGTCATGCCGCGGCGCGCGCGCAGCGCGCGCACGCGCTCGCCGAGCGCAACGAGGAAGGGGTTCTTCTCGGCGGGCGCCGCTTCGTTGCCTGCGGAAGCAGGCAACGTAGGCGCCTGCACCAAAATGCCGCTATCGACCAAGATCAAAGAAGGTCATGCTCTGGATATGCGCAGAATAATGCATATTCCCGGTCGGAGCAAGGCCGCAGCCCGCCTCGCCAGCGCAGATCAGGTCGACTTGCTGATCGAAATCGTCGGGATCCTGGCCGGGGCCTCGGCGGCCCGCTGCGCAACTGCGGCGCCGACCTGGCGCGCGACCGACTTGTAGATCGCGGCGATCTCGCCGTCGGGCTCGGCGACGACGGTGGGCCTGCCGCCGTCGGCCTGCACGCGGATCTGCATGTTCAGCGGCAGCGCACCGAGGTAGTCGACGCTGTACTGCTCGGCCATGCGCTTGCCGCCCTCGGCGCCGAAGATGTGTTCGGTGTGGCCGCAATTGGGGCAGCAGTAGACGGCCATGTTCTCGACAAGCCCGAGGATCGGCACGCCGACCTTCTCGAACATCTTCAGGCCCTTCTTCGCGTCCAGCAGCGCGATGTCCTGCGGCGTCGTCACGATGATCGCGCCGGTCAGCGGCACGCGCTGGGAGAGCGTCAGCGCGATGTCGCCGGTGCCCGGCGGCATGTCGATCAGCAGGTAGTCGAGCTCGCTCCAGTTGGTCTGGCGCAGCAGCTGGTCCAGCGCCTGCGTGGCCATCGGACCGCGCCAGATCATCGCCTGGTCGTGTTCGACCAGGAAACCGATCGACATCACCTGCACGCCGTAGTTGGACAGCGGCTGCATGCTCTTGCCGTCGGTGCTCTCGGGGCGGCCCTCGATGCCCATCATCATCGGCTGGCTCGGGCCGTAGATGTCGGCGTCGAGGATGCCCACGGTCGCGCCCTCGGCGGCCAGCGCCAGCGCCAGGTTGACGGTCGTCGTGCTCTTGCCGACGCCGCCCTTGCCCGAGGCGACGGCGATGATGTTCTTCACCTGTGGCAGCAGCGGCACGCCGCGCTGCACCGCGTGCTTGGCGATCACGGTCGCCAGGTTGACGCTGACGTTCTCGACGCCGGGCACGGCGCGCGCCGCGGCGATCAGCGCCTTGCGGATCGCCGGGTGCTGGCTCCTGGCCGGATAGCCGAGCTCGATGTCGAAGGAGACGTCGCCGCCCTCGATGCGCAGGTTCTTCAACTCGCCGCCGGCGACATAGCTGCGGCCGGTGTGAGCGTCGACGACGCCGGACAGCGCCGCGGTGAGCGCGGCTTCGGTGGGCTGGGACATGGGTGTGGACTTCGGATTCGTTGAGGAAGGGAGGTAAAGCGTGCACCCGGCGCGAAGCGTCACGATCGATTGCGTCGACGCGTGCCGATCCGCGCTGAGCTGAACCGAGCGGCTCGGAACCAGGCCCGAACCGAGGCAGTCTAGCCAAAGCCCTGCGGCCGGGACGCCAGTGGGGTCGGGGCTGCACTCCGCATCCGAGGGTCGCGCCCCGGCGCAGGCCCAGGCTAGCACGGCAAGCCGGGGAAGCGGTCGACGATCGGGCCGTGAGCTCGGACGCCGGTGGCCGCCGCCTAGAATCCCGCGCCTGCCCCGGATGGCCGCGCCATGACCCGCAAGCTCTTCGTCACCACCGCCCTGCCCTACGCCAACGCGCCGTTTCACATCGGGCACATGATGGAATACATCCAGGCCGATACCTGGGTACGCTTCCAGCGCATGCGCGGGCACGAGGTGTGCTTCGTCTGCGCCGACGACGCGCACGGCGCGCCGATCATGATCGCGGCGGAGAAGGCCGGCCTCACGCCGCAAGCCTTTGTTGCGCAGATCGCCGCCGGGCGTGCGCGCTACCTCGACGGCTTTCACATCGGCTTCGACAACTGGCACAGCACCGACGCGCCGGAGAACCACGAGCTCGCGCAGGACATCTACCGCGCGCTGCGGGCCAACGAGCTGATCGAGACGCGCACCATCGAGCAGTTCTTCGACCCCGACAAGGGCATGTTCCTGCCCGACCGTTTCATCAAGGGCGAGTGCCCGCGCTGCGGCGCGCGCGACCAGTACGGCGACAACTGCGAGGTCTGCGGCGCCGTCTACCAGCCCACCGAGCTGAAGAACCCGTACTCGGCGCTCTCGGGCGCCGCGCCCGAACTGCGCTCGAGCGAGCACTTCTTCTTCCGGCTCTCGGACCCGCGCTGCGTCGAATACCTCGAGAACTGGACGCAGGACGGGCGACTGCAGCCCGAGGTCGCGAACAAGGTGCGCGAGTGGTTCACGCGCGACGAGAACGGCCGCGTGAGCCTGGGCGACTGGGACATCAGCCGCGACGCGCCCTACTTCGGCATCGAGATCCCCGATGCGCCGGGCAAGTACTTCTACGTCTGGCTGGATGCGCCCATCGGCTACCTCGCGAGCCTGAAGAACCTCTGCGGCAAGCTCGGCATCGACTACGACGCCTACCTGGCGCAGCCCGAGCTCGAGCAGGTGCACTTCATCGGCAAGGACATCGTCACCTTCCACACGCTGTTCTGGCCGGCGATGCTGCACTTCAGCGGCCGCAAGGCGCCCGACCGCGTCTACGTGCACGGGCACCTGACGGTCAGCGGCGAGAAGATGAGCAAGAGCCGCGGTACCGGCATCAGCCCGCTGCGCTACCTGGAACTGGGCATGGATGCGCAATGGCTGCGCTACTACATCGCCGCCAAGCTCAACGCGCGCGTCGAGGACCTGGACTTCAACCCCGACGATTTCGTCGCGCGCGTCAACGCCGACCTCATCGGCAAGTACATCAACATCGCCAGCCGCGCCGCGGGCTTCATCGCCAAGCGCTTTGGCGGGCAGCTCTCGGCCGAGGTCGGCGTCGAGGGCCGCATGGTGCTCGATGCGCTGCGCGCGCAGTCGGAATCCATCGCACAGCTCTACGAGGGGCGCGAGTTCGGCAAGGCGCTGCGCGAGATCATGCTGCTGGCCGACAAGGTCAACGAATACGTCGACGCGCACAAGCCCTGGGAGATCGCCAAGCAGGCCGGGCAGGAGGAAGCGCTGCAGGACGTCTGCACCACCTGCATCGAGGCCTTCCGGCTGCTGACCCTCTACCTCAAGCCGGTGCTGCCGGGGCTGGCGGCGCAGGTCGAGGCATTCCTGCAGATCGAGCCGCTGCAGTGGGCCGACGCGACGCGCAGGCTCGGCGCGCACACGATCGGCGCCTACAAGCACCTGATGCAGCGCGTCGACGCGAAGATGATGGACGCGCTCTTCGAGCCGCCCGAGCCTGCTGCGCCGCAGCCCGCCGCGGACGAGTCCGCAACCACCCCCGGCGGCGAGCCGCTGGCCGCGCAGATCGGCATCGAGGATTTCGCCAAGGTCGACCTGCGCATCGCGCGCATCGTCGCCGCCGAGCGCGTCGAGGGCAGCACGAAGCTGCTGCGCCTGACGCTGGATGCCGGCGAGGGCCGCACGAGAAACGTCTTCAGCGGCATCGCCAGCGCCTTCGCGCCGGAAGATCTGGTCGGACGCCTGACCGTGCTCGTGGCCAATCTTGCGCCGCGCAAGATGAAGTTCGGCACGAGCGAGGGCATGGTGCTCGCCGCCAGTCACGCCGACGAGAAAGCGCACCCGGGGCTCTACCTGCTGAACCCCTGGCCCGAAGCGGCGCCGGGATTGCGCGTGCGCTGACCGCCCGACACCGGGGCCCCGATTCACGGGGGCGCCCGGTGCGCTGGCATCCGGCCTTGGTAGCCTTGCGCCCCGATGCGCGCCGTCCGCCAACCTCGCAAGCCGCCCCTGCCTGCACCGCTGCCGGCAGGGGCGCGTCTTGGCGCGTTCGAGGTGCGCGGGGTGCTGGGGCTGGGCGAGTACGGCTACGGCTATCGGGTCTGGGACCCGGAGTCCGAAGAGGAATACGCGGTCAAGGAGTACCTTCCGCTCGGGCTTGCGCAGCGCGAGGGCGAGCGCGCCGTGCGGCCGCTGCGGCCGGAGGATGAGGAGGCCTACACGCAGGGGCTGCGCGTCTTCCTCGACGAGGGCAAGCTGCTGTCGCAGCTGCGTCACCCCGGGCTCGTCCACGTGTACGGCAGCTGGGAGGAGAACGGCACGGCCTACATGGCCATGCGCCTGGTCGCCGGCCGCAACCTGCAGCAGACGATGCAGGCGCGCGGCCGCCCGCCACGCGAGCCGGCGCTGCGCGCGCTGCTGCAGGCGCTGCTGGATGCGCTCGGGGTGCTGCACCGCGCCGGCATCGAGCACCGCGACATCGGGCTCTCGACGATCGTCATCGGCCCCGATCATCGGCCGGTGCTGATGGATCTGGGCTCGCCTCGGCGCCTGGCAAGCGCAAGGGGCCAGGCTGCCGTCACGGGTTCACGCGAGGGTTTCGCGCCGCGCGAGATGTACGAAGGCGGGCGCAACGAGAAGCACGGTCCCTGGACCGACATCTACGCGCTCGGCGCCGTCCTCTACTGCCTGATGACGGGCAAGCCGCCGGCACCGGCGCGGCTGCGCTCGGAAGCCGACGACGCGCTGCCGTGGCCCGCGCCGATACGACAGCGGTACGCGCCGGAGCTGCGCGCACTCGTGCAGTGGATGCTCTCGCCCCGCCCGCAGGATCGCCCCCAGGACCTGGCCGCCGTGCACGCCGCGCTCGCCGCTGCGGCCGGCCTGCCGGCAAGGCTGCGCCCCGGGCGTCGGGATCGCCTTGCGGTCGCACTGCTGCGTCACCGGCGGGCCCTGCGCTGGCTGCTGGTCCTGCTCGCGCTGCTCGTGCTCGCGGCCCTGGCATTCGGCGGCTGGCGGCTCCACGGCCTCGGCTTGCTGCCGGGAATGACGCGCGTCGAGTGAGCGACGCGGAGCAAGTCGGCTGCACGATCGAAAGCAGCCGCCCGGTCGACCGCGATGCACCCCACGACCACCCGCCGCAAGCCCGGGCAAGCCATTGCGCCGCGCTCCGGCGTCGCGTGATGGCATGATGCCGTCCATGCGCAACACGCTGGCCCCGTGGGCCCGGAAGACGTCGCGGACGACCTGGTTCGTCGACCCGCGCGTCTGCCTGCCGTCACGGCGCCGGCGCTTCTTCGTGCGCGCCCATCGCTGCGGGCCGCCCGCGGCAGCCATGTCCGTCCCGTCGTCCGCCCGGAGACCGCATGCTGCCCACACGCCTACATCCCTTCCGCCCCCGCCTGCTCGATGCGCTCGGGGGCTATGACCGCGCGACGCTGGCCGCCGACATCGGCGCCGGCCTGACCGTCGGTGTCGTCGCGCTGCCGCTGGCGATGGCGTTTGCCATCGCCTCGGGCGTCAAGCCCGAGCAGGGCCTCTTCACCGCGATCCTCGCCGGGCTGCTGATCTCGGCGCTGGGCGGATCGAATGTCCAGATCGGCGGGCCGGCCGGCGCCTTCATCGTCATCGTCTACGGCATCCTCGAGCGCTACGGGCTCACGAACCTGCTGATCAGCACCGCGATGGCCGGGGTGCTGCTGTTCCTGATGGGGCTCTTCAAGCTCGGCGCGCTCGTGCGCTACGTGCCCGTGGCGATCGTCATCGGCTTCACCAACGGCATCGCGGTGCTGATCGGCCTGTCGCAGGTGAAGGACTTCTTCGGGCTCGAGACGCCCAAGCTGCCCGGCGACTTCTTCGCCCAGATCAAGCTGCTCGCCGAGCATGCGCACACGGTCAACCCCTGGGCCGTGGCGATCGCGGCGGTGAGCCTGGCGCTGGTCGTGCTCTGGCCCAAGAGCTACCGGATGCCGGTGGGCGCGGTGGGCATCGGGCCGAAGCTGCGGCGGCTCTCGGCCCACGTGCCCGGGACGATCGTCGCGCTGGTGTTCGCCACGCTGGCAGTGACGATCTTCGAGCTGCCGGTCGAGACGATCGGCAGCCGCTTCGGCGGCATTCCGCACGCGCTGCCGCAGCTGACCTTGCCGGCCTTCGACTGGGAAACGGCAAAGCAGCTCCTGATCCCGACGGTGACGATCGCGCTGCTGGGCGCGATCGAGTCGCTGCTGTGCGCGCGCGTCGCCGACACGATGATCGAGGCCCCGCGCCACGACCCGAACCAGGAGCTGATGGCCCAAGGGGTGGCCAACTTCGTCAGCCCGCTCTTCGGCGGGCTGCCCGCCACCGGAACGATCGCGCGCACGGTGACCAACGTGCGCGCCGGGGGGCGCACGCCGGTGGCCGGGATCGTGCACGCGCTGACCATCCTGATCGTCGTGCTCGTCGCCGCGCCGCTGGCCCGCAACGTGCCGCTGGCGGCGCTGGCCGGGATCCTCGCCTTCGTCGCCTGGAACATGGGCGAGTGGCGCGAGTTCGTGCGCCTCAAGCGCTTCAGCCTGCAGTACCGGACGATCCTCGTCGGCACCTTCCTGCTGACGGTGATCTTCGACCTGACGGTCGCGGTCGAGGTCGGGCTCGTGCTCGCGTGCGCCTTCTTCATCCACCGCATGAGCACGCTCTTTCGCGTGCGCGCGCTGCCACGCGAGAACCTGCCGCCGGGCGTGCAGGCCTTCGAGCTCTTCGGCCCGCTCTTCTTCGGCGCCGTCGGCAAGATCGAGGCATTGCCGGCGCAGATCGAACCCGAGACGCGCGCGCTGGTCCTCGACATGCACCGGCTGATCTCGATCGACACCTCGGGCATCGAGGCCCTCGAGGAGCTGCATCGGCGCTTGCAGCGCCGCGGCATCGCGCTGGTGCTGGCCAACGTCAACGATCAGCCGCTGTCGCTGATCCGCCGCTCGGGTTTCGAGGAGCGCCTGGGCCCCGACCAGATCGTGCCGACGATGGCCGCGGCCTTCGACAACGGCGACGAGGAAGGCGGGCAAGCCGAGGACGGCGAGGGCGGCGGCGTGCAGGAGGCTCGGCAGTCGCCTGCGGGCGGCTGAGGTGCCCGCAGGGCACCCTGCCGGGCGGTGTCCTCAGCCTGCCGGTCCGCCCGGCAGGCCGCCGGGTGCGGTGTCCTGCGGTCGTTGCTCCAGGCGGTCGCGCAAGCGGCGTCCCGTTCCGGCACTCGATCCACCCGACGGATGCTCGTGCGCTTTGTCGGGTGGCGCCTGCCACCCCCATGCGTCCTTTTCGATCCGCTCCATCACGACCGCATAGACGACGACGATCACCAGGAAGGCCAGCAGCGCCCCTTGGGCGCCGAGCCAGAAGCTGAAGCGCCAGCCGAGGAAGGCGAAGTCGACATCGCGTGCGAAGTAGGACGCCGCCAGGCTCAGCAGCAGCCACAGCAGCAGCAAGGCCCCGGTGAGCCGGCGCGTGCGCCGCCAGTAGCGGGTCTGCGCACCCTCGTGTCGCCCGTCGGCCGGTTCCGGCCCTGGCTGCAACGGCTCGCTCATCGGTTCCGATCCCCCTCGCGGCGCATCGCTCAGGGCCGCCGCATGCGGTCGACCACCCGGTCCGTCGGCGCTCGATCGGGACGCAGGAGACGGTTGGTCAGCCCGCTCACGAGCAGCACGCCGGCGAAGCTGGCGGCAACACCGAAGACACCCGCAGCCGTCGGCTCCAGCCCCCACCAGCGCGTGTCCACGAGCGGCGTCTGCACACCCAGCCAGCGCCGGCTCCAGTGCAGGTTGACGGCCAGGTACCAGAGGCAGACGGCAAGGCCCGCGAGCATTCCCGCCGCCGCGCCGAAGCGGTTGGCGCCGCGCCAGAAGATCCCGAGCACGAGCGGCGCGAACAGCGCCGAGGCCGCGATCGAAAACGCCGCGGCAACGAGCGTGACGACGTTCTCGGGCCGCAGCGAGGCCGCCATCGCCGCACTCACCGCAACCAGCAGCACCAGCGACTTCGCGATGATGATGCCGCGCATCGCCGGCGCGCGAGGGTCGAGAACGCCGCGGTAGACGTCGTGCGAGAGCACCGCGGCGATCGCCAGCAGCAGCCCGTCGGCGGTGGACAGCGCAGCAGCCAGGCCGCCGGCGGCGACCAGGTAGCCGACGACCGCGGGCAGGCGGCCGATCTCGGAAGCCAGCAGCACGATCACGTCGCTGCCCAGGTGCAGTTCACCCAGCTGCAGCACGCCGTCGCCGTTGACGTCCTCGAACGAGGCCTGCTCCGGATCCCGCCGCGTCCAGCGCCGCAGCCAGGTCGGAAGCTGCGACAGCGGCTGGCCGACGAGCCCGTCGAAGACCTCGGCCTTGATGAGCACCGCGAGCGCCGGCGCCGCCAGATAGAGCACGATGATGAAGAACAGCGACCACGCCACCGAGCGGCGCGCCGCCGACGCGCTGGAGACCGTCTGGTAGCGCACGAGGACGTGCGGCATCGCCGCGGTGCCGAGCATCAGGCAGAAGACGAGTGCGGTGAAGTTCAGCCGCTCGCTCTGGTAGCGCTCGCGCTGCGCGGCGTCCCCTGCCGGATCGCCGCGCGCAAAGGGCAGGGCCTGCGGTGCAAGCCCGGCCAGGGGCTGCGCGTGCTGCTCGGCCTGCGCAAGCTCGCGTTCGTAGCGCTCGCGCGCCTGCTGCTGCGTCTGCGGCAGGGTGCGCAAGCGGCGCTGCACCTGCTGGATCTGCAGCAAGGGCGCGCCCTCGGCGCGCAAGCGCGCGACCTCGTCCGCGAGCTCGCGCGCATCGCGGGTCATCGCGGCAGGGACGTCGGCGAGCTTGGCGCGCGTGGCCTCGGCACGCGCCTGCCAGAGACCGATCACCTCGAGCTCGCGCGGATCGGTCTGCAGCTCACGCTCGCGCTCGCCGACATGCGCAAGGACCGAGCCGTAGCCCAGCGCCAGCGCCGGCGGCTCGGGCTGCTTGAGGCTCAGCCACGCCAGCGGCACCAGGTAGGCGACGATGAGCACGATGTACTGCGCCACCTGCGTCCAGGTGACCGAGCGCATGCCGCCGAGGAAGGAGCACACGAGCACCCCGCCCAGTGCGATGAAGATGCCGACCTCGAAGCTCATCCCGAGCAGGTACGAGGCGATCAGGCCGACGCCGTAGAGCTGCGCAACGACGTAGACGAAGGAGACGACGACCGTGGCCAGGGCGCCGATCAGCCGGGGCGAGATGCCGCCGTAGCGCTGGCCGAGGAAGTCGGCGACGGTATAGACCGAGAGCCGCCGCATGTACGGCGCCAGCAGCAGCGCCACGAGGCAGTAGCCGCCGGTCCAGCCGATGACGTAGGCCAGGCCCCCGAAGCCCTGGACGTAGAGCACGCCAGCAGTGCCGATGAACGAGGCCACCGACATCCAGTCGGCGGCTGTGGCCATGCCGTTGTAGATCGCCGGCACGTTGCGGCCGGCGACGTAGTACTCGAGCTCGTTGGAGGTGCGCGTCCAGAAGCCGATCGCCGCGTAGACGAACAGCGTCGCGGCAAGGAAGGCGGTGGCGATCCAGCTGTGCGGCAGGCCGAGCTGCTCGACCCCGGCCATCGCCAGCACGAACAGGCACAGGCCGACCGTGAAGGCCTGGTAGCGAAAGTGCAATCGCCACACGCCGCCCGCTGCTCGCCCCGAGGCTGGTTCGCTCTTGCCGCTCACGCGCGGATTCTCACTCAGCGCGGCGCCGCTTCCCCGCGTCGAGCGGCCAGCGCTGGCGCGCAGGCGGCATCGCGCCCGCCGGCGCGCCAGCGGCGTCTCCGGCAACAAAGGCCCACCGGTAGAATCCCCGATCGACCATCGGTCCCCGCGAAACCGTCGGCGGAATCCCTCAGCGCCTGCCATTCCCCGCTCGTGCCATGCATTTCTTCTGGAAGCCCTACAAATCCGACGTCACCTCGTTCATCGAGGACCTGAAGGCGAAGAAGCCCACGCTGGAAGCCGAGCAGCGCGCCGGCCGCGCCCTGCTCTGGGATCGCGAGGTCGACCGCGAGGCGCAGGCCGACTGGCGCGCCGCGCGCGTGCGGCAGCAGGGCTACGTCTACTACCACCTGAGCAAGCCCTGAGCAGGCGTCGCCGGTGAGCGACATCGAAGCGCTGGAGGCAGGCGCCGACGACCCCGTGGCCGGCCCCGAGGTGGTCGACCAGGTGGCGGTCGCGCGGCTGTACGGCGAGCCGCTCTTCCAGCTGCCGCAGGATCTCTACATCCCGCCGGACGCGCTCGAGGTCTTCCTCGAGGCCTTCGAAGGACCGCTGGACCTGCTGCTCTACCTGATCCGGCGGCAGAACTTCAACATCCTCGACGTGCCGCTGGCCGACCTGACGCGCCAGTACCTCGACTACATCGAACAGATCCGGCGCCGCAACCTCGAACTCGCGAGCGAATACCTGCTGATGGCGGCGATGCTCATCGAGATCAAGTCGCGCATGCTGCTGCCGCCGAAGAAGCGCGACGACGGCGGCGAACCCGAGGATCCGCGCGCCGACCTCGTGCGCCGCCTGGTCGAGTACGAGCGCATCAAGATCGGCGCCGCGCAGCTCGACGCGCTGCCGCTCATCGGGCGCGACTTCCTGCGCGCGCTGGTGACGATCGAGCAGAGCCTGCAGCCCCGCCTGCCCGAGGTCCACCCCGCCGACCTGCGCCAGGCCTGGGCCGAGATCCTGCAGCGCGCGCGGCTGACGCAGCACCACACGATCAGCCGCGAGCAGCTCTCGGTGCGCGAGTACATGAGCCATGTGCTGCGCCGCCTGCAGGGCCGGCGCTTCCTCGAGTTCCAGGACCTGTTCGACACCGGCCGCGGCGTGGCCGTCGTCGTCGTCACCTTCATCGCGATGCTCGAGCTCTCGCGCGAGAGCCTGATCGAGATCACCCAGGCCGAGGCCTTCGCGCCGATCTACGTGCGGCTGGCGTTCACGCCGAGCTGAGGCAGGCCCGCGACGCGCATCCGGCGAGGACGCGGCCGGGCGCGTGTCCGACCGCCAATGGGCGCGGATTCAGAGCAGGCCGAGGTAGGCCGAGAGCAGGTCCGGGTCCTGCCGAGCCTCTGCCGCAGTCCCCTGCCAGACGGCGCGCCCCGATTCGAGCACGCAGACCCCGTCGGCGACCTGCAGCGCGCGCTCGGTGTTCTGCTCGACGAGCAGGATCGTCATGCCTTCGCTGCGCAGCGTCCGCAGCGCCTGGTAGCACAGGTCGATGACCTTGGGCATGAGGCCCAGCGACAGCTCGTCGATCAGCATCAGGCGCGGGCGCGTCATCAGCGCGCGGCCGATCGCCAGCATCTGCTGCTCGCCGCCGGAGAGGTTTCCGGCCAGCGAATGCAGCCGCTCGCCCAGGCGCGGAAAGAGCGCGAGCACGCGGTCGCGATCCTCGCGGAAGACGCGCGCAGGCTGCACCAGTCCGCCCACGCGCAGGTTGTCCTCGACCGAGAGGTCCTTGAAGAGGCGCCGCCCCTCGGGCGAGATCGCGATGCCGCGGCGCACGCGCTCGGTGGGGGGAAGCGCGGCGATGTCCTGCCCGTCCAGGCGCAGGCTGCCGCCCTGCTGCTGCACGTGGCCGGCGATGCACATCAGCGTCGAGGACTTGCCGGCGCCGTTGGGGCCCAGCAACCCGGTGATCGTGCCCTCGCGCAGCGCCAGCGTCAGTTCGTGCACGGCCTGGAAGGCGCCGTAGCCGCAGGAGAGGGATTGCAGCTCAAGCATGGGCGACCCCGGCGGCGTTCGCGCCCGCGTTCCCGTCCTCGTTTCCATCGGCATCCGCGCTCGTGCCCAGGTAGGCCGCGCGCACCCCCGGATCGGCCATCACCGTGCGCGGCTCGCCTTCGCCGATCTTGCGGCCGTTGTCGAGCACGACCAGGCGCGTGCAGATGCGCAGCACCTCGCTCAGGTTGTGCTCGATCAGCACCACGGTCATGCCCTGACGGTTGATCTCGGCGATCGTGTCGGCCAGCGCCCTCGCCTCCTTCGAGTTGAGACCGGCCAGCGGTTCGTCCAGCAGCAGCAGACGCGGGTCGAGCGCGTGCGCGCGCGCCATCTCCAGGCGCTTGAGCACGCCCAGCGGCTGCTTCGCGGCCCCCTGCCCGGCGAGTTCGCCGATGCCCACGCGCTCGAGTTCGCGCTGCGCACGCCCGAGTTCCTCGCGCGCCGAGACATGCGTGATCGCGCGCCAGGGCCGCAGCGTCTTGGCACGCCCCGCGGCCAGCGCGACGTTCTCGGCGAGCGAAATGCTGCGCAGCGGCCGAACGAGCTGCTGCGAGAGCGCCAGCCCGCGGCGGATGCGTTCGTGGATCGGCAGGGCGTTCAGTACCTGCCCTTGCAGCCGCACCTGCCCGGCACTCGGGCGCACGACGCCGGTGATCGCGCGCAGCATCGTCGTCTTGCCGGCACCATTGGGGCCGATCAGGCCCAGCAGCTCGCCGTGTTGCACGGCAAACGAGACATCGTCGATCGCCGTCAGGCCGCCGAAGCGCACCGTGACGCGCGTGACTTCGAGCAGCGGCGAGCCCGGCTGCGCAGCCGCCTGGCGCTCTGCGTTCACGCCACACCCCCTTCGAGCGCGCGCGGGCGCAGCGCGCGCCGCACCAGGCCGGCCATGCCGTCGGGCGAGAAGCGCATCATCAGGAAGAGCAGGCCGCCGTAGACGAGCAGCTTGTAGTCGCCGATGAACTGGAACCAGGCGGGCAGCGCCGAGAGCAGCGCGGCGGCG